>PPCM01000994.1_pt1 | contig 15615 bp, 17 predicted proteins | sample 1555541 | NCBI WGS metagenome assembly PPCM01 (sample SAMN05284479, study PRJNA326546) | Marine sediment metagenome, whole genome shotgun sequencing project. | isolation source: marine sediment | place: Germany: Wadden Sea | collected 2012-09-05 | reverse complement strand
TCCTAAAATTACTTTTGTTCTAGGTTGGTTTACTGTTCAGTTTTCAATGTTCAGTGTGTTTAAGTGTTTCTCTTAAACATACAAGATACATGTGTGTTTGAGTGCATTCCTCAAATATATGGTATCTCGTTTTTTCTGCTGATATGATGCTACATTTCCTTACGTCAGCGAAAAATATTATATCATAACGAATTGTTAAAGTCAATAATTTTTTTACGCTTTTTTGCAAAGTTTAACGGAGAAGGAGGGATTTGAACCCTCGCGCCGGGTTAACGACCTACTCGCTTTCCAAGCGAGCCCCTTCAGCCGCTTGGGTACTTCTCCAAAAGCTGATGATGACGAAAAGTTATATATCTTATATCTTGTAGAAAGTAAGTACTCTCTAGCAGTAACAAAACCACCCATAGGCGGTTTTGCGAAACGGAGAAGGTGGGATTTGAACCCACGGTCCCTTTCGGGATCACTGGTTTTCAAGACCAGCTCCTTAAGCCACTCGGACACCTCTCCATGTCTAAATTCTTATGTTTCGTCTCTTATTGTTAACTACACTGCCAAGTGATTTACGTCTTCAATGTCGAGCGCTTAATTAATTTATCATATCTCCTAGTAAGTGTCAACACTTTTTCTTATATTTTTCATCTATTTTCACTAGAATATATAAAGCAGCCGTAGTCAACATATTAGTAGACTTACAGCTGCACAATAAGCGTTCCTATTATCAGGTTTAATATAGTAATTCACTCAATTTATCTGAATATTTACCCAGCGTCATAAATCCCTAGTCTTCAAAAAGGTCTTCGTAATCTTCACCCATCTTTTCATAAGCATCTAAGATATTAATATGATTCTTCTTAGCAGGCTTATGATTTGGTTTCAGCCTTTTCGCACCAGAAGTTCCTGAGCCATCTTTGGAATGACTTCTTTCATGTTTCATAATACGCTCACTCTTATCAAGTTCAGACATATGCTTTTTCTTTGACATGGCTTTTATGACTCCTTTACTCTAACACCATTTTTGACAGGATTCTTCAGGATCACAACAACTAACTTCTTTGCTCTTACATTTAGGGCAATGACTTTTATCTTTCAATGCTTCAACCTTATAATTGTGACCACAATTAGCACAAGTCATTTCACAGGAATAGATAATATGATTGCCACCTACAATCTTTATGTTATAACCATTACATAAGGCTTCAGTTACTTTTCTACGGCCGGACTCGATGATATTCTGAAAAGTCTGTCTAGAAATGCCCATCTTATCTGCCGCTTCTTGTTGACTAAGTTCTTGCAAATCTTTAAGCCTCATAGCTTCTAACTCTTCTACAAGTAATTCATTTATAGATGGTTTACGCTTTCCACTGGCAGAAAATCCATCCACCTTTGGATATGCACTGATTTTCCTGGCAATTTTTCTTCTAGACATTTTCTTCTCCCTTAATACTATGATAGATTGCTTCCCCAATGATTAAATCACTTTGGGTTGTGATTTTGATATTGGTATAACAACCTTCTACAACATAAACCTTTTCGTTCATAGATTCTACTAACATGGAGTCATCATATATGACACCTTCTATTGTATCATAATGCTCAAAAGCTTGCTTGATGATTGGTCCTCTAAAAGCCTGAGGGGTTTGTACCATCCATAAACTACTTCTATCGTAGGTTTCTATGACGGATAACCCATCGACTGATTTAATGGTGTCTTTCACAGGAACAGCTAATATAGCCGCCCCTTCTTCCATTGTTTTTTTAATCAAGTTCTTAATAGCATCTTCTTTAACAAAAGGTCTTGCCCCATCATGGATTAAGATGATATCAGATCCATTATCTGCTTCAAGACCCTTTTTCACAGAATCAGAGCGTTCTACACCACCATTAACAATTTGATTAACTTTGTCAAAATGATACTTCCTGACAATACTTTCTTCTATATAATGTGCCTCATCTTTTTTTACTACTAGAATAATCTCATTAATTATATCCATTAGTTCAAAACGTTTAAGGGTATGATAGATAATTGGAAACCCTCCAATTTCAATCAATTGCTTCGTTTTACCAGCGCCCATACGCCTGCCCATGCCTGCCGCTACGATAATTACTGTTGTTTTCATAGTCACCCTCTTATCTTTGTTATCATAATTATACTAAAATAGTAACCCTTATATCAATAGGCACTTTATTTTATGATATAATACTGATATACTTTAACAAAACACTCAGGAGGTAGAGATATGGTATCAACTAAATTACAAGAGGCAATCCTTGATCAGATCAGCTTCGAGTTTTACTCAGCACATGTATACTTAGCAATGGCAGCATATTGCCATCGCATTGACTTAGATGGCTTTGCAAACTTCTATAAAATCCAAGCAGAAGAAGAAAGATTTCACGCTATGAAGTTTTTCAATTTCTTAATTGAAATGGACCAAGATGTTCGCATTGACACTTTTGAAGCACCAGAGAATGAATACAAAGACATCATTGATGTTTTCGAACATTCTCTAGCTCACGAAAAGATAGTAACAAGCCGTGTTTATAAGCTTATGGATATTGCAATTTCAGAAGGCGAACATGCAACTAGAAGTTTCCTTCAATGGTTTGTTGACGAGCAAGTTGAGGAAGAAGCAAACTTCAAAGGTTTCTTAACAAAGTTAAAACGTTCTAAAGATGACGTTTCAGTTCTTTATACAATGGACGACGAAATGGCTGCTAGAGTATTTGTAGAACCTAAATAAGCACTAGTAAAGGCGTATGTTTCTCATTAAGAAACATACGCCTTTTTTATTTTTGTCCTAATTGTAAGTTTGATACAGCATTAAGTGTCATATCATGTTGTATACCATTCTGATAATCATAATAACCTGCTACACCAATCATAGCTGCATTATCTGTACAATAAACCGGAGATGGATAGTACAGATTATAACCATTGTCTTCTGCCGCTTGTCTCATCACTGCTCTAAGTCGTGAATTTGAAGCAACACCACCTGCCATAGCAATGTCTTTTATACCTTCATTCTTTGCCGCCATCATAGTTTTATTAACAATAACTTCAACCACTGCCTCTTGGAATGACGCCGCAACATCAGCAGGGTTTATCGGTTCATCCTTCATCTTCATCTTATTAAGATAATTAAGCACTGCTGACTTTATACCAGAAAAACTAAAGTCATAAGAACCTTCTTCCAAATAGGATCTAGGAAAATCAATAGCTTCCCCATTCCCTTCTTTAGCTAATTTATCTATTTTAGGTCCGCCAGGATAACCCAGTCCTATGCTACGGGCCACTTTATCAAAAGCTTCTCCAACCGCATCATCTCTTGTTCTTCCAAGAATTTCATAAGAACCGTAGTCTAATACTTTCACCAAATGGCTATGGCCTCCAGATACAACCATACACAAAAATGGTGGTTTTAACTCATGTTCGATATAGTTAGCGCTAATATGACCTTCTATATGATGTACTCCAATCAAAGGCACATCTAAGGCAAAAGCGATTGCTTTTGCCTCTGCTAATCCTACAAGTAAGGCACCTACTAAACCCGGACCATAAGTCACGGCAACCGCATCTACATCTTTAAGTGTAAGATTGGCAGTTTCAAGGGCCTCAACAATAATAGGGTTCATTTTCTCTACATGCATCCTAGATGCAACTTCTGGCACAACACCACCAAACTTCTCATGAAGGGCAATCTGAGATGATATCGCATTACTAAGCACTTCTCGTCCATTCTTAATAATCGATGCTGAAGTCTCATCACAAGATGTTTCAATTGCTAGGATAATCATTTCTTTATTCATCTATTAGTCCAATCTCTCATTCTATAATGGTTGTTTCATCTGCATCAAGTCCAATCCAACCTTTGATGTACCACAGTCCTTCTTCTCGTTCAAGTAAAAATTGCTGAATAATATCTGTACTATTACCCAAACTATTTGGAATAAATGTAACTTTCACAACAGCAACATCTGGATTATCATTGGCGTACACAGGTGAATCAACTTGATAGTCAACAATCCAGCTAAGTCCTTCTCTAGCTTTCTTAACCTCTGAGACAATGCCTAGAAGATGCATCCCTTCTGGGTTGATTTCAAGTAAATCTGGATGATAGTACTGTCTCTGTACTTTAGCTAACAGTTCTATGTCTTCGTCTGAAGTACCTTCTTTTTTTCGCTCATCATAATTATACATAACCTTCATCAGCATAGCATTAAAGGTCACAATATCATCTGGTGTTTCTTGTAACGACGTCACACTGAAAGTTAGAACACCATCATCCGCTTTTGCTAAGGGGAGAATTTCATCTTCTTCAATATTGGCGTCTGCTAATTTCATCATATCATCACCACCATTACGCTGGTAAATGCTCGGGTTAAAATATAACAAGGCTGCCAAACCGACTAATATAAGTATTGCAATAACTTTTCTCATTAGTGCCTCCTTTATAACTCAATAGGTCGTCTATACTCATTATATCGGAACATTAGTGGTATTCATAGAGTCCACTAGTCTTCTTTAAACTTTAATTCCTTAGTGAATCGATCTTTGGCAACTTTCGAATTAGGAAAAATAGCTTTGGCCACATATTCAAAGTCCATGGGTCTTACAAGCGCCGGGCTATAATGTGTCAACCATAATTCATTCACCTCTGCTTCTTTAGCTAATGTTGCCGCTTCAGAAAATGTCATATGTTTGTACTCTTTAGCTTTATTCGGCTCATCAGGATCACCATACATACCTTCACAAATAAACAAGTCTGCTTCTTTTGCATAGCTAACTATATTTTTCACAGGCCGGGTATCTGTACAATAGGCAACTTTTATACCTTGTCTCTCGTCACCTAAGACCATTTCGGGTGTAAATTGTCTACCTTCATATTCTATTGTTTCACCTTTTTGCAACCTCGACCAACATTTAACCGGAATATCCTGTTCTTTAGCTCTATCCACATCAAACTTCCCCTGGCGGTTAATCACCAAGTTATATCCATAACATAAAACTTTATGATTAAGGCGATAAGCTTCAATCTGATAACCCTTGTGATGAATCGTCTGAAAGTCTTCTTCTAATTCTACAAACTTAATCTCAAAAGGCAACTCTGGTGCTATCACTCTTAGACCATTCACTACTCTTGCCAATCCTTTTGGTCCAATCATAGTTAAAGGCTCTCTTCTATCGGAGTTACCCATTGTTAATAGCAAACCTGGCAAACCAGATATATGGTCTCCATGGAAATGGGTAAAGCAAATGGTATCAATTGGTTTGAAACTCCATCCTTTTTGCTTAATTGTAATCTGAGTACCTTCTCCACAATCGATCAATAAATTACTACCATTGTGTCTGGCCATCAAAGCAGTTAACCACCGATTAGGTAGTGGCATCATACCGCCTGTTCCTAATAAACATATATCTAACATCTGTCTCTTCTTTCTATCGTCCTATTATTTCTTCCACATGATCATGGCGTCCTCGTTGGGGTTGTCGTAAAAATTCTTTCTTATACCAACATTCTCAAAGCCAAATTTCTCATATAAACCTATAGCCTGGAGATTTGATACACGCACTTCTAGTGTATAACTTACAACATCAAGGGTTTTTCCAAGTTCCAACATTTCTTTAATCAGTCGACTACCAACGCCTTTCCCTTGATAAGGTTGATCAACTGCAATATTGGTAATATGTCCTTCGTCAAAAATCTTCCAAAATCCACAATACCCAATCACTTCACCATTGTTTTCCACAACTATATAGTGACTACGTTCTGAGATAATTTCACCAAGCAAAGACTCTTTTGTCCATGGCGCGGAGAAATTGGCACATTCTATTTCATGTATTCTATTAATATCTTTCTCTTCTAACAAGCGTGTTATCATGATTTTTCTTTCAACTCACGTTCAGCTTGTGATAATCTATAGTAATCAGGTTGATGATGTAAATAATCTTCTACTTCCCCAGCATGATACTTATCCAATCCTACTAGTGCCAAAGTACTTGCTCGAGGATATCTAAGAAGTGGTTCCGCTTCTGTCCATTCAACTTCACTTAAATACTGTTTCAAGAGTTCTCTATGAGATTTCACACCATCACCTAAAACAATGATTGGTAAACCTAACTCAACAATCGCTGTACAAAAATCCTCAACACTTCTAAGATCAATTTCAACAAGATTCTCTAACTGGCCATTCACTCGTTTATATGCGCCCGAAAAAACATGTTGTCTTCTTGCATCTAACATAGGAGCAATTACAACATCTTCTGTAAATATATTCCCTGCTAAACTTTCAATTGTAGAAACACCAACAATAGGTACGTCAAGCACATGAGCAAGACCTTTTGCTGTTGAACTTCCAATTCTTAAACCTGTATAAGACCCCGGTCCGCCAGATACAGCAATTAGATCGATGGTATTTAAGTCAAGTCCAAGTAGTGATTTGATAGAATCAAGCATTGGCATAATAGTTTTTGAATGGGTATGTTTATCATTTAATAAATATTCACATATGATCTTATTCTCTTCTACCAATGCAACGGAAGCCACTGTACCAGCACTTTCAATTCCTAAAACTTTCATCTATTCACCTTCAATCGTTATACGTCTATAATCAAGACCTAATTCTATGTCTTTCTCAATTGTAACTGCTATGGCATTAGGCGGTATAAGCTCTTCTATAAGAACAGACCACTCGATCATGGTTATGCCTTCACCATAAAAATACTCTTCATAGCCAATCTCTTCTAACTCAAATGGATCTTCAATTCTATACACATCAAAATGGTAAAAAGGCAATCTACCAGCATCATAAACGTTCACAATTGTGAATGTAGGACTTGTTATATGTTGATCTATATCAAGACCCCGCGCAAAACCTTTTGAGAATACAGTTTTGCCCGTCCCTAAATCTCCATTCAGACAATAAACCTGGGATTTTCTAGCCGCCTTACCAATCGAAAGACCGATGGCCAATGTTTCTTCAGCCGTCCAAGTCTCATAAACCTTCTTGTTCATCTTCTACGTCCAATCTTCTATTCTTAGGCGCATATAAATGATGTGCCTCAAAAAATTCATGTACTATATCAACATCATCCTCACAAGCAAAATATCTAAGTGGTACGATCAACGCTTGCTTCTTCTCCAAGTAGATTAAGAATTGATTCTGTAACCGCTTAATCCTATAAACTTCTTTCCAGTTTACTTCAGAAGCACCTGTGTATAGCTGTACCTTTAATACATCATGTTCAAACTTGTAAGTCATCTTATTCTTAAAGACAGGGTTCAAACGAATCTGTCTACTAGATTTACTCAAAAGATCTAGAGGGGTAATTACGCCGTATAATACAGCTATGATACTTAAGATTAATCCAGTTGTTAAATCACCCATAAGTATAAAAATCGGGCATGCTATTAAGCTAATTATACCAAACAGACCTGTTAATGCACCGCCTATTTGACCATAGTTATGAAAAAACATAAATGCTCTCACATCTGCTGTTTCTAATTTTCCTGAAACGATGACTTCTTTAACCAATTTGCGCCTCCCATAATCCCTTTAAAATATGTAAAATAAAGCAGATAAAAACTATCTGCTTTATGATACTACACATATTCTAACATAATATTGTCAAATTGCAACTTATGTCAATCTTTGTCTAAATCTACTTACCAATCTTCATCGTCAAGCCAATTCTCTTCTTAGGAATATCAACAGATAGGACCTTAACATCTACCACATCACCAATGGAAGCTACTTCAAGTGGATGTTTGATGTAACGATCTGTCATCTGAGATATATGCACTAAGCCATCTTGATGGACACCGATATCAACAAACACGCCAAAGTCTATAACATTCCTAACCGTTCCTTTTAGAATCATACCTTCTTTTAGGTCTTCCATATCAAGGACATCATTACGAAGAACTGGTTGAGGCATTTCATCTCTTGGGTCTCTACCTGGTTTGTCTAATTCTTTAATAATATCTTCAAGCGTTGGTACACCAATATCTAACTGTTCAGCTTGACGCTTAATATCTTTAACTTTACTACTAATCTTTACTTTATGACTGCTAATATCTTCAAGCGTAAGACCAAGGTTCGCCAATAAGGCTTTTGTTGCCTTGTAAGATTCAGGATGGACACCAGTATTATCAAGTAAATCTTTACCACCTGATAGTCTTAAGAATCCAGCACATTGTTCATAAGCTTTAGGCCCAAGTTTTGGTACTTTAAGCAATTCTTTTCTTGAGTTGAAGATACCAACATCTTCTCTATACTTAACAATACCTCTCGCTAATGTTTTACTAATCCCAGCAATATTTTCAAGTAGAGATGGTGATGCTGTATTCAGATCAACACCAACTTTATTTACACAGTCTTCTACAACACCTGCTAAAGTTTCATTTAACTTCTTTTGATTCATATCATGTTGATACTGACCAACGCCAATACTCTTTGGATCAATTTTAACTAACTCTGCCAGTGGATCTTGAAGTCTTCTACCAATGGATACTGCACTCCTAAGGGCCACATCAAACTCTGGGAATTCTTCTGTACCAAGTTTTGAAGCAGAATAGACTGAAGCTCCAGCCTCATTCACAATAACATATTGGATAGGTTCATTAATCTCTTTTAACATATCTGCCACAAAACTTTCAGTTTCACGGGAAGCTGTACCATTACCAATAGCAATAAGCTCCGGATGATGTTTTGCAATAACCTTCTTTAACTTCGCTTTGGCCTCATCTACTTTATTATGTGGTGCTGTTGGATATATAACCCCAGTTCCAAGGACTTTTCCATACTCGTTAATAAGAGCCACTTTACAACCCGTTCTAAATGCTGGGTCAAGGGCTAAAACCTTCTTACCTTGAATTGGCGCTTGCATCAACAATTGGACAAGGTTCTTACCAAAGACAGAAATGGCGCCTTCTTCTGCCTTCTCTGTTAACTCATTACGAATTTCTCTCTCAATAGACGGTGCTACTAATCTCTTGTAACCATCTTCAACCGCTTCCTGTAAAAGGGCTGCTGTATCTGTCCCTTCATTACGAATGGTTTTTTTGCTTAAGTATCCCATTAATTGCTCTTCAGGTGCTTCTATCTTAACATTGAGAATCTTTTCTTTCTCACCACGATTAATAGCAAGAACCCTATGACCAACAATTTTTCTAATTTCTTCATCATAATCATAGTACATCTCAAAAACTGTTTTTTCTTTAGGCTTTTTGGCCTTAGTGATCATTTTTCCTTTGTTAAAGGTCTGTACTCTAATATATTTTCTATAATCCGCATCATCCGCAATCATTTCTGCAATGATATCTTGGGCACCTTTGATGGCTTCTTCAACGGATGTTACTTCTTTCTCTTCATCAACAAAAGGCTCTGCCAATACTTGGATTGGTTTTGAGTTGTTCTGCATCATGATAATCATAGCAAGTGGCTCTAAACCTTTTGCCTTAGCTACGGTCGCACGTGTTTTTCTCTTAGGTCTATAAGGTCTATATATATCTTCAACCTCTACCATTGTTTTAGCTGATTGAACTTTAAGTCTTAGTTCATCTGTCAATAAACCTTGCTCATCAATTGTCGCAATAACTTGCTCTTTCTTCTGCTCTAGATTTCTTAAATAGGTTAAACGTTCATTCAGATCACGGAGCACTTCGTCTGTCAAAGAGCCATGTGCCTCTTTACGATACCTTGCTATAAATGGAATCGTATTACCTTCATCAATCAACTTAACGGTTGCATCAACTTGCCACTGCTTAATATTGAATTCTTGTTGTAACGCTTTAATAATGTCCATGTCTCTACCTCACATCAATTGTTTGTGGCTATTTCATCTGCATTTTGCGACGATTCATACCGTCCAATTAGCATAAAGCCTACAGCCGCAATGATACCACCAATAGATACAATTGTCCATAATGCCGATTGACCTAATTTATCAATAACTATACCACCTATCTTAGGACTTAAGATATAACCACCACTTGTAATGATGCTTATAATTGCCAAGAAACGACTTCTATAGTTAATAGGCGTATGACCCATTAGGTAAACATTTTGATTCGTCACTGCCTGTATTTCACCAATTGTCCAAATAAAAGTTGATACAAAGAAGAGCCATTTCACATCAACAATGGCCAACATCCCCATACCTAATGCATATAGTATAGAAGCCATGGCTATGTTATAAATCGGCTTCAGATTATGGGTTATATAATGTGTTAATGATGTCAGCAGAATAACAACAACTGCATTAAACATTGTTAATTGAGCATAAAATATAGGGCCATTATCACCGCCATAGATACTTTTCATTAGTAATGGGAATGCAAACCCTACTTGAGCATACATCATAGCTGTAATAACACTGAATACAACAAATATTATAAGTATAGGACGTTTTAGGAAGGCAAGTAATATATTACCTTCTTCTTTTGCTTCAGAATCCCCTTCTTCAATGGCATCCATCTCCTCTTGGGTTATTCTTTTCTCTTCAACAAAAACTGCAACTAAAATTACAGCAATAAAAGTGGTGATTGCATCACCAAGAAAGAACCAAATAAGGTAATCTTTTAGTAAAATAGCTGCTACCATAGGTCCTACTGCCACACCAATATTAATACCCAAGTATAATAAAGAGAAAGCTCTCTTTCTGTCATCCTTATCCACTAGGTCAGTCACCATAGCTGTATTAACCGGCCTAACAACTGCACTAAAGAAAGAGGAAATGATAAGCAACCAAGGAATATACTCCAGGCCATCTTTAACAAAAAAAGCACAGGGAACAAAAAGAATTGCAGCTATAGTTTGTGCTGTTAGGTATACCTTCTTACGACTAAATCTATCCCCTAATTTACCTCCTATATATGAGCCAGCAAAACCTGCTAAACCTGCATATAAAACATATGTACCAATCTGTGATGTGGTCATGTCTAAATACATTGATAAGAATAAGGCCAGAAAAGCATGTACAAAACCGCCGAACCTATTGATGATTCTTGCAATAAAAAGTATATATATACTCCTTGGCAAACCAAGGTAATTTCCTATTAAACCTTTAATACTTAATGTTCTTTTATTTTCCATCACGCACCTCTTTCTAAGACATCATAATAGCATAATTTTAATGATGAAACAATGGAACATTAAAATTATTTTCATGTTATGACATAGTTATTCATTTCCTAAGTTTTAGGCATAGAAAAAGACGAATGGATGCACCATTCGTCTTACCTTTACTCTTTTACTATCTGACCATCTAACTATCTTACTATCTGACGCCACTATCTTCCTAACTTAAATTCCTCATGAATCGCATTAACCGCTTCATCTGTGTAACGGTCATCAATTAGTAATGAGATTTTTATCTCTGAAGTTGAGATCATCTTAATGTTAATTCCAGCATCAAACATAGCTTCAAACATTTTACTTGCAACACCAGGATTAGATTGCATACCCGCTCCAACAAGTGATACTTTAGCTACATTATGATCTAAAGAAATATCATCATACTTAAGCATCTCTTTATGAGCTTTTAAAGCCGCAAGCGCCGTCTCAGCATCTTCAGTGCTCACTGTAAATGAAATATCTTTTGTGTTATTATGTCCTATGGATTGTAAAATAATATCTACATTCACGTTTTCTTTTGACATAAGATTGAATAATTTAAAAGCTTTTCCAGGCTCATCACCAATACCGATAACGGCAATACGAGCTATATCTTTATCGGTTGCAACACCACTTACTAACATTTTTTCCACTGTACTTTCCTCCTTAACGATGGTTCCTTCTGCTCTTGACATACTTGATCTAACAACTAATTCTACACCATACTTCTTAGCCATTTCCACTGAACGATTATGAAGTACTTTAGCACCTAAAGATGCCAATTCCAACATTTCATCATATGTGATTTCGTCTAGTTTCTTAGCTGTTTTAACCACACGTGGGTCTGCTGTATAAACACCATCTACATCCGTGTATATTTCACATTTATCTGCTTTTAGTGATGCCGCTAAGGCTACAGCTGTTGTATCAGAACCACCACGTCCTAAGGTTGTCACATCATCATATCTGTTAATACCTTGGAAACCTGTTACAAGAACGATGTTCTTACGTTCTAATTCATTATTGATACGTTCTGCAGAGATATCTTTCAACCTTGCATTACCATAGGAAGACGTTGTTGTCATGCCTACTTGAGTTGCGTTGAGGGAAATGGCATTGTAACCTAGCTCGTGTAAGGCTAAAGCCATTAAGGAAACTGATATCTGCTCACCTGTTGTAAGAAGCATGTCCATTTCTCTTTTAGATGGGTTGGCACTATAAGACTTTGCTTTAGCTACCATTTCATCTGTTGTATCACCTTGAGCTGATAGGACAACCACTACTTGATTCCCTTTATCATAATCTTCGGCAATTCTTTTTGCTACGTTAAACACTCGATCACGGTTAGCCACTGAACTACCACCGAATTTTTTTACTATTAACACTTAATTGTCCTCCTGCTTGTTTACTTCTAAAAAGTCAGGCATCAATAGATGACCTTCTTTGTATGTAACACCTGTTTTACTTGCCTCAGCCTCACTGTACGTCAATCCACTGTTTAAGTGTTCTCTACTGTCGTAAAGGACGTAAGGAACAGGGTCGTTTGTATGCGTACGTAGCGCAATAGGTGTTGGGTGATCCGGCATGATTAACAGTCTAAAGTCATCATCCATATCTGTCAAGCCTTCATAGATAGGTTTGACAACTTTTTCGTCTAACCATTCTATTGAAAGAATCTTATTATCAAGTTCACCTCTATGTCCACACTCATCAGGTGCTTCAATATGTACATAAACAAAATCATAACCTTCTTCTAACACTTTAAGGGCAGCATCCACTTTTCCTGCATAGTTTGTGTGTAAGCTACCATCAGCACCTTCAACATCAATGCTTTTCATTTCTGCTGCAATTGCAATACCTTTAAGGAGATCAACAGCCGAAATCATTGCGCCTTTTTTTCCAAACTTATCCTCAAAAGATTCAAGAGAAGGCCTTGTACCTTCACCCCATACCCAAATTGAGTTAGCTTTATTTAGTCCAGCTGCAGCCCTCTTTAGGTTGATTGGATGTTCATTCAGTAGGTCAAAACTTCGTTTATGCATTTCGTACATAAGATCTGCATAATCACCTTTTGGCAGGTAGTCACTTATGGATTGGCCCAAAATATTATGAGGTGGTGTTAAGTCAACTTCTGTTGATCCACCATGCCAAATAAGTGCATGTCTGTAAGATATACCTGGATGAAATTCCTTTACTACATCCGAGAAAACGTCACTTACAACCTTAAGGAGTTCACTTGCTTCTTCAGTAGTGATTTCTGAAGCACTGTGATCAATCATTGTCTTTTGATCATAAGCTTCAACTTCAGATAAAGTCACGATGTTACACCTATAACAAACATCGTCATCTGCCATTTGAATGCCCATACTAATAGCTTCAAGGGGTGAACGTCCCGTATAACACTCTTTTGCATCATAGCCCATAACAGATAAGTTCGCAGTATCACTCCCAGGCTTCATTCCTTCAGGTATCGTATCACATAAAGCGACTATACCTTTACTAGCCAGTTCATCTATTGTAGGTTTGTATGCAACATCTAAGGGTGTCTTATTATTTATTGATTCGATTGGCAAATCGGCCATACCGTCGCCAAGGATTACCACATACTTCATTCTACCACCTAACTTTCTAGTCGAATTAGGTTCCATACCTTAATATTGTCTATCGCTTCAAGTTGTTTTCTCTTACTTAGCAAATCACCTTCAGACATAGTCTTTGTAATAAAGGCCACTGAATCTTCCCCTTGAACTTCAACCCAGGAAACATCTGCAAATACATCACTAACACTATCTTTTAAGCTAACAACATCATCGGATGATACTCTTATGAGTGCTTTTGACATAACATCTTCAACTGGTAACAACTGCTTTTGTTTGGTGCTCCATTTAGTTACAATGTTTTTACCTTTATGTTTAACTGCATCTATCACATCTGCCACTACAGCACTAGCTGTTGGTAACTTACCAGCACCAGGTCCGTAGAACATAACTTCGCCAATAACATTACCTTTAACAAATATACTATTAAAGACACCGTTAACATTGCTTAGCGGATGGCTTGATTCAAGTAAAACTGGTGCAACCATTGCATAAACTTGATCATTCACCTTCTTACAACGACCTAGTAACTTAATGGACATACCGAGTTCTTTTGCAAACGCCATGTCTGTTTTGGTAATTTTTGTGATACCCTCTGTATAGATATCGCCAAAATGGACATGTCTTCCAAAAGCCAGTGAACTTAGAATTGCAATTTTACGACAGGCATCATGGCCTTCTACATCTGCTTCTGGATTTCTTTCTGCATAACCTAAATCCTGAGCTTCTTTTAAAACTACATCAAAATCAAGACCTTCGTCTTGCATCTTGCTTAATATAAAGTTTGTTGTTCCATTTAAAACACCAGATATCTCATAGATCTCATCTGCAGTCAGCGACTGATTCAGTGGACGGATGATTGGTATTCCACCACCTACACTTGCTTCAAATAAAAAGTTTAACTGACGGTCTTTAGCCATCTTAAGTAATTCTGGTCCATGCTGAGCCACTAATTCTTTGTTAGAAGTCACACAACTTTTTCCTGCTTCTAATGCTTTTTTCACAAAAGTATAAGCTGGTTCTACACCACCCATAACTTCAGCAACCACTTCAACTTCAGGATCATTTAATATTGTCTCATAATCATTGGTTAAAACATCTTCTATTGGTGACCCTGGAAACTCACGTAAATCTAGTACGTGGGCGATTTCAATTTCTTGGTTTGCTTTTTTATTAATGCTTAATTGATTGGTCTGGATCACTTCAACAATCCCTGATCCTACAGTACCATATCCTAAAATTGCAATTTTTGCCATCTCGTTACTCCCTAGCTAGTATTTTCACCTGATGTACACCAACCGTTTCCATTAAGAAACTGACTAAGTCATGTACATCGCCTGTTGTCGGTAACACTTCTATCGAAAAAGTTATGTCTGCTACACCATTAATCGGTATTGTTTGATGGATAGTAAGAATATTGGCTTTATATTCAGCAATACAGTTAAGTATGGATGACAGCAAGCCTGGTTCATCATCAATTTTCATTCCAATTGTTATTGCCCTACCTCTAGAATTCTCATAAAAGGGAAAAATAGAATCTTTGTACTTATAAAAGGAGCTACGGCTAATGTCTACAAGGTCTACAGCGTCTTGGACCGTCATTGCCTTTTCTTTCTCAAGATACATTTTTGCTTGCACCACTTTAAGGAAAACTTCTGGTAATGCTTTTCTTTTTATAATATAATAATTAGCTTGATCTGGCATAAAACACCTCTCGATTTGTTCTTTCTGGAAATACATTTGTATTTCATAGAAAGATAATACCACAGAAAGCCTTTTGATTCAATACTTTAACTCAATAAAAAGCACCACAATTATTAGCATATATAGGGGCTTTATGGTCATTTGCAACAAGAAAGATGCTTCGCATCTCTATTGGCTTCGCCAATTTTCGGTCGTTTTA
>PPCM01000993.1_pt1 | contig 15618 bp, 9 predicted proteins | sample 1555541 | NCBI WGS metagenome assembly PPCM01 (sample SAMN05284479, study PRJNA326546) | Marine sediment metagenome, whole genome shotgun sequencing project. | isolation source: marine sediment | place: Germany: Wadden Sea | collected 2012-09-05 | reverse complement strand
ATTAACAGCTCAATTATTAAGAATAAATGGAATGCGTGTTATTGGTTTTGATCTTTCCGATGATAAAATTAGACTTGCAAAAAGGCTTGGAATAACTGAAGCTTATAATATTAAAAATATTGATTTAGATCATATAATTGAATCTTTTACGGGCGGTATGGGGGTAGATTGTACCATGATTGTTGCTTCAGCACCTGGTAATGATTTTATAATTCAACAAGCAATGGAAATAACACGACGAAAAGGAAAAGTTGTTGTTGTAGGTGATGTTGGCTTAGGACCTAAACGATCGCCATTCTATGAAAAAGAAATAGATTATTTAATTTCAACATCTTATGGACCAGGAAGATATGATAATTCATATGAAGAAATGGGTATTGATTATCCATTTTCATATGTTAGATGGACTGAAAAAAGAAATATGGAATCTTATATTTCACTATTATCTTCAGGAATGTTGAATTTTAATTCATTAATTGAAAGAACTTTTAAAGTTAGTGAAGCTCAAGAAACATACACTTATTTAGAGTCAAATAAATTAGTAAAGCCTGCAGTTATCTTTGATTATGATGTTAAATTAAATTCAAATACTAATCTTATAAATACTTTAAGAATTACATCTAAAGTAACCGATAAAAATAAATTTAATATTGGTGTTGTTGGTATTGGTAATTTTTCTAAAGCAGTTCACTTACCAAATATTGATAAATTAAAATCTGCAAATCTTTTTATGACATGTAGTCGTAGAGGATTATGTGCCAAGACAAGTGCTGAAAAATATTCTGCTGTTAAATGCACTACCAATTATAAAGATTTAATTTCGGATGATAATGTCGATGTTGTAATGGTTAATTTACCGCACAATCTTCATTCTAAAATATCAATTGAAGCAATTAATTCGAATAAGGCTGTTTTTTGTGAAAAACCTATGGCAATAAATAAAGAAGAACTTAATAAAATAATTGCTTCATTAAAGAAAAATAAAACTCCTTATACTGTTGGTTTTAATAGACGATTTTCACCATATGTTAATAAAATTTTCAATCAAGTCAAAGATCGAAAAAACCCATTAATAATTAATTATGTGATGAATGTAAATTTTATTCCGCAAGATCATTGGATACAAAATAAAATAGGTGCCGGCCGAAATATTGGTGAAGCTTGTCATATCTATGACTTATTTACATTTCTAACTCAATCAAAAATTAAATCAATTTCAGCTAATTCTATTGGTAATTCAAAAAAATACCAAAAAAATGATAACTTTATGGCAATTTTGAAATTTGAAGATGGTTCAATTTGTAACCTAGTTTATACATCATCAGGTAATGATAATCTACCTAAAGAAAATATGCATGTGTATTTTGATGGTAAGATTATAAAACTTGATGATTACAAAGTAATGGAAGGTTTTGGTTGCAACTGCTATATGAAAACTAAGCAATCAGAAAAAGGTCATTATGAAGAATTAGAGACATTTTTAGAATCAATTAAGAATAAAAATGGATATCCAATCCCATTATGGCAATTAGTTCAAGCTACAGAAATTAGCTTTGAAATTGAGAGGCAAATTTATGATTTATAATTTTTTAAAAAATATATATTCAAAAATGCCACATCTTTTTCAGTATTATATTAAATTAATATATTTTAGGTTTAAACAACCGTATTGGAAGAATAAATATTTTTTAAAAACATTGAATTTTTTGAAAACTAGTGATAATTGGTCTAAGTTAGAATTAGAAGAATATCAATTAAATCAATTAAAAAAATTAGTAATTTATTCCTATGAGAATGTTTCTTATTATCATGAATTATTTGATAAAATAAAATTTAATCCTTATAATATGAAATCTTTTGCAGATTTTGAGAAAATTCCTCTTTTAGATAAAGAAACTTTTAGAAATAATGTTCAAAATAAGAAACTTATTTCAAAAAAATATAGTTCCAATAAAATATTAAAAATTCATACTTCAGGAACAACTGGCTCCTCATTATATTTCTATACTAAGTATAATTATTTTTATGAAGAATTTGCATATATTTTTTATTTATGGGAACGTATTGGTTATAAATTAGGAGACAAACGAGTAGAATTTAGATGTGTTTTTAAATATGGTTTATATGAATATGATTATTCTCAAAATGTTTTAAGGGTATCTCCTATTTTTTCTGATGTAAAAGTTGTTAAAAAATATTTAAAATTAATAAAACGTTTTGGTGCTAAATATTTACATGGATATCCAGCTGTTATCACAAATTTTGCGAGATTAATTGAAAAATATAATTTAAAAATTGATTTTGAAATAAAATATATTTTATTTTCTTCAGAAAAGATTTATCCATGGCAAAAAGAATTATGTTCACGTGTTTTTAATTGTCAAATTTATTCACATTACGGAATATCTGAACAAGTAGCGCTTGCAGGTAAATATGTAAATTCAGATAAATATTACATTGTGCCTCAATATTCTTATGTTGAACAAAATTCAAAAACAAATGAAATCATTGGAACGTCATTTTTAAATAGAGTAACTCCTTTAATTAGATACAAAACTAATGATGTATCAGATAAATTTAATTTTACTAATGATAAATCAAATTTTATTTATTTTAATTATATCAATGGACGTATAGGTGATATTATATTTGGTAAAAAAGGAATAATTACTGTTGCAACATTAACATTTTTATTTAATAATTTAAATTATATTGCTGCCACTCAAATTATTCAAAATATAGATAAAAGTATAATCGTAAAAATAATTCCTAAATCTTATAAAAATGGTTTAAGTAACGAAACTGAAAAGTTATGTGAAAATTTGAAAAAAATAGTTGGCTATGATGTAAATTATGAATATATAACTGAACTCCCACTTAAATCTTCAGGTAAATTCAAATGGGTGATTAATAATGCTAAAAAATGATTTAGATTTGATAATTGTTGGTCAATATTTACCTAATATAGGTGGAATATCAATTCATTTGAAACGATTATTACCATTACTTGTAAAGTTTAACTATAAATTATTAGTTCCATCAAAATTATTTTCCATTGGAAGTAATGTATCAACTAATATTCATTTTAATAATTTAATTATAATTAAAAAAAAAATTATTAAATTAAAACCAAAAATATTACATCTTCATTCAATATTTATTCTTGAGCGAATATTGTTAATTAATGCTGGATTAAAATCAGGTTCAAAAATAATTTTAACTATACATGGAGATAGTTTATTTAATCAATATAATTTTCTTAAAAAAATTAATTATAATTTTGCTCAAAAATATTTAAATTTATTAAAAAAGTGTTCACATATTATTGTTGTAAATAAAAAATATTTAAATTTTTTAAATGAAAATGGATTTAATAAATCTAAAATATCGCATATACCTTCATATATTAAACCAAATCTAAATGATCTTGATAAAGAGCTAAGTAAGTTTTCAAAAGATCAATTAAGTTTTTTATCAAATATCTTTGTAGATAAATGCATTTTAGCTAATGGATATATAAAGCCACTATCAAAATTTAGTGATGTCTATGGTATTTCATTTTTAATATTTTTTTTTTATGAGTTAAAAAAAAAGAATCTTTTTTCAAATTTTAAATTAGTATTTTGCTTATTAGGGTATAATAAAATGACTAAATCTGAATTAAAATATTATTCATATTTGAAACAAATGATTTTAAAATATAACCTTGAAAATGATTTTATTTTCTTAAAAGTTAAGAATACTGAATTATGGCCATTGATGATTAAATCACGATACTTTATAAGATCAAATTTGTCAGATGGATGGGGAAATTCTATTAATGAAGCTATTGATCTTAAGATACCTGCTTTTGCATCTGACGTTTGTTCTAGGCCATTACAGTCAATTATTTTTAAATCTAACGATGTAGATCATTTAATTAAATTAATTACTGATTATGAATTTAATTATAATAAGAATACTATTACTATAAGTGAATCAAGAGTTTATTCTAATGAATTATTAAAATTATATGCTAATTGATTTCAAAATATTTTTTAATTTTTTTAGGACTTATTATAGTAGATAGTATTGCTGAAATGAAGTATGAAATTGATGTTGCATATGCAGCACCAATGATTCCAAATTTATTTATGAATATTATATTTAGAATGAAATTTATAATTATTGTTGTAAAATATATTTGATTGTTGACTTTAATATTCCCTGTTGCAAGTAAGGCAATCCCATTTGGTGATAGAATTGACCAAAAATAAAATCCTAAAATTAATATTTTGAAAATATTAATTGATTCTAAATATTTCATCTTAAAGACTAATTTGATAAATATTGGGATGATAAAGTAACAAAATAAAGTGATAAGAGTATTAAGCAAATATGTTGAATATTTATATTTTTTAAATAGATTATAAAATTCAATTTTATTCTTATTTAAATTTATTAAATTAGGTGCAATGACCTCATTTATACTTAATTGTAATATTCTTATAAAAGATATAATAATTTGTGCGAATGCATAATACCCAATAAGTTCTTTGTTTATTATTATATAATTGATTAATATTATATCAAGTGATGACATTAATAATCCTAAAAAATTAGCAAAAATAGAATGTTTTGAAATATCAATTATTTTTTTAATTTTATTTTTATTGAATTTAACTTCTATTATATCTTTAATATTTTTTCTAAAAATTATTCCATAAATTAATAATTGCGAATAATTAGATATAATTAATGCAAAAATATAACCTTCAATATTTTTATTAATTATTAAAAGTACTATTAGAATTACATTTATTATTTTATTAATAAATTCAATTTTTGTATATACCTTTATTTTTTGATTTGCTTTAAGATATGTACTAATTAAACTTCTCATCGCAATTGGTAGTGCAATAATCACAATAAGGGTAATTTTATTATCAATAAAAATGTCAGGCGATATTAAATTATAATAATTGAATACTAAACTTGCAATATATGTTATTATAAAAATGATTAAACTTACTTTTATACTGATTCCTAAATACTTTAATTTTAAATTATCTTTAATTCTTTCACTACAAAGTTTTAAAATACTTGTATTTAGTCCAAATACAATAATTAATGTTATAATATTTAGAAATGATTCAATAATTTTGACTCTTCCTAAATCTGTTGGATTAAGATAAGTGATAAATACTGTTTGAATTAGTAAATGTAAAAAAAATATCAAAATGTTTAATGCAAACATATGGATTAAGCCTTTATCTTTAGAAAATTGAATTATAGATTTGGCTTTTTTAATCATATTAATGCAAAAGTTTTTATTCTTTAAATATTTTTATATTTTATGAATAAATTATCTGTGTTACCTATGAAATTTATAAAAGCACAAATTCATACTAAATTTAAATATAAAAAATTAAAATTAATGAATTCTATACCATCAATTGATAATGAATTTTTTATTAAAGATTTTAATGGTTTAAATATTTCAGAAATAATTCAAAGTATATCTAATACTAAGTTCTATTCTGATTATAACATATCCCAAATATCAAAATTAGAAAAACAATTAATAATTAATGAAGCAAATGATATAATCGAAAATAAGATTAAAATATTTGATTCTACAATTAATTTAGGATTTACTATAAATTGGCATAAAGATTATTTATCTGACTTTATTTGGGATAAAGATAAGTATTATTTAGAATTAGATTCAAAATCTGGTGCTGATGTTAAAAATCCTTGGGAATTATCCCGATTTAATTATCTAAATAAATTATCTCAAGCTTTCATTTTTACTAATGATTCAAAATATATCCTCAAATTTAAAAATTTAATTTTAAATTGGATTTCTGAAAATAAATGTGGATATGGTATTAATTGGAAATCTCCAATGGATGTATCTATCAGGGTGGTTAATTTTATAATTTCTTATTTGCTAATTAAAGATGAATTAAATGATGATCAATCATTTGTTTTAACTTTTTTGAAAAGTATTTATGAGCATGGATACTATATAAAAAATAATTATGAAAAAGGAATTTTATATAAAAAATCAAATCATTATATTTCTAATATAACTGGAATGTTATTTATTTCAATATTTTTAAAAGGTTCATTTTTTTCAAAATCAAACCTAAATAATTTAATGTCTTCTTTTGAAAAGGAAATTAAATCTCAAGTTTATTCAGATGGCTTTTCGTTTGAGGGCTCAACTCATTATCATAAATTAGTACTCGAAATGTTTTTTTATTCTAAATATATTCTTGAATTGAATACATCTCTTAAGTTTTCTAATAATTTTTCAAATATATTGAAAAAAATGTTTATTATATTAAAAGATATTTCAACACCGCTAAATACATTACCTCAAGTTGGTGACAATGATGGTGGACAATTAATTAAATTTAATAGTGAATCTAATTCAAATGTAAATTATTGTTTTGGTATTGCTCAAGCATATTATGGTGATAATTATTTTGAAACAAATGTTATGTCTACCAATGCCTTATTTTTATTTGGTTCAAAATATTTTAATTTATATAATTCTAAAAAAATAAAATTAAATAAAGAAATTTCTAAGTATTTCAAGGATTCAGGTTTATATGTTAAGAAAACTAATAACTATTATATTTTAGTTCAAGCATCAAAAAATGGTCAATCAGGATTAGGTGGACATTCACATAATGATTTATTATCATTTATTTTTTATTTTAATAATAAACCAATATTTGTTGATTCAGGAACTGGTTTATATACTTCGGATATAATAGTTAGAAATAAATTTAGATCAACTTCTAGTCACAATACTGTTAAAATAAATAGTTTTGAACAAAGACTCTTTAAATCAGTATTTTCATTATCTAAAAAAAGTTATCCTAAGTGGATTAATTTATCTGATAATAAGATTACTATTTCTCATAATGGATATTTTCCAATAATTCATAAAAGAACATTTGAGTTTTCAGATTCAGATATTGTTATCATTGATGAATTTAATAAATTTGGACTTAATTTAGAATTCAATTTAATTGTATCTCCTGAAATTAATCTTGATAATTTAAATAATATAAATGGTGTTTCTCTTTTAACTGATCTTGAATTTAATATTCAAAAATCTATTTTTTCTGAAACTTATAATAATATAAAAAAATCAAAGAAATTAGTAGCATTTGTTAAAAATACTGATAAATGTAAGTATATGACAAAAATAAAATTTATAAAATAAAAATATTTTTATTTTAAGTTTTTAATATATTCTTTTTCATACTTATTAATACAATCTTCCCAAGTAAATTTCTTTAACTTACTTTCTTTATATTTTTTCTCATATGCTAACAGAATATTTTTTGAAATTGAATATGAATCTTTAACTTTTGATAATAAATATTTACCTGATATAACTTCAGGAATGGATGTAGTATTTGAACCAATTACAATTTTATTCATAGAGCAACTCTCTGCAACACAGAATCCAAAACCTTCAGTAAGTGATGGAACTACTACACAAGATGATGCTTTTATGTATTTAGGAATATTTTTATGTGCAATTTGATCAACAAGAACTATATTTTTTTTATATTCTGATTTATTAATAGATTCTTTAAATTGTTCATATCTTTTCTGTGGGCTTTTTGCTAAGATAAACATAAACTTAATTTTGTTATTTTTCCTTAATACTTTTGGAACTGCATTAAGTAAATATTCGAAACCTTTTGAAATGCCAGGTCGACCATAGAACATAACGATAAAATCTTTTGGAGTAAATCCTAGTTTTGCTCTAATATCTTTTGCGTCTTTACTGTATTTTTTAGCATCAAATAATTTGTAATCAATTCCATTATGAACAACTTCAATTTTTTTAGGATTTATTTTTTTATCTGAAAGATTTCTTTTTGTTGACTTTGATACGGTAATATATTTATCAAAGTTTAATTTTACAATTAAGTTTTCAAGAAAACTATGTAAAAATGAAAATAATTTTGAATGTCCTAATAATGACCAATCACGTCCAATTATTTCATGTACTGTAATTAATGATTTTTTCTTATTAATTATACTTGATAATTTAGCAGGAAATGCACCATTATAAGTTGTAGTTTGAATTAAATCTACAAATTTACCTAATTTGATTGCTTTTGGAATTGCTAAGAATGTGAAAAAATATCTTCTTAAAATTTTGGGAGTTTTTATTCTAATAACTTTTACTCCATTGATATTTTCATTAGAAATTGTTTCTTCTAATCTTGTTGTCAAAACTGTGACTTCATGACCTTTTTTATTTAGTCCTTCACATAAATTTTTGAAAAGAACTTCTACTCCACCCATATGTGGATAATAATATTCTAGGACAAATAGTATTTTCATAATTTGAGAATATTCTTTCATTATTTAAAATTAATTAAAAAATAAAGAAATAAATATAAATAAAAATTCACTTATTATGGTAAATTCCTAACTTTAATTTCAATATATTAATTCCAATACTAATGCCAGTTTTAACATTAGTTCCTTTATTGTGGTCTAAATATATAGTTTTAATTCCAATCTGTGAATATTTTAACTTGTGTTTAGAAATATTTCTAATCATTTCAGTTTCTAAGAAATAATCATTTGCTTTCCATTTAATTTTATTAAATGAATTTGCTTTAATTAATCTGTATCCTGATTGCGAATCTTTAACACTTGTACCAAATAAAGTATTAATAATTAAATTTAATCCAAAGTTTCCAACTTTGAATCTTGTAGGCATTTTCTTGTTTAATTTTCTATAACCTAATACGACATCTGATTTAGATTTAATTATATCAGCTAAGAATCTTTTTAAATCAAGAGGACTGTGTTGACCGTCAGCATCCATGAATGCAATATATTTTGCATTCATTTTAATTGCTTCAGTGCAACCTTTTCTTAATGCATATCCTTTACCTTTATTGATTTTATATGTAACAAGTTTTATTTTATGATTCAAAACAATTTTATTAGTTTTATCACTAGATCCATCACTCACAACAATAATATTTTTTGTTACTTTTAATGTATTTTCTAGTGTTTTACTAATTCTCTTTTCTTCATTATAAGCTGGAATTACAACCCATAATTGATTAAATTCTTCTTTTGAATTCATTTTAAAATTAAATGTTGAGATATGAATCCCAATCAATTTTCCAAATTGTTACTTTCCCACCAACATATGATGTATCTTCATAGAACTTTTCAAAATAATTCATATTTGAACCATCTAGGAAGAATAATTTTGTAAATGTTGATTCAATTAACATTGTATCACTAAGGATAGTTTGTACATTTGTACCATCATCAAGGAAAGTTAAACTTCCACTAAAATCGGATGTCTCAGGAATAATTCTTTCAACACCATCATTACTTGAAACAATGATTTGTTCAGGAGAACCAAGTCCGTCACCAACTTTATTTCCGTTTAAGTAATATCCAATTTGCATGCTTGTTTTAGAATAATCTTCACTATCACTAATAATAGATTGAACAACAACATCATATCCTTGTTGGCTTTTACCAATAACTAAATTAATTGGACAAGATAATGCGCTTCCTGTTTTTTTACAATTAATCATATTATTTGAATAATATCTAGGCCATGGTGATACCCAAGCATCAGCACCAGTTCTTTGAATTTCTTTAAAGTATCTAGTTGCATCTTCTTTTGTTAATCCATAATCATTAGTTAAAATGTTTAAACTTTCACCTTGAGTATTTCCTTTAACTCTTTGATGCATTTCAGCTTTTTCAAAGTTCCATGAACCAAAATGAGCCCAAACTCCTGCTTTTCCAATCATATCTTGTGATGTGATGAAGAAACTTTCAGGTGGAATACAATGAGTGAATTTTAATAATTCATCAGCTTGTGAGTTGTCTAAGTTTGAATTTTCAGTAATAATTGATTTTGCTTTCTCAGTATCTTTTTCTACAATTGTTTTGTAAAGTAAATTAATAGATTCAACTTCACCCATATTTGCAGTTTCAACTAAATAATCATATGCTTCATTTCTACTACAATCAAGCATTCTGATAATACCTAGTGTTTCATTTTCTGAGCTACTAAGTAATGATTTCCCAACCCAATGAGCTTGTGGTGTACTTTGTGATGCACCATCAAAATTTACTCCTCTTTTTGAAATTGCTCTAAACCAATGACCAAAGTCCCACCATGATGTGATAATTGCATCTTCTGATGATTCTTGACCAATTTTTTCAAGTCCATTCCACCAAACATCATTCATGCTTGGCATTTGTTGAGTTGAAATTGTAATTGCTCTAGCATAAGTTGGAGCAATAAAAATTAAATAAATAAATACAAAAATAATTGGTAATACAACTAATTTTGGAAGTGATAAATATTTTTTAGCTGCTCTTGCAATAATTTCTGATGTAATACCTGCAAATAAACCAAGTGCAATACTTACAGCTGGTACTAATAACATAATGAATCTAATACCTCTAGATGCTGCAAAAATAGTTCCAATGTACCATAATGTTAATAAGATTGAATATTTTAAATCCGCAGATTTTACTTCAACTTCTTTATCAAATAATAGCATGATAAATTTAACTGCAATTGGTAATGTAATAATCATTAAAAATTTGATTAAGTTTAATTTTGTAGGATTTGCTAGTGCAAAAATATAGATAATTGTTGAAATAATTAAGAAGCTAATATTTTTAACATCAAAATTAATTTTCTTCTTACTTCCTTTCATTAAAACTAGAAGAATACCTAGTAATGAACATAAAAGTAAAAATTTACCACCAATACTATTAATTGTATCAGTTAATGTCGCAGGATTTAATTCAGCAACTGTAGTTAAAACATTAGGCCAAATTGAAGTTGTTGCGACTGATTTTAGATTAATAACACTTATTGGATTACTATATAATGCTGAAATTACTTTCTTAATTCCATTACCACTAATAATTTGTAAAAATATTGTTGTAATTAAAATATAAATACCACCAATAATTAATGATTTTTTAGTATCTTCATCTTTGATTGATTCAAATAATATTTTCTTATTATTCTTTTTTGATAAAACTTCTTTTAATATTTTGAATACGATAGTTGCAATTAATGCTCCTAAAATAAAATCAAATGTGTACCACCATCCTTGCCATGCAAGTGCAAATAATGCAGTTGTAAGAGCTGATAATGATGCAAATACCATTGTTTTAATTTTATTTTTAGATGTAAATGCTTCAATCATAAACCATATGATAAACAACGGTAAAGTTACGTTGTATGGATCAGTATCTGAAAATCCTCCAATAGTTCTTGTTAAGAATGATGGATGAATTCCAACTAAGATTGATGCTACAAAGCCACCAATATTTCCTGCTTTTTTTCTAGTAATAAAGAATGCTGGAATTACAGCTAATGAAGCCAATATAATAGGTAAAAGGAAATTTGTTTTCAATAAACTAGTATCTGGTTTGAAAAAATTAACTACTTTATTAAAATAATGTGATGTATAAATATGTAATTGAGGGGCAATTCTTACTCCAATTGGAGCTTGATGTTTCTTTGACCATGGTTTTCCATCAACAAGTTCAGTTCCAGGATGTCCATTTTCATCAACATTTTCAGCTAAATCTAACCAGAAGTATGGATCAATAGCTAATAAATATGTTTGACCTTCATCATTTTGTAATTGGGATTTTAATGTTTGGGCTTGACTGTCAACAATTTTTTTGATTTCATCTGAATTTTCAGTTAAGTACTTATTTACTTCAGCTTTTATCAGGGCTTCTTTTTGAACTTCTGGGAGTCCTAGTCCTTCAGCTTGACTTCGTACTTGTGCTTCAGTATTTTGAGTTAGAGTTGTGTATACTTGTTTTGTTACAAGAACATCAACACTTCTTAAATTGATAGTTGTCGATCTTAAAGAAGCACTTACAAAAATAGATACAAATAGTATTAATGCTACTATTAAGAAACTTGATAATTTTTTGATTTCTTTTGTATTAAATATTTCTGCTATTGAATTAAACTTATCAGTATTCTTTTTAACATTTTTTGATCTATTTTTAGTCATTAACCCACCCAATAATTATAGAAATTGAAAATTCAAACCCAATTTTCGTTAATATTTCTATTTAATTAAGAATTGAGATATTGATTTTCTTTTTAAAATTTTGTATTTACTTAATGATACTCTAATTAGTGTACTTATTATTAAAAATGAGTAATCATAGTTTAGAATGAATTATTATTTTTTTAAATATTTAGCATATTTAATGAAACTTGGTTTTGCAAGAAGAATTTTTAGATATAATTTATTACCTAAATCTCTATGGTTTTGTTCTAATATTTTAATGATTTTTTTGGACTTAAATTCTTTAATTAATTTATTCCAATTTTTACTTGACATATTGTTGAATATTTTATGAGCTAATAAATGAGCTGTTAGTTTAGGAGCAAGCTTTGTTTTGATTAAGAAATTATAATTTTTATTCTCAATGATTGCTTTTTTAAGGATTCTAACACTCTCAAACCCAGTTATAATCCCTCCATGAGTTGTTGCTTTTACAAAATTACCTGCATCACCAACTAAAAATAATTTTAAATCTCGTCTTTTATTCTTTATATGTTTAAAAAATTTAATTTTATTATCAAAAATAGGAATAAGTCCATGTTGTTTAGAAATGATTTTATTATTAAAATTGGGAATTACTTTTTTTATGAAATTTTGATGATGTGTCTCATTTATTTTTCCCATTGATCCAATTCTAACTTGCTCAGTATTTTCAGGTACAATCCAACTAGTTATTTTTTTATTTGGGTAAAATTCTATTTGATTATCATTATCTTTCTTAAGTAAATATTGAAAGCCATGAATCATTTTTTTATTTTTTTTATTCATGAATTTGTAAATTTTTGAATTTGGACCATCAGCACCAATAACAATATCGCCTTTCTTTAGAGGATAACTTACTTTTTTACCATTATCCTTTCTTTGAAATACTAAACTTCTTTCAGAAATTTTTATTAATTCATGATTTAAGTTGATTCTAACTTTACGTCTCTTTGTTGCTTTCTCAAAGAAAAATTGGTCAAATTGTTTTCTATTAACAACTATATCCTTTTTCTTTGATTTAACAATTATTGATTTTCCGTTTGGTGCAATAATTTTTGCAGCATTTGGACGATTAATAATAAATTCAGAATTTGTTGGAATATATTTTAGGATTTCACTTGTGAAAATTCCTGTACATTGGACTGGTTCACCCACTTCATTTTTTTGTTCAAATACTTTAACATTGTATTTTGAACTCAATGAATAAGCTGCATAACATCCTATAGGACCAGCGCCAATAATATAAATCATAATTTTAGTTTTTTTTTCTTCTATAAAAATTTAACTTCTGCTTTAAATCATAACTTTTAAATAGTCTTTTTAGATATCTCGCATTATGAAGAAATTATTGAAATTCATTGAATCTCATTTTTTTATGATTTTGTTTATTCTATTTGTATCAGTTTTTTTAGTAAGATATGGTATGTTAGGATATGGTATTGAAGGTGACGGTAATGGATATTATATGTATCTTCCATCACTTACTATAGATGGTGATTTGGATTTTAATAATCAATTTATGGAAGTTCCTTGGATTAACTATAATCATGATTATTTCTCTAGAACTTGGATGAATAATGCCTCTTTTAATGACAAATTGGTATTTCAAGAAAAAGCTGCCAGAGATGGTAAAGGTAACATTTGGCCTATTGGTACAGCAATCTTACTATCTCCTTTTTTTATATTAGGACGACTTTTAGTATTATTTTTGAATTCTGTAGGGTTTAATATAATTACAAATGGATTTTCAAGTATTGAACAAATATTTTCTATGATTGGTTCTATATTTTATGGTGTAATGGGATTATTTATTTCATTTAAAATGATCAAATCATTTCTAAATGTTAAAGTTAAACATATTTATATGGCTATTTTATTCACTGTTTTTGGTTCCTTCTTTATTAATTATATTACTATACAAGCTTCATTAAGTCATTCAATATCTTTTTTTATCACGACTCTATTTATGTACATTTACTTATCTAGAATTTATTTAAAAAATCCTTCAATCTATATATATGGTATTTGGGGATTAGTAACTGGTATGATGTTATGTGTACGACCTCAAAATGTAATTTTTATTTTGGTACCTGCTATATTATTTATCAATGAAATTGTTAAGAAGAAATTGAACTTAGTTAAGTTAGGTAAATATGTTATTAGTGTTATTTTTGGATTAATTTCTTTATCTCCTTATTTTATTGTTAATACAATTATATATGGTGGACCTTTAACAAATCCACAATCAGCTTATTTTACAGGAGAATTTTTCCTTATTCCATTGTTATTCTCATTTAGACATAGCTTGTTTGTTTCTACTCCAATAATTTTATTATGTACTATTGGAATTGTAAAACTGTTTTTAGATTCAAGAAAGAAAATGCTTAGTTTTGAAGAAGTTGTAATTAAAGTAAAACCTATTATTCTAATTTCATTCCTGGGAGTTACTATTGTTAATATTATAGTTAATGCTTTTATTAGTGATTGGTTTGCTGGTGATTCATTTGGGGCTAGACGATTTTCTAATATATTATTTATTTTTATTTTAGGATTGACTTATTTATTCCATTTAATTGAGAATAAATCTTTAATTTTTAAGAGAATATTTTATACTATTTTATTTTTATTTGTTGTTTTTAATGGTATTTATATGTTTGATTTTGCATTTGCATTAATAAGTAGACGTGAATCAGTATCTTACTTTGAAATTATCATAAGTTTTTTAAAGTTTATTAAGAATATAATTCTATGATGATTTTGAAAAATATATTGAAAACCATGAGAATAAAACAATGGTACAAAAATGTTTTAGTTTTTATTCCAATTATTCTATCAAAAAATTTATTCGATTTCAATGCACTATTCTTAACAGTTCTTGCTTTTTTTAGTTTAGGTTTTGTTGCTTCAATTAATTATATTATTAATGATATAAAAGATGTTGAAAAAGATAAAGTCCATAAAGAAAAAAGAAATAGACCTATTGCTGCGGGTAAAATTAGTATTGGCTTTGCACGGTTTTTGGTTATTTGTCTTGCTGTACTTGCATTTTTAGCATCATATAAATTATCAATTCATTTTAAATTATTTTTAGGTGTATTTTTCATTTTAACTCAGATTTATACATTTTGGTTGAAAAATGAAGCTTTTGCTGATGTATTAATGATTTCAACTAATTTTGTTATTAGGGCTGTATCTGGTGCATATGTTATTGTTATTAATGGAGCACCTTATATTTGGTTATCTCCATGGCTAATTTTATGTCCTTTCTTTGCTGCTATGTTTTTAGTATTTGGTAAGAGAGAGGCTGATCTAAGATTATTAGGAGAAAAGGCAGTTGAACATAAGCCTGTTTACAAAATTTATACTCTAGAATTAACTAATATTTTAATGATTATCTCCACTACATTGTTAGTTATTGCATATTCTATGTACACTATATTAAGTATTAATTCAATGTTTGTTTTGACAATTCCTTTTGCATTATACTGTATATTTAGATTCTTTTATCTAGTTAAAT
>PPCM01000992.1_pt1 | contig 15630 bp, 14 predicted proteins | sample 1555541 | NCBI WGS metagenome assembly PPCM01 (sample SAMN05284479, study PRJNA326546) | Marine sediment metagenome, whole genome shotgun sequencing project. | isolation source: marine sediment | place: Germany: Wadden Sea | collected 2012-09-05 | reverse complement strand
ACCCACCCCGTCGGCCATCAGCCCGGTCCCATCCCCTTTACCTTCAAGTGCAGGCGGAATCACCACCACCACAGCGGCGGCCAAGGCAGCGGGTCGGCGGCGGTCGTCGTTGTTGAGAGATCTGACTGAGCTCGGTGACATGGAAGACGTCGAGACGGAGAGCACGATGATGAGCGATGGCCTGGGGAGTCTCGATGGCATAACGGTAGACGAATACATCAGTGAGGACGATTGTGAGCTCGAGGCTGAGACCATGTCGGACACGTCGCTCGACGGGCTCGGCAGGGAAGTACATAACAGCGACACAGAGTCTATACTGTCTTCAGACAGTGAGCCGGCCGATGGGCAGCCCGCACAGGCCCCTGCGATGCTCATCAAGGCCATGACCGTTGACCCTGGCACGCCTGAACGGAGAGAGTCCGTCGAGGACGCCCCCGTAGCTTCGCCGCAGTCCCCGCTCAAGAAATTTGGCACTGTGCTCGCTGCGAGAAATTTAGGAAAAATGTGGCGGGCGAAGACCAAGAGCAACGTCCACGCCAAGTATACCAAGCTGATCAAGGCGCGGCAACAAGACCGCATCCAGTGCGAGCTGCCGCGGTCCATCCAGCTGCTCATCGCGGAAGAGGCGTATCCGATGGTCCAGACGACTGTCAAGCTGTACAAGAAGCAGCTCGGGAAGAACAACCCGCTGACCGTGCAGGCAGTGGCGCATCTCAATCAACTTGGGCGGCTGTTGGAGCGTCCGATCGTCAAGCTTTGAGGCAAGGTGGGGGGCATGAAACTTTGATTTTCGCAGGCAGTTTGAGATTAAACGCATTAACGCAGAGTTCTTTCCCGTCGTAGATTGGTGTGCGTTGCTGCCCTATATGGGTTGGGAATTATAAGGTCGTTTCGTTGGCTACCACTTTCTATAATTCGAACGTTTTTTTGACAATTTTTGAATGAAGACTTGCTACAGCACCTCGACAAGGATAGATCCGTCCAAGTTTCGGTCTGAAATATCAACAAGGAAACACCCACAGCCGTCGCTTAAGGCCATCAAGGAATGCTGCCAACACTATGAAGAAAAAGCTGCAGGAAACGTGTCTACATCATCGCCGCTCGCTCGGTACCTTTTCAACCTATCCCGTGAGATCCAATCAATGACTGATGAGCTTACAGTACGTGAGAAGCGCATGCGTGTGAAGCTTCGGACCCTTGAATCTGTTTCTGAGGAATGGAACACCGTGTTCGGGGACTACAGCATTCCTGACACCGCCGAGAGCGCCACACCGGGTGCCTTGCTACAGTATCTGAACAGGTTGGAGCTTACCAACGCTGAGCTCGAGCGTAGGGTGAACTACAAAGACAATGTCATCGCGAACATGAAAACTGACCATGACAGGCGAATGGCTGCTCTCAGGACAGAATACGAGACGCGAGAGCGCGACAACCTCAAGATCATGCGGGCAGACCAGGAGCGGGTCCTCAACGAGCTGTTGTACGAGTTCCGGCTCAATGAAGATCGTCGTCGGATGGTCCAGGACAGGTAGGACAAGGCCGCAAACACTTGGATTTCACATTAAATACACAGGGCAGGCGCGCCCATCGACTAACATGTGTTTTACACTTCTTTTCTGCGGCTATCAGCCTGCATCTCAACGGAACTCTGGCGTCTTGTGATCGATCAACTCGCTGGCCCTCTGGAGCCTGCGCGTGTTGTACCCGTGGTTGAACGTGAGCATAGCGTTCAGCTGGGCCATGTGAACGTTCACGTGAGACACTTCAGAGTTGAGATGGGCCACTGAAGTAGCCAGCATCCCCACACAGTTATCATACGTCATCGCGTGGCGCTTCAGGTCGCCGCGGATCCGCTCGATCGACGTGATGTACTCTGCGCTGCGTCTGTCGCCCTGCGTGATCTGAAGCTGGATCAAACGTTCGATAACGATGATACACTTGTCTGCTACACCAATCAAAGGCTTCACGACGCTTTCAGACAACTTGGAGCGCTCCCCGCCAAACAGCCGCGCCTGTAGCGTTGCTAGGAACATGCTGTGCCACTTGAACGCGTCTTCGTAGTTCCGGCATGAATGCAGCCGTTTCCTCAGGATGGAGATCTGTGAATCGACGACGTGGTGGTAGTAGCAGGCCAGCGATGTCAGACCGATGCGCATATCGGCCACTTGCATTGCAATCCCCGGCTGCAAAGAGATCTGCCGAAGGCCGCGATGCGTCTGATCGAGCCGGTCAATCGTAGATTTGATCGTTTTGATCGTCTTTCCCAACCCCTTGTACAGAGCGAGCGTCTCATCCGTGAATATCATGTGGTGTGGTGCAGGGACCTTCATGATGGTGTCGTCACACATCACAAAGTATCTCTGGGTCACCTGGTCGAACATGGCCAGGAATCCACGAGTCATCAGGAAGCCCCAGAGAAGGTTGTCCACCTGGGGCCGTAGCTGGTTAATGAGCTGCTCGAACTCACCGCCAGGGAAAGGAGCGGCGGCACATAGCGCCGTCAGTCGCTCCCCGAGCCCCTCGATGGTCAAGGAACGCTCGTCCAGTTGGAGATCAAGGCTCGTGCCGGCCGTCCGGATCAAATTCGCCGTCTTGCCAATAAACATGATCTTGTCGAGGCACGCGCGAGAGCAGAACGTTGGTACAGCTTCAGGAACTTCCGCCCACCCACTCCACCAGATGGAACGCTTCACAACGACCGCGGCGGCGCGATGCATCTCTGCTGGGCGGCGCCTGGTCGCATCAGTAACCGTTTTGGCGTTATCGTCGGCAATGGCGTTTGTGTCAGCTCGAACGATGTAGAAATCGCCAGTGGGATCGAAAATGTCGCCGTTCAGCATCCAGATAGACAGGGAGCGAACGAACACCGCATATGCCGCACTGAAAAGCCTGTGTGTGGCCTCTTGCAGCACAGGGTCGCCCTGGTTCTGGTGGGCTTTGTCGTGAAGGTAGTTGAGTTCCGACAGACGCGTGTGCGACTCTGTGGGGCCGACACCGGACAGATACTCAAGCATTGTGCGGAGATACGCCAGTTTGACTGGCCATTCGCTGCCCCAGACGTACTGGCCGACCTGAAGGACGGCATGCTGGTCGTTGTCTGCTGCTGTCACCGAGGAATTACCCAGATAGTCCTCATACTCGGTCAGCATCGTGTTGGCTTCATCACAGATGCTATACATGTATGCTGAGCGCTGAGCAGAGACGTTGTAGATCACCTCGGTGATGATATCAGTAATCGCTTCGTAGTTCTCGCCCATTTCGCGCAATTTGGTGATAATTTCTTTCTCAATTGGCAACACCCCATCTAATGTAACGTCTCGTAGCCCAAGCGCTGCGTCAAATAGGCTAGAAAAGTCCCTTTTGGGCATTTGGAGGAATCTGAAAAAAAAGTGACAATTACATCGAGTATATGGCCACCGTATCGCAATTTACATTAAATACACCTACATTCGGCCATGATATGCATGATACCATGGCTTCGGTCGAATTATAAATTTCTGAGCAACTACCGTCTGTTCTGCCAATGAGCCCTCTTGGGACAGAGGCAGTGAATGAAACCGAGACAGATAACAGAGATATTCCTGTTGTCGATGATACTGACGACAATGTAACTGCCATATGTCAACAACGGATTCGGACAAGCAAAAGGCTGCGGACAGGGCTCAATGCGATCCGTTTTGAGCTCATCAAGCTCGCTGAGGACAATTCTGAGCTTGCAGAACACCAAGCTGAACTTGAGGCGCTTCTATTAGTGACTCAGCAAGAGAATGCTGAGCTCCAAGAGGAGAATTCGGGCCTGGCCATCCAGCTGGACGAGTCTGCGGCCGTCATTGAGCAGCAAAACACTGAGCTGGCGGTTAGTGCCAAGCGTATAGCAATGTATCGCCACAAGCTTGGAGAGGACGTCGATATGGCCGCGTACGACGACCTGCCCGACAACCTCATCAGCGTGCTCCGTAATGACCTGGAGCAAACCGTTGACGAGCTGCAGCACTATGAGGAAGCGCACGATGAGCTCGAGGACGCCAACGTCGACCTCCAGGAGGACATGGCCGACCTTATGGGCCAACTCGAGGAGCAGACGAGACTCGCGGCCAAGGCGGCGACGGAGCGTGATATGTTCAAACAAGAGGCCGCGGAGCTGCGGGTACTGCGTGATGAAGTGGACGACGAGCTTCAGGAGACTCGGGCTCGGGTTCAAGAGCTATTGTGGGAAAGACAGGCCGTCGGACTTGAAGCCGGGGAGGCTGCTCCCACTGCGGACGAGATAGACGCGATAGACGAGCTCCACGCGGCTAGAGAGGAGCTCGAGAGACTCCGGAAGACGGCCACGCAACAGGAAGAACAGATTGAGGCCCTGGAAGACGGGTTGGAGCTCGCGATGGGCCGGGCGGAACCTGACACAATCACCGATGATGCCATCGACGGCCTCGGGCTGGAATCAGCGGAGCACGACGCGTCCATGCCGATACCCGAAGGTGACGAGACATTCGACATGGACGATGATACATCTGAGCTGTCTTTAATGACTGACTCCGGTGATGAGTCAGACGTCGAGGAGAAGTCGATGTCAACCAAAAGCCCGCCCCCCGCCCTCAACGTTCCAGCACTCAACCTGACTGGCCTGGTCGACACCAACCGGCCGTCATCGTCCCGCACCCCGTCGTTAACAGCTTCTCTGTCCATCCCGCAGCTGCAACACGCTGTGCCAGTTACAGATAGGCATGATGGGCGCCACAGCCGGATGTCTGCTACGACGGACTGGGGCAAGCTTGTTCTCCGCGGGGCGTGGGCTACCAAATACCCAACCTTCCCTAACGGTCGCGTGGAGCGGCGGTTTATCAGCTACAACGGTGTCCGGCGCGTCCTACACTGGGGCCGGGAACCTGGCGACCAGACGGCCCAGCTAGACATTGCTCACGTCCGCCGTATTGTCCCTGGGGTCCTCGCGCCGCACTATTGGCACGGGACACCGACCTCCCCGTCATGTACCCAGCCCCACATGGCATTCATCCTCCAGCTGAGGTCTGGGCAGTGTCTCTGCTTCTGTGCGGCGACGCGCGAGACGTTCCTGGCCTTCTACACTGAGTTGCACCGAGACATCCTGTCCTCCGTCGGTGCCGCCGCTAAGGGGGAGTGGTGGGCCTCATTCACGTGTGGTAAGCTGCTCTGGTTCAGCGTGGTGCGTCGCCTTCGTTCCCTGTGTGAGATGAAGGGGGTTTCCGTCGGGCAGTATCTGGGCGCCATCGTCACAGATATGGCTGAATGTACCTCGGATAGGGACGAGTGGCTGAGTGAATGCCACACGATATCAACACGTATCGCCAACGCGATTCTTCGGTCGCCCCGCCTGGGCTGATGCCGTCCGCTAGTTTATAAATTGGTATCGCTCCAATCTAGGATTGACTCTGGGGATGAGTCAGTCTGGTGTATGATAGTGCAACTCGCGGTCTAGCCCGTACCTTAATAATAAACAGTTGTCGGCTTGTTACCTCGAAACCTGTTATCTCGAAAGTGGGTAAGGTAAGGTAGGGAAAAGCTCTTTTGCGATTTCTTTCACCAACGTGGTGCAAACAAATGTTTGTGTCCTGGGCGAGGTAATACAACACTGAAACAACCCTCCAATAGCGATGATCTGCTTTACACTGTATAGTACAATAAATAATTCATGGGTGCCGATCAAGCGGTTCGGCCCCTCAGGCTCTCAGCTAGCCACGCCGCCGCCGTCTCGTGCTCAGTTCGTGGCCTCACGCGTGCGGCTTCCTCCAGCCTCGCCTTTTCCTCCGTCAGCCGCGTTACCTCGCGATTCAGCCGATCGACCATCACGCCAAGATCACGCTGCCCGGGCCGCGCACCGACAAACTTCTGTCTGGACTTGAGACCATCAAGTTCGAGCGTAGCGCGACTGCCCTCCTCCCTAAGTCGAGTCAATTCGGACAGAAGACGGGCGCGCGTCGTCGCTGATTCTTCTGCCTGGGCCGTCATGGACGAGATTGTCTTGCGGGCCTCGGCCAGCTCCGCGCGGATGGCGTCAACGCCGGCAGCGCGCGATTCGAGGGAGGCACGCTCCTTGGCCCACTCTGCCTCGCGCTCCTCGGATGCACGGCGGACCTCTGCCAGTTGTGCTGTGTGTAGCCCAGTGAGTTCAGTGAGGTCCGATCTGACAGCTTCCAATTCCCGCTGATGAGTCAAACGCACCGAGCTGGCGTCATTAGCGGCGGTATTGGCGGCCTCCTGGCGTGATATGGCCTGGGCCTCGACCTGGGCCAGCTCCTCCTTGAGTTGGGATCGCATGAGGGAACTCGCGCGGAGTTTGGTGTCGAAGGTGAGACGGAGGAGGCCGAGACCCTCGCTGAGACGACAAAGACCGTCGAGGAGAACGTCATCGGACGGCTCAATGTCGACGAGGGCCGCGGGGGCGAAGCGTTCGGGCGTGAAATCGGGGAGGAGGTCGTGTTGAAGATTCACGACCGCCCGGGTGAGACCTTCAACGACTTCCGACGCCCGCGACCGGCTGTTGCTAGTCTGTTCGTCGTGTGCCCGTCTTCCAGCCTCTAACCGCTCAGTTTCAGCCAGTTTGGACCGCAGTTGATCGTGTGTCGTGAGAAGAGCGTCAATTTGCTCCTGTTTCTCTTGAACGACCACACGCTGAGCGCTCTCGAGACGTCCGATTTCCCTGCCACACATTGAGATGGCCTGGTCGACCATTTCTGTCTTTTGCAGCTCGGTCGAGGCAATTCTGGCCGTGTAGCGGTTTTCAGATGCCTTGAGGCGGTCCACTTGGGATCTCAGGAGCTGGTTCTCGGCATCTAGCGTGTGAAGGAACATGTCCGCGTTTCTGACAGAGCCAAGTCGAGAAATACTGCTCGCCCTGCCATCTAAGGAACTACCAGACGGAGAAAGCACTGGTTCCGCATTCAATTTTGGTGAAAGGTCGTCAACCGTAAGAGTATCGGCACAGTTATCCACATCACTCGCTGCATCTGCTAGTGCGGCTCCCGATGCTGAATTCTGGGACATCAGATGAAATTGTTCGATTTATCGCTGCTGCCACAAGCCGTGTCCGGCACGACGAAGGCGGCATGCCGTCAATGGCTCATACCCATTGTGTTCGCCAAACTGATACCGGTTGGGTTGGGGGATGCAAGAAGGGGCGAATTGAGATTTCGTCGGAAAGTCATGTGTCGCAAGCCCTGGCCCACCCCCACCCCGTCCGGCCTAACAGGCTGCCCTGTGAACAGTGAGATATGTTGACCCATGGTTGGGGAAGGATAGCGGTGCTGTCAGATGGTCGTATAGTTGTCGGGTCCGCCATTCGTGTTCAGACACGCTTCGATTTAAAAACGCAAAGGGACTGTCACTGGACTGGAACCCATCCACCTTCAAGCGCGACATGTGCCTCGCCCTTATGAAGGGCAACTATGAGATCCTGTACCGCTACCGGCACCTGACGGGCGTCGGGCCAAGGGATCTCTAACTCAACTCACCACATTTGTCACAAGTTAGACGGTCTCATGGACGGTTCACGTTTTTCTGTCAGGAACTACATATAAATCATTTAAAACCGAATTATAAGCAAGTGAAGACCCAACCACAGCGCTGTTTGGGACGTGCCGTCCAACCGGTATTTCGGTATTGGCAACCGGTTATTACGCAATTGTTGACTTATCGCTTTTGACATGTTTTTGACACGTGTAGAGTGGCATGGCCTGTCAGTCCTGCGAGGGTCGCTCCCCACACACAAAAACAACATATGGACGATCTCGATATCTTCACAGCCGACATTATGGCCCCGACAGGTGATTGCGTCTCGCGCACCAGCGTTAGGCCGTCGTATTCGACGATCATCACACCTGAAGAAAGGGAACTTGCATACAGCACCGGCATCTACTCCCCGCCGAACCCGCTCTTTAATGGCGTCATTGGGCCCGAATTGCTGCAAAGACTGTCCGGAACAGTCAGCGATTTGTTCAGGAAAGAGGACGTCAAGGATGAGGGCGAGGACGTGGAGGATGTGGGTGCGATGGCGGCCAGAAACAGCGTGTCAGCTGAGCGGAACGGCCTATGCCCCGGTTCTCTTCGCCGGAGACTTGTGCGATGCGAGGCCTACTGCTATTAGGCGGGGCGCTGAGGACGCGCCCAGGCGAGGGCCCGCGTGTTGATCTCTGTGTAAATTTCTGTGAGCGGTCTCGTTTGTCCTGGTACGGCCCATACTATGTTACTCACTGACTGGGGTCGGTCGGTAATGGGGCGGATAGGGGTGCAATACTGTAATATTTCGTTGTCTGTCATTCAGACTCTTGGCGACCATTTATGTCTAGCATGTCTCGGGCGTAAGGTCGATCTTCACCGTCAGCGTGCCGCTGGCGTCCTTCCCAACGAGGGGCAGGCTAACCTGCTGGCTGTGCTTGTTAGCAAGAGAAAGGAGATCAAACTCGGCCTTGCCCAGCGAATCATCAGAAGAGAACGTATCCTCGTCCATCACCTCAAACTTGAGAACGTCGGACACGAACGCGCCCTTCTTCACGTCCTGAAGATCCAGCTGGCCCATCGCAAACCGCTCATTCCACGTGGGCGATCTGCAGTTGTTGATCTGCTTGGTCTTGTACTTCTTGGAGCCGTACTTGACCTTCACGTACGGGTCGGGGGTCTCGTCTCCCGCGTAGAGGCCATCCGCCTTGACGATCGTTACGTCGACGCTGCCTTGAGGGATGTGCTCGATCTCAAGACGCACGTTGCCGCGGGACCCGCTCTTCTGGACGTCCACGTTCACTGTCGTCATAGACTTGCGGCCGAGCACCTTGTTGAGGAGAATTGTGGCCGATCCGATGAGGTCGTCAGACGAAAACGTGTCCCTGTCCATAACCTCAACGGTGAGATGGTTTCCTGTAGGCACGTTCTTGGTGAAAAACGTCTCGTCCCACACAGGCGTGTATGTGTTATCTTTGGTCTTTGTGCGGTCCTCGATCGCCTTTCCTTTCTTGTTCGTGATGCTGAGCTTAACATACGGGTCCGGGGTATCCAGCTGAAGGATTCCAGTGCCCTTTTCCAGGCGGGCGTCGATAACTCTCACGCGAAGCGTGCCAACAATCGAAGACATTGTGGTGTAGTTTTGGTTTTTGACTTTGACTCGGACTGACTGTGACTTAGTCTGGAAGAACCAAATCAGGACAATGACTCCCGAAATAGACTGGTCAACAAATCGCTCCCTTCACCTCATAGGCCGTCGTGTCCTTGCATTTCATTTTTCTTCGGATCCTGGAATTTTAAGACGTCCTTTTCCGGTTTCAGATTCGATACAACGACCATTGAAGACCAAATAGCGTAACACTCGCATTGGCTCGCTTATTTGGGGACGCGGACGCTGAGGGCTAGGTTGCTGACCCCAAGACCGGCGAGAGGGTCGACCCAGTGCCATTATATTTAAAAACATAAAAACATAATAAATGGTGTGCCGCGCCGAAGACTGTTTATCGGTCATTGAATCATTTGACTCAAAAGAGCCTCGTCAACATTAAGACACATTGTCGGCCGAGAAGTCGGCCGGGCAATGTCGATTAAACCTCAACTATCACATCCACGCCACTGTACTGGACGTCAACGCCATATTCAGCCCTGATTGCGGGTGGGATAAAGCGCCCCCCAACGAAATGCCTCCCCTCGAAACCCATCATGCACATCTTGGGGGCAGTCAGCGATATCACGGCGTCCGGGGCCACACGCGACGTCTGCCCTCCCGCCGGCACATCAACGGTCCACCCGCTCGGGACATCCACCGAGAGCAGCTTGTCGAAACACGCCCGGGTTGCGAGGAGGTCGACAAGCGCGGCATACGGTGGGCGAACACCAGCACCGGAAAAGTTGAAGCCAAAGACGGCGTCGATGCACAGCTTGAAGTGCATCGCGTCGCTGGGCGGTGTGTCGATGGTCAACACGCCAAACTGGCTCGCTTGGTGTTGGAGGGCGCGGTAGAGGTCTCGCTTAGGCTCGCGGGGGATGCAAAGAGTGATGTTGGTGAAGCCAAATAGTGCCAGATGCCGCGCAGCTACGAGCCCGTCGCCTCCGTTGTTACCGGGGCCGATGAGAATTAGAATGGACTCATCAGAAGCTGACAACATTCTGTGAGCGGCCACTGCCACCGCATAACCGGCCAACTCCATCAGCTGCGCAACCTCAAACTTGCATGTGGTAAAAAGCGCGCGATCTAGAGCATCAGCCTGGTGGGATAAGAGATGCTTCATTTTCGCTTCTCTTTTCGCTTTTGCTTCGTTTTCAGTGTCATGAGGGCTCGAAAACAATGTCTGTCATCGTTTGGTAATGTGACCCATGTACGCAGCTCACTGATATGTGAGGGCCTCGATCGTTTCTTCCGTGCGCTAAGAGTTTATTGATTTTATTGACTGACTTCAGTCAAGTCATGCCGGAAGTCAAGAGAATCCCGCAAAATGATCAACACTGCTGTACGGTGCGCGATCAAGAGCAAGAATCTTCAAGTAGGGGGCTATGGGACTCTCAATGCTCGTAAACATCCTGACGTTGTCCAAACGCGTTACAAACGGCCAACAGTTGAGAAGAAAAGGCGGTATGTTCATCAGTGCGCAACAGCAGCGCTAACCATGCCGGCATTGCTACAGGCGATACGCCGTGATGCACATCAGGTGGTGGATGTTGTTTCCAAAAGCCATCTTCATTTTATCCGACTTGTATTCACAGCGAGGACAGCATTCAACGGCCAGATGCTCACTGCAAGCGTTAGCGCATCCCATCGCGGCCTGTTCTTTCTTCGCCGCACCGTAGTCCCCGTCGCCACGTTCATTCTTAACCCAAATGACGCCGTGACGCACCTCGTTGAATTGAACGCGCTCTATCCGGTCATTGCGGGTGTTGAGGACCCCCGTGTCCGGTCTCTCAAGGCTCTATTGAACGCCATGGACCGCACCTCTCAGTTTCACCTGGTCAACCCGCCCTCGGTCGGCGGGCTCGGGTGGGTTGTCCGGCTACAGGTCATCCAGAGCCCAACGGCCGATATCCCCCACCAGCTCGATGGGGCGGGAACGGGACGCGTGCGGGTCGGGTCAGGTGAGCTTGGGGACGCGGGGCTTAGTGTGTTGGTGACGCTGGGGATAGATGCCGGTGCCGAGCTGCTGAACGGCGAGCAGATGGCGGCGACGGCTAAGGATATGGAGCTGATTGTATAGCGTGGAGCATAGAGTAAATGGTAGAGACAGTCTCGGATGGTCGTTGTACGTCGGCCACAAAAAAAATGAACACAAACGTGACTAAAATCACGGTACTCGTTTTTCTGGCTCTTCTAGCCAGTACGTTGGCGCTTCAGTGCATCGATGACTACGGTAACGCGGTCGATTGGTATGTCGTATCGAAATTCCCCAAGCTTTCTGGTGGTGACGATGCCCTCAAGGCCGGCCATCGCTACATGTACCTGGACAGCGATGAGACGTTCTGGACTGTGTCCGAAAAAACCATCAATGATTACGATGGGGCGGTATTCCACACTCTGGAGCCTGTTTACAACTCTGACGTTGGCTACCTCATGTACAACGACGCGTTCCCCGACACTGTTCATGCACATAGCACTGCCGGACAGTACGTAAACCCTCCATCCTCTAACACAGCACCAAGGGCGTTGTTGCCTGGGATTCCGACGACCACACGGGCTTTTGGCTCACTCACAGCGTCCCGCACTTCCCTCCTGCCCGGAAGTCTGGCTGGGCCTTCCCCAAGAGCGGCGAAGACAACGGACAGCACCTGTTCTGCGTCTCGCTTGACTGGGATAACCTCAACACAGTCGGTCTTGCTCTGCAGCATGATGAGGTTTGGCAGTATGCTGCTGATGGGGACGTCAGCGATCCCCCGCACCTTGCCGAGCTGATCAACGGTGCGCGGAACACCAAGGCGACGTGTGATGTTACTACACTGACGACTGTCGGCGGCGAGGTGATGAAACTTTTCTCCAAGAGTGCTGAGTGGGACAAGAACTTGTACGAGGACGGCGTCGCGCCCGATCTCAAGTCCGCTCTGATCGCTGAGACCTGGATGCGGCCGTTCCAGCCTGATTTCTGTGCTGGTATCAACGCCACCTACACTGTTGAGAACGCGGAGACTGTGCACCCCCCATCGGTCCCGTCGTTCAAGTACACCAAGGACCACAGTAAGGTCGTGCTCTCGTCAACGCCCGGTGTGAACACGGTCTGCCTCGGCGACATCAACCGCGATGATACCCAGAAGTCGCGTGGTGGCGGCACACTCTGCATTAGAGACACTGATATGTGGCACGCCTTTTATACGGTGTTCGGGGCGCACCGGAGCAGATGCCCCAAGCCATAATCTGTCTGAATAAACCAACCGAATGATTTATCCCATCGCCTAAGGGGTAATTGTTTATATGTTTGTTGTTGAGAGATATATACAGATATAAACATGTCGGGCGACCTAAGGGGTGACCCTATAAACGGCCTCGGCCTCCCGGGTGACATCCCCCACGCCACACCCCCCGTTGGTATATAGCCAACCGAGCATGGTCATCAACTTGACCACAACGTCATCACACTCAGCAAGCACAGGTCAAACTCGTGAGGCGCGGCCACGACCTCCCTGTTGATGAGGATCTGGGGGACGTGCGGGGGTAGGTCTCGGACGATGCTGGCCACCGGGTCGACCTTGAGGCTTGATCCCATTACGATGAGAAGGTCAGCCGTGGCCAGGTCACCGTCAATCGTCGTGTCAAACTCGGCGGTGAGGTCCTCGCCAAAGAAGACGATGTCTGGCTTCAACGGGTTGTTACATGACGGGCAATACGGCACGGAACGCTCTCTAACGCACTTGGTAATGTATGAATCCGTCGGATGATACACCCCGCAGCCGATGCAGCGACACCTGGAGAAGGAGCCATGGCACTGAATGGTGCGTCCAATGCCCGCCGCGGCCTCGAGGAGGTCGATGTTTTGGGAGTACCCCCGGAGTAGTTGATCTCGAGTCTCAAGCTCTTTGATGAAACGGTGCGCAAAGGACGGCTTACGGACAACTGTGGGGTCCCAAATGCGGTGGGCGAATGAGTAGAAAAGTGAGGGGTCGCGTTTGAACGTTTCTAGGTCAAACAGGTCCGTCGGGTCGTTGATGGTGGGGTGTTCGCTCTTAACGATCGAATAGAGCCCGCCCTCGGACCGGAAGTCAGGGATACCCGCTGAAACGGAGATACCAGCGCCAGAGACTACAATCACACGCTTGGCAGTGCGAATGAGGTCGATGGAAGCATCAAGCGTCCCAAACATAGGAATACGTTGTCGGTGAAGGCTCAGGAAGTACTGCGGGTGTTCAATGAGCTTGGAATGGGGATATATATCGTGTTGCCCATCATCTAATGAAAGAAGTGGGTGGGTTTTCGGGTTGTTATTGTCGATTGTTGCTAAATGATGTGTGCGCCCTTCTCTTTCAACCAAGCGACAAAAGTCGTTCGCCGCACCCCATTCTTGACTATAGCTACCACTGAAGAAACTATAATCGGAATGGGGTTGGTTGAAAGAAAGGGCGCTGGCGAACATCCAGTCCCCGTTTCATTGATTCTGTTCGATTTAGTGATTGTGCATCTATGTCGCCAAAGGTGGCCGTATCCTCTGCAGTTTCCAATGAGATTACATCCTCAGGCTGGAGTTGTTTTGAGGTTTCACAATTCTTTTTTATTCTTGAAATGATTCACATGGTCACATCACCCGACCGATTGCTCGGACAGCAAATGCGTGAATTGCTCACCCCCAAGGTGGGTGGGTGGATGAGATTGGACGGCAATGTGGGGCATCCACGGTCCCTCAATGGCCTGAGTCTGACGGAGATGTGTGCCGCAGGTGAGCAGGTTGCCCACCTGATGGGCCGTTTGCTTATATCAGAACACGACAGTACTCCGGTCCTCCGTTCATGTGTGTTTTATGAGCACGTGTCACTCTGGATGACATGACTCGATGGATTTATAGGAGTTGGAAATGGAATGGGTGCCTGCACCCCTATTTGCCACAACCCTGTCTCCTCTATCTCGCAGCTGCGTCTATTGACGTGTGGGTGTCGGTTCACGGTTGCTCTGCGGGTTGAGCTGGCGTCTTCCAACCTTCTTTCCGCGCCAAAATGTGGTCCACAAAAAGCTTGGTAAACATGAAGCGCTGGTCGTTATACACATGCTACTCCACATTCTATCAATACTTGTTATTGGCTGTAAATCGTTTTCTTTGTTGCGGTTGTTGCATTCCATAACAGCGGTTAAGATGGCTATTGTTGTCCAAAAAGACCACAAGCGGAGCCCGCCTCGCAAGAAACAACCTGCAGCTAAGAGCGTTGATAAGACCAAGAAGATGGCCTTTCGCCAAGCTAACCTTCGTCCACAACCTGCTGGCGCTCGCACACTGAAGGAAGCAGTGGAGCTCTCCTTCTCGGAGCCGCGTAACTTGGTCATGGAACTGAAGAATGCTGACCGTGCTGCCCACAAGGGCAAACTGACCGGCAAACTGCCTCGTCACCAGTTCTCTCGCCTTATGCGTGAGTCTGGGGCCGGTATGACCGCTCTGACGCTGGATAAGGCCATCAGCAGGCTGATGGACAGTCCCTACACACACTACACTGGTACTGAACACAAGGACGTGAACTACATTGACGTCCTTGAACGATTTGCCAACAAGTCCCGCTCCCAGCCCGCCAACCCGACCGGGGAGGCCATCCGCCAGCGTTTGGAGCAGGCACACGGCACCATGTCCAACATGTTCGCTTTCTTCGACACTGACGGCGACGCCCACGTGACCAAGGCCGACCTGCACCGCTTTGCCGCCGAGGTCGACCCGACCACGACTGTGGACGACATCGACACCATGTTCGACGAGGCCGCTGCCGGTAAGGACAGCCTCGACTTCCACGCCTTCTCCGTCGCCCTTGGCGGCTCACCCCACACTTTACCTGTCCACCAACCCGAGCCCCTGCCCGACGCCGGCCCCCTCTCCCCAGAGGTACCGTGCGCCTTCAGAACTCGCGAGTCTGACGCCGCCATCCATACCCAGGTCGAGGGCGAGGCGCGTCGCATCGCTGAGAAGCACCGCACCCACCCCACCGTTGTCAAGGAGACCGCCTTGCCCGCTGATCTCGAGGCGCCCGTCGACGTCATCAGCACGTACCTCTCGCAGCATCACGGCGCTAGCCAGTTCATCCGGCAGATCGGCGACCTCACCGGCCCCGCCCTCCAAGAAAAGTTGCGCGTGACGGGACTCGATCCCGCGTCCGCCCAGCGCGTCGTAGACGAGTGCATTATTGAGGACAGAGTTGATCCGGGCAGATTTATAGACCTTTGCCAGAAATCGAACGATCTTCACGGACGGACACTCAACCAGCGTCGGTTCAACTTCAAGATCGGCGCCGCGCCCGCGAGCCCGCCCCCCGCCGCCCCCTCCGCCGCTGCCGTCGAGAAGATCATCACCCGCCACGGCGTCGACCGGTCTGCCCTCGCCCGCGCCATATCTGAGATCGGGACCCACCCCACCGCTGCCAAGGCACGCCAGGCCGTCGCCTCACTCACTAACGACGCTACGGCCGCCCGTACCCTCGCCGCTGCGATCCAGGCAGGGCTGGGTGGGGTCGACC
>PPCM01000991.1_pt1 | contig 15637 bp, 13 predicted proteins | sample 1555541 | NCBI WGS metagenome assembly PPCM01 (sample SAMN05284479, study PRJNA326546) | Marine sediment metagenome, whole genome shotgun sequencing project. | isolation source: marine sediment | place: Germany: Wadden Sea | collected 2012-09-05 | reverse complement strand
CAAACAGGTGCTGACGTAGTTCCTGGTGTTGCAGAATCTTGGGAACAAGATGGTTTAACTTTCACATTCCATTTAAGAGAAGATTCAGTATGGGTAGACCACACTGGTGCTGAAGTTGCTGGCGTTGATGCTCATGACTTCGTATACTCTTGGGATCGTTTAGCTGAAGGTGCTACAAATGCATCTACTCCAGCTCAATATTCTTACATGGTTACTGACACAGCTCATATCGCAAGTTATGAAGCTACAGATGATTACACATTAGTTGTTACTTTAGATAGTGATACACCTTGGTTCTTGTCATTAATGACATTCCCAATCTTCTACCCATTACATGAAGAAACAGTAGAAGCTTTAGGTGCTGACTATGGTACAACTCATGAAAATGCATTATACAATGGTGCATTCTACTTAGCTGATTGGAAATTCACTGAAAGTCGTATTTTCACTAAGAATGATCTATATTGGGATGCTGAAGTAGTATCTCTTGATACAATTTCTTACAGAGTTATTGCTGGTGTTGAAAATGAAACAGCAGTTGCAATGTACTTGAATGATGAAATTGACAGAACTGGATTATCTGGAGACCGTGTTGATTTACATAAAGACAGAGATGATGCTCATATCCGTAAAGAGCCTGTTATCTTCTACTTAATGTTCAACCAAGGATTCGAAGGATTCAGCGAATAATTAACATTTAAAAACGGTTAGGCAACTAGCCGTTTTTTTTGTCTTAATAACCTGTCAGAATTTAGTGTATAAAATAGTACTAAATACCCTAAAAAAGTATCTAAAAATTAGTTAGAATTCAAGAGACTAAGTGTACAGAACTGTTCTATTTTGTCTACAAAAAAAGAATGTGTAGAATATAACGATTTTATTGTTTAGAATAGTGTACAACAAACTTAGAAAACATTGTCATAATAGGCAATATGAGGTATAATACTATTTATATACTAAAGATTTTAAGAGGAGAGATATTATGGTAAAATACACATTAAAAAGAATACTATTGATGATCATTACTTTGTTTTTGATCACAACACTATTATTCTTTTTATTAAAACTAATGCCTGGTTCTCCATTCGCGAATCCTAAGATCACGCCAGCACAGCGTGAGTTCCTAGAATCGACGTATGGATTAAACGACCATCCAGTAGTTCAGTACTTCAGATATATGAAGAATTTAGTGCAAGGAGACTTAGGTAGATCTATCAAATTTAACGTTCCAGTTATAGATATGATTGCTGTTCCGTTACAGTACACTGTACAAATTGGTTTATCTGCGATGGGGATCGGAACGGTAATTGGTATCATCTTTGGTGCTACAGCTGCATTAAGAAAAAATACTCCAGTCGATCATGGACTTACATTTTTATCAGTTATTGGTGTAAGTATTCCTAACTTCGTAGTTGCAACATTCTTTGTACTATTGTCAGTACGAGTGAATTGGATATCAACAACCTTCCAACCACAAAATGATGCTTTAGGTGTTACTGCTTGGATGGAGATTAAATCAATGATACTTCCAGTTACATCATTGAGTATTTATGTAGTTTCATCTATCATGCGTTACACAAGAAGTGAAATGGTAGAGGTATTAAGTTCTGATTACATCCTATTAGCAAGAGCTAAAGGTGTTAAAAGAGGAAAAGTTATATTTAAACATGCATTGAGAAATGCATTAATACCAGTTATTACAGTTGCAGGACCGATGACAGCGTTCATCATTACGGGTTCAACTGTAGTAGAGCGATTCTTCGGGGTACCTGGAATTTCAGGAACAATGATTACTGCAATCAGTACTAATGATTATTTCTTAATCCTAGGAATTGCATTGTTCTATAGTGTTCTATTAATTGGAGTTATCCTAATAGTGGACTTATTGTATGGTGTAATCGACCCAAGAATTAGAGTGTCAGGAGGAAATTCTCATGAGTAATATTACAAAAGATAAATTTATTAGAGTTGAGAACTCAATTTCTGACCAAGAAAAACTATCTACTGAGAATTTAACGTTCTTCCAGGATGCGTTTAGGCGTATTAGAACGAATAAAGTTTCAATGATTTCAATGTATTTTCTTTTATTTATTGTTGTTATGGCGATTGTTGGACCTTACTTTAATCAACATTCATACAAATCAACAGTTTACGAAATCCAAGATGAATACATCGAGTTAATTAATACGTCAGTTGGTGGTGATGAGATTGAAGCTCTTGATGAAGAAATATCAGTTTTAAATGACATCGTTTACGATCCTGATAATGGATTAACAGCGGAGGAATTAACTGAATTACGAGAAGAGTTAAAAGATTTAAGAGCTGAGAAAAAAGACTTACAAGTTATTAAAAAAGAGGTAGATCAAAGATTAACAGATTATAAATTAGATTATATTAAATTACCTCCAAGAATTAAAGGATTAGAGAATCTAGGAATCTTTGATGGTACAGTTAAAAGAAGTATTCCTGAGTACGCTTTAGCGAACTACGAGGAAGATGAATATAAATTATTAGATACATACCATAACGAAGAGTATGATGAAACATATGTGACTATTAAAGAATATTTATATGTTATTAATGGCGCTGATGATCATTATTACACCTTTGGTACAGATGACCTTGGTAGAGATACATTTACTCGTTTATGGTTTGGTGCAAGAATTTCATTATACATCGGTTTATTAGCTGCGGTTATTGATATGTCTATCGGTGTTACATACGGTATGGTTGCTGGATTCTTCGGAAAACGAGTAGACTTAGTAATGATGCGTATTGTAGAGGTTATTGCTAATATTCCAGCGTTAGTTATCTTAATGATTTTACTGGTGTTATTAAAACCAGGGCTAGTATCATTATCACTAGCTATCGGGTTAACCGGCTGGACTGGTGTCGCTCGTGTAGTTAGAGCACAAGTATTAAAATTAAAAAATCAAGAATTTATTTTGGCTGCTAGAACATTAGGAGCATCAAACCAAAGAATGATTGCGAAACATATTTTCCCGAACGTTATCGGACAAATCATAGTAATGGCAACATTCTCAATTCCGGGTGCGATCTTCTACGAAGCATTCTTATCATTCATCGGGTTAGGATTACCTGCTCCGATGGCATCATTAGGAGTATTAATCAATGATGGTCGTGAATTCCTTCACACTTATCCGCATATGATAATTATTCCAATTATCTTGATTACATTCCTGATTTTATCAATTAACTTATTAGCAAATGGACTAAGAGATGCATTAGATCCAAAAATGCGTAAGAATTAGGTGATTATATGAGAAAAACAATATTAGAAGTAAAAGATTTAAATGTAGCATTCTCGACAGTTGCTGGTGATGTTTACGCAGTAAGAGGAGTAAACTTCGACTTGGCCGCAGGAGAGACTTTAGCTATAGTAGGTGAATCTGGTTCAGGGAAATCAGTAACTACAAAAGCAATAATCGGTTTATTAGCAGAAAATGCTGACAAAGTAACAGGTGAAATTAAATTTACAACAGACTTCTCAGATGAAGAAGACGGTTCAGGGGTTGAAACAGTTGATTTATTACAAATGAACGATCTTCAACTTCAAAACAAAGTAAGAGGTAATAAAATCTCGATGATCTTCCAGGATCCAATGACAAGTTTAAACCCTTGTATGCAGGTTGGGAAGCAAATCATAGAAGCTATTACTGAAAACAGAGACGTTTCTAAACATGAAGCTAAAGAAGAAGCAATCGAGTTACTGAAATTAGTAGGTATTGAAGATGCCGAAAAACGTTTCAATCAATATCCACACCAGTATTCTGGTGGGATGAGACAAAGAGTTGTAATCGCAATCGCATTAAGTTGTCAACCAGATATATTAATCTGTGATGAGCCAACTACGGCGTTAGATGTTACAATTCAAGCACAAATTTTAGATTTAGTTAATGAGTTACAAGCAAAAACAGGTGTAGCTGTTATCTTTATCACACATGACCTTGGAGTAGTTGCCAACGTTTCTGATAGAGTTGCGGTTATGTATGCCGGTAAAATTGTTGAGGTTGGTTCTGCAAATGAAATTTTCTACCATCCACAACATCCATATACATGGGGACTTATCGCATCTATGCCTGATCTAGATTCAAAAGGTAAAGGGTTATATAATATCCCTGGTACACCTCCAAACATGGTGAAACCTCCGAAAGGTGATGCGTTTAGTATTAGATCAGATTTTGCATTAGCAATCGACAGAGAAGAACAACCTCCAATGTTTGAGGTAACGGAAACACATTCAGCTGCAACATGGTTATTACATGAATATGCACCTGAAGTAACACCACCTGAAGTAATCCAAAAAAGATTTAAAGTTTACGAAGGATTAGTGAAGGAGGAAAATAAAAATGGCTAAAGGACAAGAAGTAATCTTATCAGTTAAGAACTTAAAACAACACTTCCATGTTGGACGTAATAAAATCGTTAAAGCCGTTGATGATGTTTCTTTCGACATCTATAAAGGTGAAGTATTTGGTTTAGTAGGTGAATCAGGTTCAGGTAAATCTACAACTGGTAGATCTATCATTAGATTATATAAACCAACTGATGGAGATATTATTTACAAGGGTAAAGATATTTCTAAAAAATTATCAAAAGAAGATAAAAAACACATTGCGAACGAAATTCAAATGATCTTCCAGGATCCTATGGCTTGTTTAAATCCAAGGATGACAGTTAGAGCAATCATCGCTGAAGGTTTAGATATTCACTTCAAAGATATGAGTGAAGAAGAAAAAACTGAAAAAGTACATGAAGTACTTGAAATCGTTGGTTTAACTGCGGAACATGCAAACAGATATCCACATGAATTCTCAGGTGGACAAAGACAAAGAATTGGTATTGCAAGATCAATTATTATGAATCCATCATTCATCATTGCCGATGAACCAATCAGTGCATTGGATGTTTCAATTCAAGCACAGGTTGTAAACTTAATGATTCGTTTAAAAGACACATTAGGTTTAACTTATCTATTCATCGCACATGACTTGTCAATGGTTCATTATATCTCAGACAGAATTGCAGTAATGCATTTAGGAAAAATTGTTGAATTAGGTGATACGAATCATATTTTCGATGAACCAATTCATCCGTATACTAAATCGTTATTATCAGCAATTCCAATGGCTGACCCATTATATGAAAAAGCCAACAAAAGAATTTACTATGATAAATCTAAGGTAGATTATTATGCAGGTGAATTCAGAGAAGTTTCACCAGGACATTTTGTATTAGCTACTGATGCAGAAATGAAAGAGTGGACTAAATAAGGTTTTATTAATGGATTAGTAACAATCTTATGTATATATGTATTAAAAGGGTGCAGATTTTATCTGTACCCTATTTATGCAAACAAAAAAAAGTCTGAATTTCAGACTTTTTACTTTGTTTCTGTAATAAATTCTACATTCCACTCTTTTCTTAAAGTATCCATAAATGTCATTACTTCAATTGTTTTTGATAATGGCATAATATCACTTTCGGTAAAACCATCATTTATACGTTCTAACATATGATTTAACTGATATTCCAATCCATTACAAGCGAATGGTAATTCAATTGTATCTACTGTTTGATTATCTTGAATCACTTCGGCGTACTGCGTGGCCCAGAAATCCTTAACCTTAATTGTACCGTTTGTACCATTGATTATGCCTAAGTTTTCTCCTGCTCTATTTACGCCAAAATATAGTTCAGCCTTTACACTACCTTTTGTCATTGAAACTGTATCTTGGATATCGACTCCCGTTTCACAAAGTTTTGAAGTAGATGAAACTTCAGCATCCTTAATTCCCATGATAAGATCCATAAATGTAATTGGATAAATTCCTACATCTAGTAGCGCTCCACCACCTAGTTGATTAGAAAAGATTCGGCTCTCTGGGTCAAAGTCTCTATAAATACTAAACTCAACTTCAATCGATTCTACTTCACCAATAATTCCTTCTTCGATACTTCTTAATATCTCGTTCATTGTAGGATTAAATCTTGTCCAAAGAGCTTCCATAACAAATAGTTTCTTTTTAATAGCTATTTCTTTAATATGTTTCGCTTCTTTCGCATTTAAGGTAAAACTTTTCTCACATAATACATGCTTACCATGTTCTAATGCGTCTAACATATTTTTGTAATGAGAACTCATTGGTGTACCTATATAAACAATATCTACACTATCGTCCTCAAATAATTCTTGATAACTTCCATAAGCTTTAACAGCATCAAACTTTTCTTGAAAAGAATTTGCCTTTTTGATGTTTCTTGAAGCTACTGCGTAAAGATTTGCGTTTTCTACAACGCTCATCGCTGTCGCAAACTCATTTGAAATCCATCCTAAACCAATAATACCTATATTATATGTTTTCATGTTTTCACCTCTCTTAATTATACAATAATATGTAACTTACCGATAATCTATTGAAGATTTATTTATAGATAATATAATAGAGTACTCAGGAGGATGATTACATGATTATAAAAGCTAGCAATCATAGAGGGAAAACAGAGTTGCATTTAAATGATGTTCTTTTTGTACATGCTTTAGATGACGATGTGTTCGCAAACACACTTGAAGAACAGTATAAACTTGGTATAAAACTTTATGATATAGAAACATTAGAAAAATTTATCCGGATAAACAAATCAGTTGTAATCAATATTACAAAGATTAAGGATGCTTCTCCTTTGTTTAATTCAAAGATTAGATTGGTGTTAACAGATGGAACAACTCTATATGTAAATAGAACATACATTAAGAGTTTTAAAGCATATCTTACAGGAGGTGCAAAATAGTGATTTTATTTTATGTAACTGCAAGTTTACTTGTAATTGCTATTGGGTATAGTATTTACGAGAATAAAAGAAATAACCTTAGAAGAATGATATATGATAAACAAAATGAATTTGGTAATACTGAGATAAAGGTAATCGATAGAACATGTGGAAAATATGGTGTAGCTTTTACTATGGTGACTACTTTATTATTTACTCCATCTATGTTTCAGTCTAGTTCAATTTATGAGTATGATGAAGATATGTTCCAGATGATTGAGGTAAGCGCAGGAGAATACCTTATTAATGCCTATGGAGAAGGATTTAGTTTTGGTGTGAATTTGTTCGTTGATAACAATACGATAGAATTGTTAGATGAGCAATATCCATATTATGAAGGGTTTAATAGATATCACACAGTAAACGAATTAGTGGACTTAGAGACATTTTATTTAGATGAAGTGATGTACGCAATGATAACAATTAACAATAGTTACAAAAGTTATGTTTGTTTAGAAGTGGATGAATATGATATGAGATTAAAGTGGATTGATTTTGATTTTTATAATTTTAAAGAAGATATTACTGTGCTACACGAGTTAATGGGTAAATATCCGCCTGTTTTAGTCGAAAAAAAATGGGGTGATGGTAGCAGTTATATTATAGAAAAAATTAATCCAGATTATATCGAAATTGAAAATGACTATTACCGCAGTTTATATAAGAAGTACTTCGAAACCACTTCGAGTAGTTCACATGATGAAACTCCCGCAGAGATGCGTCGAGTTGAACTAAACTACTATGCGGAAGGATCGCTTGCAAATATGGGTGAAGTAATTAAGCTGGGAAGTTCTTTTTATGGGATTGATAAGGTGACTTCACAAGAACAAATCGATGATATGCAACATAATGACGTATTTAGTCGTAATCCGTTTTGGACAGTCAATGATACCGGACTAACAGCACTTGGCATTTACTATAGAGATGTTTATTCAAACATTGAAGATCTTGTTGGTTATGCGTATCTAAATGATATCAAAACTGAGAATGAATCAGATATATATTCTACTATATTTGTTGATATCGAAAGATTCGGAGATAATCCTTCTATTGAAGTTGTAGGTGATATAACAACTTCTTTGGTTCGAAAAACAGAAACCGAAAATGGCTTGTTAGTAGAAAATGTGTATTCGAAGATTATTGAGTTAAATGAGTACTATATAATAGATCACTTTTTGGTGATACCACCACGAAAATTAATTACAGTTTATAGAGATGGAATTAACGATGTTAATGTGGATTATGAATTTGTTATAAAAATTAACGATGAAGAAGTTATTGTAAGACATTCAAGTGGATTTAACATTTTGTGGAGGAATTAAACAAAGACCTCAATTATGAGGTCTTTATTATTTTGCATCTAAGATAAGGTACAAAAAAAGGTGGAATTATCCACCTTTACTGTTAAATGGCACCCCAGAAGGGATTCGAACCCCTGACACCCGCCTTAGAAGGGCGGTGCTCTATCCAGCTGAGCTACTGAGGCGTTTCTATAACGCTCTAATATTTTAACGAATAACGAAGTGTTTGTAAAGTATATTCGTAAAAAAAATGCAAAAAAATATGCAGTTGGCTAAAAGGCAAAAAGTTATACTTATTATTGGGTTTTTAAGTTCTTTTTGATAGAATATGTTTAAGGTGAAATTTAGCTTATTTTTGGGGGTATTTATGAAACGATTAGTAATAATTGGTGCAGGACCTGGTGGATACGAGGTTGCGATTGAAGCTAGTAAAGAAGAATTAGAAGTTGTTATTATTGATAAAGCAGAGTTGGGTGGAACATGTTTGAATGTTGGATGTATTCCAACAAAGACATTATACAAGTCTGCTGAAGTAATTAAGAACATAAAAAACGGTGAAAAGTTTGGTGTGAATGGTGATTTTACATTAGATATGGAACAAGTGATTGCGAACAAAAATGAAGTAGTTGCGAGTTTAAAAAAAGGTATTCAGTTTTTATTAGATAAAGGAAATGTTCAGTTTATTCAAGGTGAAGCGAAGTTTATTTCCAAAGATGAAGTAGAAGTAAACGGTGAAACAATCAAAGGAGATTATTTCTTAGTGGCTACTGGTTCAGTACCTAGAATGTTAAATATTCCTGGTGTAGATAGTGATATTGTTGTAACATCAACAGAGATGTTAGATTTAACTGAAGTACCAAAAAGACTTACTGTAATAGGTGGAGGAGTTGTTGGTGTTGAGTTAGCATCAATTTACAATAAGTTTGGTAGTGAAGTTACAATCGTTGAATATGAAAAAAATCTTTTAAGTATGTTTGATGATGATGTAGCGAAAAGAATTAAACCTGCTTTAAAAAAACAAGGTATTAACATAATCACGAATGCTGCTTGTACAGAGATTCGTGGTAATGAAGTTGTATATGAGTTAAAAGGAAAAGAAGCTATTGTCGAGGCAGATTTAGTATTGATGTCTACAGGTAGAGCTCCTTATTATGATAACCTAGGTTTAGATACTATTGGTATTGAATATGACCGCGGTGGTATTAAGGTAGATAAAAACTTTAAAACAAACGTAGAAAACATTTATGCAGTTGGTGATTGTATCGGTGGGATGATGTTAGCTCATACAGCTACGTATCAATCATATAATGTATTAGATCAAATTATGGGTAGAAACAATACAACTGATTTTAATATGGTGCCAGCTTGTGTGTTTACGTTCCCTGAGATTGCATCAATCGGAATGACTAAGGCGGAAGCAAAAGAGAAGTTTGAAGATATTGAAGTAGTGAAATCAATGTATGCAGCAAATGGTAAGGCATTATCAATGGGAGAAGACGGATTCTTGTCTTTAATTATAGCTAGTGATAAAATTGTAGGTGCAAGTGTCTTTGGATATAGCGCTAGTACAATTATCCATGAAATTGCATTAATTATCGGAAGTGAGAAGTCAGTTTCTAGCTTTAAAGATGTGATTTTTGCACATCCAACATTGTCAGAAATTTTGGCTCACGCAATAAGACATTAATAAAAAAATAAAGTGAAAGTATATTGCTTGTTTACTATATACCCATATGGTAATATAAAGCGAATCGAGGTGTTTCGATGAGATTGGTAGAGATATTCAAAAGTTTAGGAGAGAAGAACAGAATACGGATAATAAACATATTATTAGAATCTCCTGTATGTGTGTGTGAGATTCAGGACATTATGGGTATTTCTCAGGTAAACGCATCAAAACATTTAGCAAAGCTAAGAGATAGTAATATAGTTTACACTGAAAAACAAGCTCAAAGAGTTTTTTATTACTTAACAAGTGAGATTTCAGATAACGAACCATTAAAAGAAGTAATGAAGAGTTACAGAGATGGTGAAGTGTTTAAAAATGATCTTCGTAAGTTAAAAGAAATACAAGAAAGAGGCAATGATTATTCTTGCCCGAAGGAGTAGACAGGATGAAAAAAATATTATTAGCTTTGACACTTGTGCTAACTCTGTCTTTATTTGGTTGTACTCAAGAGGAGTTGACTCCAGAAGAACAACTTATTAGAGATAAGGAAGTATTTGCTGATAAATATGGTTTAGAAACTGCAGACCATGTTTTTGAGACAATAGCGCTAGAGGATGTTGAAAATGTTGTTGCTGACAAGGAAAAGGCCATTGTTTATTTTGGTTCACCTATATGAGGTGGTTGTGTCTGGGTGGTACCTAGATTAAATGGATCAGCACAAGATGTAGGAATAGAAACAATCTATCATGTTGACTTCGAGTTTACATCAGATGAAGCTCGTAAGTACGGAGAAGAGAATATTTATGATTATGGTTTTGGTGGAACACCATTAATCGTTTTATTTGAGGATGGAGAATTCTCATATAGTAACTTCTCATATGCAAACCCCGATTCAGAATATTACGTGGAAGCAGAAGCAGAGAACCCTGGATATTATATTCAAGAGTTACTTAGAATGCTAGACAGCTTCTAGAATGGGGTGACATCATGCGTTATTCAATGAGAGTAGATGGCATGACGTGCGCTAATTGCGCAAAAACAATAGAAAATACATTTAAATTGTACGAATCAGTTGACGCAAGAGTTAACGTAAGTGCAGGGAAAGTAATATTCCGTTTTGATGAATCTAAGATTTCATTGATGGAAATTGCTGATATCGTTAAACAAGCTGGTTATGAGCCTGTTTTGGAAGTTGACGATAACCATAGTGAGAACACATTTAAAAGAGATATTATTATATCAATTATTTTAACTGCGCCTCTGTTATGGACTATGTGGCATCATTTAGGTGCGACGTGGATGACTCCTAAGCTTAGTATGTTCTTGATGCAACCTGTCGTACAATTTTTACTTTCAACACCTGTTCAGTTTTATGTGGGTAGAAGATTCTTTAAAGCCATGTATCATTCTGCTAGAAAAGGTGTATTTGGAATGGATGCTCTTGTGGTTATGGGGACTATGAGTGCATATATCTATAGTATTTATCAGTGGATTTTATCAGGCGCGTTATGGCGTGAGATGTCTCAAGGTATGTTAGAACTTTACTTTGAAACAAGCGCTACAATTATTACTGTTATATTAATAGGGAACTATTTTGAACATTTAGCAAAAAGAAGAACGTCGGATGCATTAGTTGACTTAATTAACTTAGGAGCAAAAGATGCTAGAGTAATTCGAAATGGAAAAGAAATGATGATTCCAGTCGATGAAGTATTGATTGGAGAACAGATAGTAGTTTTAGCAGCCGAAAAATTCCCAGTAGATGGAGTTATTCAATCAGGTTCTACATATGTAGATGAGTCGATGATTAATGGAGAACCAATTCCTAGTTTTAAAGAAATAGGAAATGAAGTGATTGGCGCAACAATCAATACATCAGAAAAAGTAGTCATTACCACTACGAGAGTTGGTAGTGATACTGTTCTGGCTAAAATTATTGAAACTGTAGAAGAAGTATCTGCTTCAAAACCACCAATTCAAAGAACAGCTGATAAAATTTCTACAATCTTTGTTCCGATTGTTGTAACAATCTCAATCACAACGTTCCTAGTATGGTTCTTCGGTGTTGGTGGAGGATTTAATCCTGCGTTTGATGCTGCTGTAGCAGTAATGGTTATTTCCTGTCCATGTGCTTTAGGTTTAGCAACTCCTACAAGTATATTAGTCGGATCAGGTATGGCTGCTAAAGAAGGAATCTTGTATAAAGGTGGAGAGTTCTTTGAGGTTGCCAATAAAATTAACGCAGTGGCATTTGATAAAACAGGTACCTTAACAATTGGTAAACCTGAAGTGACAGACTTCTTTGGAAGTAAGGATATATTTGATTACGTTTATTCTTTAGAAAAAGAAAGTGTTCATCCCTTGAGTCAAGCGATTACTGCATACATGGATAGCGGTAGCAAGTTAGAAGTTTCTAAGTTTGAAAATGTTAATGGCATGGGTCTTAAAGGGATTATTGATAAAAGGGAAATATCAGTAGGTTCAGAACGATTTATGAATGAACTTAACATTGATATTGAGTTTGAAGAGGAAATAAAATTATTGAATGAAAAGGGTAGAACTATTGTCTTTGTATCAGTAAATCAGAAAATGGAAGCATTAATTGGAATTGCTGATGTTTTGAAGGAAAATTCAATAGCTACTATTCAAAACCTTCACAACAGAGGGATTGAAACATTTATGATAACTGGTGACAATGATTATGTGGCAAAAGTTATTGCTGCTGAAGCTGGTATAAAGAATGTTTATTCGAATGTATTACCAAATGAGAAAGCAGATATTGTTAGCAGTATTAAATCAAGTGGACATTTCGTTGCCTTTGTAGGGGATGGAGTAAATGATGCTCCAGCATTAAAAGCAGCTGATGTCGGAATTGCTATGAGTACAGGTAGTGACATTGCAATTGACTCAAGTGATGTGACACTAATGGCTCATGACTTGAATTTAGTTAATAAGGCAATTGATATTTCAGTTGCGACTTTAAGAAATATTTATCAGAACTTTGGATGGGCATTTGGATACAACATCCTTGCAATCCCACTTGCTGCATCTGGAAGACTAAATCCAATGATCGCAGGTATTGCGATGGCATTCAGTTCAGTTACAGTTGTACTTAATGCATTGAGGTTAAAGAGATATAAATTTAAAAATTATGAGGAGACAACAAAAATGGAAAAAATTAAAATAAGTGTACCAGATATGTCATGTGGTCATTGTAAAGCATCAATTGAGAAAGCTTTAAGAAGTGCAGGAATTGATGGTACAGTGTTATTGGAATCAAAAGAAGTAGAATTAAATGAAACTGATTTTGATAATGCTAAAGTGGCGATTGAAGCTGCAGGTTATGAAGTAAAAAAATAAGAAAACCACATATTAATAATGGATAGGCAAACGTTAAGATTTAATGTTTGCTTTCTATTATGTAAAATGGTATATTAGTAGTTGGTTTAAAAAAGGAGTGAAAAAGTTGAACGTTAAAGTTGAAAAATTAGAAAAAAGTAGAGTTAAATTAACAATCACTGTAGATGCTGAAGTATTTAACAAAGGGTTAGACTTAGCATTCGAAGAAGAAAAAAAAGAAGTAGAATTAAAAGGATTTAGAAAAGGAAATGTTCCTAGAGCAATGTTCGAAAAACATTTTGGTATCGCTAGATTATATGATGGTGCAATCAACTATTGTATCAATGAATCATATCCACAAGCAGTAACTGAAAACAATGTTGAAGTAGTTGCACAACCCCAAATCGATTTTGATTTTGCATCATTAGGTAAAGACAAAGAGTTTACTTTTACTGCAGAAGTTGCTGTAAAACCTGAAGTTACATTAGGTGAGTACACTGGATTAAAAGTAAAACATCAATCAACTAGAGTATTGAAAAAAGATATTGAAGAAGAAATTACAAGATTATTAGCTTCTAAATCAGAAGTAGTTACAAAAGATTCTGATACATTAGAAGACGGAGATATTGCTGTAATGGACTTTGAAGGATTCAAAGGTGATGTTGCATTCGAAGGTGGAAAAGGTGAGAATGGACTTTGAAGGATTCAAAGGTGATGTTGCATTCGAAGGTGGAAAAGGTGAGAACCATCAATTAACAATTGGTAGTGGACAGTTTATTCCAGGTTTTGAAGAAAAAATGATTGGAATGAAAGTTGGAGAAGAAAGAAACATCGATTTAACATTCCCTGAAGAATATCATGCTGAAGATTTAGCGGGAGCTGAAGTTGTGTTCAAAGTTAAATTAAATGAAATTAAAGAAAATAAAACTCCAGAGTTAACGGATGAGTTAGTAAAAGAGTTAGATGGTGATGCTGAAACAGTTGAAGCATTCGAAGCGGAATTAAAAGAAACTATTAAAGCTAGAAAAGAAACTGCAAGCAAAAATGGGATTATCGATGGTGTAGTTGAAAAAGCATCATTAAATGCAGAAGTTGAAGTTCCTCAAGAAATGGTTCAATCAGAAATTGATAGAATGGTTCAGGATACAGAAGCTCAAGCAAAACAATATGGTTTAGAATTAGATATGTTTTTACAGTTCCAAGGAACAAACCTAGAACAATACAAACAACAATTAGAAGGTAGAGCTTCTACTAGCGTACGTTATCAATTAGTATTAGAAGCTATTGCTACTAAAGAAGATTTAGAACCATCTGAAGAAAAATATGAAGAAACTTACACTATGTTAGCTGGACAATATGGTATGGAGTTAGATCAATTAAAACAAGTTTTCCCTAAGGATATGTTAAAGGATCAATTAAAAACTCAGCTAGCTGTTGATTTCTTAGTAGAAAATTCAGTTAAAGCTTAATAAATAATACTTAAGAGCGCTCGATGTGCTCTTTTTATTTTTTAGAAAACTAGCACTCATTACTTGCAAGTGCCAACCTAATGTGATAATATAATTTATGCTTAAATAGGTATGCATTGCATACCTCGCAAAAATGAATTCACACGACGACATCATTTTCTAAAAATACACGATTAAAAAGATAGAGATTTGATTACTTTGAAGTAAAGATAATTAAGTATAATTCAACTTTCTACAGATTAATTTGATATAATGAAGATGTAATGATATTGAGCGAAAGAGGTGAAACTATGAATTCGAATGAAAAAGTATTTGAACAAGCATATCCAGCAATGGCAATTCGAGGGATTGTACCTTTACCAGATAATGACATCCGACTAGAAGTTGGACGTGAGATTAGTAAGAAAGCATTGTTGGAAGCAGAAAAGAATGACAATGAAATCGTCTTACTAGTTCAAAAAAATCCATTAACTGAGGAACCGAAGCCTACTGACTTACATGAGTATGCAGTTATTGGAAAAGTTATTATGAAAATTAAGTTGCCTAATGGTAACTATAAAGTTAAAATCAAGGCTACATCAAGAGCAAAGATTTTATATTATGTAAGTGAAGATCCGTTCTTTACAGCGTTTGTTGAAAGTATACCTAGTGTACAACCTGCTGTAGATGAAGAAGTTGCGTTAATTAGAATGATTGTGAATGAAGTGATTGACAATTCAGAAGACATTTTTATTAATGGTAAAAATGTAGTAACAGCTATTCAAGGTGGTGTAACAAGTGAAAAACTAGCGAACATCATCGCTTTTAACTTAAAAATACACGAAAGTGATAAGTTGAAATATTTAACAACTCCAGATGTTAACGAAAGACTAAAGTTTGCACTTAAGGACATCGAGAAAGAAAAATATCTAAGAAGTTTGGAAAATGAAATCAATAAGAGTGTTAAAGAGTCTATTGATGAAAACCAAAAAGAATACTACTTAAGAGAAAAAATGAGAGCAATTCAG
>PPCM01000990.1_pt1 | contig 15649 bp, 12 predicted proteins | sample 1555541 | NCBI WGS metagenome assembly PPCM01 (sample SAMN05284479, study PRJNA326546) | Marine sediment metagenome, whole genome shotgun sequencing project. | isolation source: marine sediment | place: Germany: Wadden Sea | collected 2012-09-05 | reverse complement strand
ACACACTGAGAACACAAAACATGAGCAGTGCACCAATTAGCGACATCAGCGCACCAAGTAAATTATGCGGTTTCAGGCCAGGGCACGGCTTCCCGGATAAAAAATTGAACTGTCTGATTTTTCATGAACGATGGCACCGCGACACTTAAGCACTCTGGTGAATCATTGTGGGGGGGGTTGGTTGACATCCTTATTGTTGTCGGTGAAGGCAAACCGTCTAAACTCAGCAAATAGCAAATGGGTGACGCTAATCCGGAAACACATTTATAACATATCTATAGGTCGAGTACGAAGGATTGCAGGGAGTCGAGCGCAGTGCCGACCATAACGCCGACCGCGTTACCCTCCTTGACGACTGCGAGGCTCAGCACGCGGGCCGGCACCGATCTGCGGTGGACGGGGGCGTCATGGCTTCTGAGATCCCAGAAGAGGACGGAGCAGTCGAAGCCACCCGTCACGAGGAACGGCTGGCCCTGAGACGACACGAAGCGGCAGGCGGAGACGGGACCGGTGTGACCCCCGGCCATGCGGGTGACGGTGACGGCGGGGGGGTCCCCACCAGACACGGGGTGGGGGAGCTGCCACACACGGGTCGAGCAGTCGCTCTGACCGGACAGGAGGAGCAGGTTATCCACGGACTGGCGCACGGCAAGGCTCAGCACGGCGGATGAGGACCGCATGGTGCGGATGAGGGTGGCGGGGACGGGGCCGGCCGACGGGCTCGGGTCGACGTACCACTGCTTTATAGAGCCATCCATGGAGGCGGTGCAGACCCAGGGCGTGGCGACGGCGATGGCCGTGATGGCCTGGGAGTGTCTGGTCGTGTCGTCGGCGAAGGGGGCGTACTCGAACCCGGCGGACCCGTTGGAGAACGAGAGGAGCGTGCCGTCGCTGCACCCGACGACGCCGAACGACGACGTGATGAGCTCGACAGCCGTCACGCTCTGGTCGAGCGTGGCGATCGAGGACGGCGAAATGGTCTGCTTGGCGACGGCGATCTGGCGGAGCTGGCGGTCCAGGCCACCGGTCATGACGAGGTCGCGGGTCTTCTCGTGGAACACGGCAACAGATTTGAGGGGGGCGTCGCTAAGCTTGACGGTGCGGGCCGTGCTGATCTTCTGGGAACCGACATCCATCGTCTGCACAGAGTAAGTCCCGTTGGTGAGCACCGCATGGACAGTCGAGCCGACGACAGCCATTGCCTCGACCCACGCGTCCGTAGGGGTCTGGGGGCCGTCCTCGGGCTCGGGGAGGGAGATGATAGCCTTGATAAGGAAGCGACGCTCGACAGAGAAGGATTTGCGAGTAATCAGCTCATCCAGGGTACCTGTCAGGAAGCTCTCGTGGGATCCATCGTCAAGAGCAATCATCCAGTTGTACACCGCCTCCTCTTCAAGGTAGGCGGCCGCCATTTGGTTCAGCATGGCGGAATCCGCCGTGATCGGAATCTGGATCTCATCCATCTCTGTGGGCGCATCTGTTACATTCGACAGATCGAGCGAGGCAATAACAGAGGCCGACATCTCAGACTTGGACTCTCTGGAGTTATAAATCGAACAAGAAAGGTGCTCTTGGGGCATTGATCTCAACTCATTCAATATCTGTTCGTTGGTGCTGTCGGGAATGCCCAGAGCACCTTTGAGTGACGCATGCAATTTACAAAACAAAAGAGAAATGGGACGGCCTCGGCCACAGACACCGCTAGACGACCCTTTGCACGTCACCGCCCATCAGACCCGGATTCGTCACCATAGTCCGGCCAGGGGTAACCTTTGTCTTCAGCTTTTCGAGCAAGTCGAATGGTCTTTGAATGATGGCTTTCCCAATAGTGCCGAGTGTGACGTCGACGGAAGTGGCCGCGGTCGCGACCGTGAGACAGAGATCGTACAGCACGATGGCGATGATCCCCATGCCGATCGCAAGAAGGGGCATGGTGCAACAGATTCCAACAAATAAGACTCCGAAGACAACAATCATAATCATCAGGGGGAGGAGCGCCCACACACTGAGAACACAAAACATGAGCAGTGCACCAATTAGCGACATCAGCGCACCGATCACCCCGCCTTCCTCAGAACCTTGGCCTATTTCGGCAGTCGGCAAGGTCAATTCAACGGGACAGTCAACTTCACCGTCTGTAGCCGTGCAACACAGACTTTGAACGGATAATGACACGATAACTATCAACACCACAAACTGACTGGATCGAAAAGGCATTTCTTGGAGATGCGACTTTATTGTTTCCGGAAAACTTGACATAGATGCGGCCGGTACACGGTCAGCACCCCCTGGAAGGGCGACACCCAAGGGCTGTGCCACGCAGGAGATTTCTGACAGGGTTCGCACACTGTTCGCTTGATCTCATCAATGCGGAAAAACTAAGGGTGGATGAGGGATCTTGGGGTCCAATGAAGGGCTGAGAGCTTTATGATGAGACGCGTTGTCAGAGCCTATTGCCGCCGATGTAAATGGATCTATAAATCGTCGATCCTCGATCTGTCATGGCCCAAGAACAGTCGTTAGGGGCTAAAATCAAGCAGTTCTACTTTGCATGCCCTATTGTAACGCGTGTATTTCTGACAAGTCTCCTCGTCACTGGGCTTGCCATCCGTGTGGGGTATCTCCGGCCCGGTTCTATTGCCTTTGTGAACAGCCTTGTTTTTAGCACTCGTCCGGAAGTTTATCGGGTGTTGACGTCATCAATCTGCCTGGGAGCACTCACTTTTAGCACAGTCATGGACATGTACTTTTTGTACATTTCGATGAGTAACTTGGAGCGGGGGAAGTGGTTCAACAAGCCCCGCGACATGTTGCTCGCGATCGGCCTTGCCGTTCTGACCTTCACTCTCTTTGGGCTGATGCCCATGTTCGCCACGCCCTGGCTGGCCATCCCCATTTCCTCCTTCTTTCTCATGCTGTTTTCCATAGACCACAGCGAGATTCAGATGAGCTTCATGGGCATACTGACGTACCGGTCCCGCTATGCGCCGCTCGTCCACGTCACTCTGTCGTTCCTCATGGGCGAACCCATTGCCGTCACCCTTCTTGGCTTCTTGGTCGGCTATGCCTATCACTACGTCGACACCGTCCTCCCCAAGACCCACGGTATGAACATCCTCCACAAGCCCCGGCTATGGATTGGGGCCACAGCGCCAAACCGGATGCAGCGTTCCCGCGTGCGCCACACCACGCCCGGGGGCTTCGAGGTGACGAGCAGCCACAAGCAGGCGCCGGTGGGCAGGCTGAATGCATTCTCTGGTCGGCCGCGGACACTGAAGGACACTGGATTTGGGAGAAATGCCGAGCAAAGGCAACGCCAGGAGAAGAAAACTGAGTGAGACGCCATAAATATTAGAATCAACAAAAATACCGCTTAATAGAGGGCTTGCTCAGGCTGAGGTCTTTCATCTTTGTTGTTGTAAGACCGTTGTGAGTGCGCAACCACAGACTGGTGGCGCTGTTGAGCCGTCAGTTGGTAGACTGTTGGCAACCCTCACACCCTTGAAAGCTGGTGCCAATGATATTAACAACCCTTCATCCCCATTCAAGTGGGGTTGAGCAAGTCACACAGTGTCGGCCGAGAAGTCGGTCGGGCAATGTGTGACTTGCTCCATGAACGGAAGCACCTAACTAAAAATAAACCACAAATTTTCCTTAACAGAAAGAACGCTATGAAGTCATTTGTCGTATTTGCGGCTCTTATATGCTACACATTATGTGCCATTACAGCTCCTGTAGCGGGCTCCAACATGAAGATCAGCGAAAACGTGACTGTGGCCTGGGTTGACACTGATTTTGTCACTCCTACGGTCCGCATCAAGATGGAGGTCCCTGCTGACACTGATTTTGCCAAGCTCATGTCCAAGAGCCTTGTCTCGGTCTGCACGGATAACAACGGCACCGCCACCATCGACTACATCCCCGGCGGCTATAAGCTAATGGAAATGGTGCCCATGGTGGGCCCCATGATCCAGGGCCTCTTCACCCAGCAGGTGGAGAACGAGCCTGAGGCGGACCGCACGCTTACCCTGACTGTAGAGGAGTGCGTCGCTGTCCCCACCACGAGCCAGACCGTTACGTATGTCGTGTCGCATGGCGCCTGGTCTATCGTATCACTTGGCGCTATTGTGCTGCTGGTGGCTCTTCTTCTCTAGGTCGATTTCGGGACAGTTTGGGCGCTTTCCGCTGCTGAAGCAAAAAGCTTGACATCCAAACGTAACTCATAAACTGTGTGCTTTGTTACATGACTGGGCAACACATCCGTGAAACGCCCATTTACATCTTGCCTACTCGACGGCAGGCTCCTTGTGCCCGTAGTGGTGCTCGTAGCAATCGACGGGATCGTACCGTGTCCAACCCTCGGGCCCGACATGATACACGTTGATGAACCCACCCGACATGGTGTCACGGTGCGTGGCGTGGTAGATGGCCCGCCTCCCGAGGGCGACGGCCTCCTCCACGGTCATGTCCGCCCTGTACTCGCTGTCCATCACGCTGTAGGCATAAGTGCTGCCGCTACCCACTGAGAAGCGATCGCCCTTGACACGCTCGCCGTCAGAGTCGCAGTAGTAGAGGGCCGGCCCATCGTGGTCGTAGCCGGCCATCATGGAGCCAACAGAGAGGCCCTGGCCCTTGAAGTGATACAAGATGTTGCTCAGCAGCTTGGACGCCGCACACACAGTGATCCGTTGGTTGTGTTTCAATTCGTAAAGTCTGCATTCCTTGCCGACATACCGCTCCCAGTATTCACAATTGCCGACGATGGTAGGACGCGACGCCATGATGATGTTGCCCGTGGCGTCCTTCTTGACGCGGCGCACGACGAGGAATCCAGAAGGCATGGAGAAGCAGTACGAGCCCTCGGGCTCGGCACCCAGGCGGACGTCCTCGGCTGCGAAGGCAGCGGGAGTGCGAGTGGAGAGCTGCACCGTCCAGTTGTCGTGGTTAGCAACAATGGCCTTGTCCGAGCGGAAGAACCGAGGAGAGAGTCCAGCGTGGAGGGCGAGCTGAACGACGGTGTCGCGGAAGAGGATACCGGAGGTGAAGATACGACCTCCATCGCTGCCATCGGCGAGTTGGAGGCCATCCAGGACGGCCTTGGCGGCAGTCGGAGGCAGATTGAAGACCCACTTGGGGAACCACTTGACGGACTTGATACCGACATCGAAATCGGCACCAACTGCGGCATCGGCACCAGCGTTGTGGGTGGAGCGGGTGTCAAAGCCGTACTTCATACCGAACTCATCGTCGAAGACCTTGACCCAGGCAGGGTCGGCGATGTGGAAGGGGAGCTCGCCGAGAGCGGAGATAGTGCCGACTGTGTAGCCGCCTGACGCTTCACCCGCAGCACACTCGGTCAGGCCGAGAGTCTGCAGGGCATGGCGGAGGAACTTTTGGTCGGCCGTCTTGACTGGCGCAAACCGGATGGTGTGGGTAGAGCGGTGGCTGCGCATGCTACCGTCCCCGATGAAGTACCCGAGGACGCGAAGGAAGATGAGGACGTGTTCCACGTTCGTGGGGTCGATGTTGATGCTCTCAAGAATGGACTTGAAGGTGTCATCGAACTCGTCGGTTGCCAGGCCACCAGTGAGGCAGAGAGCCGTGACGCCAGCGGGGTCCTCAAGGGCAAGGAGGTCGCCAGCGTTGACCTTGCTGAAGGTGGAGCTTCTTGACGGCTGGAAGCCGCTAGTGGTGTGGAAGCTGCCATATCGGAGGTACAGGTCATGACCCCGTGTCACACGGAGCGAGATGTTGTTCGAGTGCCGGTTGGCTACGGCTGCCCCGGCATCACCACGCGCCAGCGCGTCGTCGGCCCACAAGTCGTCGTCATCTTTGGGACTGATGGTCACAAGCGGCATCAGTTTCTCTGAGTGGTCAAAGAACTGCGAAGGAACCTCGTAAGTGAGCTTGCCCTTATCCTCGTCGTAAGAGGCGACCGTGAGGTCCACGGCGAAGCGGCCAGCCTCCCAAGCGGCCTTGAGGGCCTCGAAACCCATAAAGCCCTCGGAAGTCAACACCTCCATGTCGGAGATGGCAAGGCAATCGGCCGCACCACCGGCCATGGTACCCAGAAGATACGGGTTAATCTCAATTACCTTCTTCACACTGTGTAAGACCCAAAGATAAAGAAACAAACGTCTGTGACGAAATGAACGGGCCCATCGTTGCCCTGGAATCGACAGCTATGAGAACTCCGTCGTTAAACACGAAGCCAAGTGTAGTGGTTCCTTTTTTGTGCTTGAAATCGTCCTGGTGCTTGATACCAGCGTTGATCAACATCTTATCTATCTTGACATTCTTTAAATCGAACTGCGGTGCTTGGTCTTAACCAAATTAACCGGCACTAGAACATAACAGGCTGTGTACTGCATATTGCGCCTACCTCCCTGCCAGATGAAGTGGTACGTTTATAGGTTTTATAATTCAAACCAAAAACAGACGAAAAGCATAGCTTCCCACCTTATTCACCAAGCTACGTAGACAGTGACAGGCCATATTCATGCAATTCACACAATTATAAATCCAGAAAATTTGGAAAGTCGCACAGCATGAGTGAGCAACATCAGTCCTTCAAGGCGAGGCCCATGCCGAACCTGAATAAGCCACCAAAACTCCCTTCCGTCAAATCCAAACCTGTGACTATTCCGGAAACTCCAAACCTGGCTACAAAGGCGCGTGCGAGCCAGCACAAGCCGGCCGGGGAGGATAAAGTTGACACAACGTTCAAGGCTCGTGAGATATCGAGGGAGGTCTACGCTGGTCCCTCTATGCCAGCCATAAGCAGCAAGCCGATCACAATTCCCGAGACACCCAACATCAGCACGACCAACAAGCCCCCGACTCGGGTGATGGAGGAGGGTCCGACTGAGTTCAAGGCGCGCCCGGTGCCGAGGGATGCGTTCGCCATGGGTGGCCAGTACGGTCTGCCGACAACGGAGGCCAAGGAGATCACCATTCCTGAGACGCCCCAAATGAGCACTAGAGAGCGCGCGGACCGGTGGCGGGAGTTGGAAGCCGAGAAGGCTGCGCGCGAGGCTGTCGAGTCAGAGGCGCGGCGCGAGGCGGAGGCGGTGAAGGCGGCGGAGGACAAGGAGAAGCTGCGCAGAATGCGGGAGGGGCTTGTGCATAAAGCGCGCCCGGTGCCTGGGTTCTACAACAAGGACGCCACGGACGACGAGTGAGGACCAGTAATCATAAACTATTTTGCGCAGTCGCAGCCAGTCCCCAGCCCACGCTGACCCACGCTGTGGGGTCTTGTACGTCACAAAAGAGGTGGTTTACTAGTACTAGCTAAACGGGGCGTTGTGGCCATGGAGCTCTAAGCATCGAATCGCGCCAGGGCTTCGTTCCCGACCTCGCTGTCCGTTAACCCCACACACCGCCTCCAAAGAGTAGTGAGGACTCCCAATAAGATTACAGGCTTAAGTGGAACTGTCTACTGTCCCTGCTGCATGGCAACATCTCTTTCCTCGCTCACCTTAAGGCTTGCAGACTTGAGCGCCATCACAATCGGCTTGCTGAGCATTTCGTTGAACTCGGATATCTCTGAAAACAGCAGCCCTGTCTTAGGTACAACAAACTGAAGATCGGGGGCCTTATCGACGGGCTTATCCATATTTTCACAAATGACCTAAAATTGCACACTGTTTATGCCAGCAGCTGGTACCCATCCTCCTCGCCGGGGTCAACCCACGCCATCGATTCCCGCCTGCTCTCCACGTCTAGCTCGGCCTCGGGAGCGGGCGTGATGGGATGGGTCGGGGAAGGCCGGGCGGCGATCGCAGCCTTTAGCCTCCGGACGACAGTCTTCATGCATGGCCGCCCTCCGTCACCTGGGGTGACCGGGGCCCAGCAACTCGCGACGAGGTCCGCGACCTGTGGGGTGAACTCTACCGTCAGGAGGTCCGGACGCCAGTTGTCATGCCTCATTGCGAATTCGACCGAGTGACGCTGGCCGTTACGGATGGGGGCGATGGGCATTTCACCAACGATCATACACCACAACGTGAGACCGAACGAGAACACATCCGCCTGTTGTAGCTGCTTGTTGAACGCCCTCTGGCTTGGGTACCACGCCTTGAGCCACTTGGGGACGGTGCGCGGGATGTCGGGCTGATTAATGACTGACTTCTCCGGGGCAGTGAACATCGAGGTCCCCAACTGGACGTCTGTCTGGAGCAGCCCCGCCCCCCGCCGGCTGTTGCGGAACACGGTCCCGAAGTCCCCGACCTTGGCCGTCGGCGTCTCGCCCCGGAGTGTGATGAGCACGTTGTCGGGCTTGATGTCCTGGTGAGCGATGCCCTTGCTGTGAAGGAACGCGATGCCCTCGGCCGCCTCAAGACCGATGCGGAGCTTGTCGGCCTGCAGCACGGGCCTTCCGCCGTCGTTGTTAGCCTTGATGAACGCGAAGTATGAGCCTTCCGTGCACAACTCAGACACGATGGCGAATGACGGGTCGCCGCCGCGGTCCTTGGGCTTGAACGTCATGCCGTGGATGCCAACAATATGCCTGTTGTTGAGCCCCGCGATCGAGTTGAGCTCAGCCCCGAGCGCCATGATGCTGTCATCGTCCTGGGCGGCGGGGAATTTGATCGCGACGTCGTGCGTGACCACTCGGAACCCGAACAGCGACGTCTGTTTGTAGCTGCCTCTATACACGACGCCCTGGGCCCCCTCACCGAGTGACATCGCGAAGTTGACCGTCACGAGTTTCGAGTCGAGGTAGTGTTTCGTCGCGCTATGTTCGATCATCGCCTGCGTCTTATCGCCGAGGTTCTGGAAGTTATGGGTAGCCCGGATCAGTTTCTGGAGTTGGATCCGCCGGCTTCGGGCCCGGAGCTGAAGTAGACCGCACATACCGGTCAACCCGCACGCGGCTGTCAGACACACAATGGCGCCGGCGACAATCATGATCGGGAGCCGCGCCCTGAAGTACGCCGATAGCCGGTCCGCAAGACTGGGCTTGGGGGCCGTGCTGATGTACAGTTTGGCGTGGTTGACGTCGTTGAGGCAGCGGGCAGGCGCGTCCATGTGCGAGCAGATACCGATGTAGAACCGGTTGAACGTCTCGCCGGCGCCGGGGATATGCGTCCTCCCAACAGGTTTAAACCACCCGTAGTATCCGTTCTGGGATATGCCCCAATCAAACTTCATGTCTACAATGCTCCATGATGGTTCGCCGTCGTCGTTGAACAGCTCACGATAGACCAATAGCCCGCAATGGTCGTCCACCAGGGTGAGGAAGGCTCCGTTGAACATGACGGCCCCGCCCGTCCACGTGACGTCCGACGTCAGGGTGGGGACGAACTCGATGCTGGTGATGGTGGGCACGAGGTCAAAGTCGACGTCGAGGGCGGCGGCGCCGTTCGTCATCTTCATGGTGAGGGTCCGTGCGAACGATTTGACGCGATGACCGCCGCCGACATACACCATGAGTGTGGAGCTCGTCGACGCCGTCTGCTCGATGCGCTGTCCGTTGTACACGGGTGTAGCGGCCCGCAGCGCCTCCCACATTGGCGCGGTGCAATGCGGGGCCATAGAGAACTGGATGCCCGACAGCAGGCCATCGGCGACGTACTTGAGGCTGACGTACGTGTAGGTCTGGTGCTCATCGTCGTCCTTCGGGATGGCGCAGTGGATGGGCCGCGTGAACAGAAGGGGGGAGAGCTCGGCCGCGGGGGCGTCGCTGTAGGCCATGCACTTGACCTGGTCGCCGGTGATGATGTACTCGTTGACCGTGCCGGAAAAGTCAATGCGGTCGGCATAGTTGATAAACTGGGATATGTCTGACCAACATGAGAATGACAACTCCCGGGGGCACATGCAGTTGGTCACGGCGACAGGCCCCATTCGGATGGGGCGCGTGGGGTCGACCGAGTCCCCGGCAAAGTCGATCTCGTGGTGGGAGACGTCGAGGGTCAGTGCGGCCGTCTGGTTGAAGAGGAGGAGCTGGTTCCGTTGGTCATCGTGGATCGAGTAGACCTCCTCGATGGACGGGGTGAACTGGGTGAACAGCAGGCGACGGTACCCGGCGGGGATGGTGTCCTCGGGGGGGATCAGCATGGCGCGCTGGAACCGCTTCACATTGTCGAGGCAATACTTTTCGCGGCACCCGGCCGAGCTGACCCCCTCGAAGCTGAGCTCCGTCTGTATATCGTAGTCGAAGTTCTTGTATGTGTGCCCTACGCTCAGGTGCACCTGACCCAGTGAATCCAGCATGTAGCTGGGCGAGCACTGGAAGAACGTGCTGAAGTCGAGGGCGAGCGCGTTGATGATGTACTCGCTGAGGACCTCTCCCGCGGGCGACTTCGACGACAGGTCGACAATGTTGAGCGAGTACGCCCCGTCGGCGCCGGCCGGGACGTTCGGCTCGGGGACCTGCGAGTTGGTGTTGTTGCCGTACGTGTAGATGGAGAACGACGTGTCGCTGCCGTACTGGACGGAGAAATGGTAATACCCGGCGGTCAGGTCGAAGGATCGGTTGTGGTACTCAGGCACGAAGGCGAACTGGATCGGGGTTGATGCGTACCGTGTGGTGTCGGGCAGCGGCGTGGGGTAGACATACCTCCCCAGCCCCAATAGATGGCCGAAGATGAACATTCTATGATGGTTGGTCCGGACTAGCGTGAAGTCCCGCCCGCCCTCGACATCGAACACGGTCTCCCCCATCGTCCAGTTCAACATCACAGGCGTGGGGGTCGAGACGGTCGGCATGACGTCGTACGTCGGACCGAGGCCGAGTTTCTTGCCCGTGTTGTCGCCAAACGCGAGCAGCTTGTCGTCGCCAGGGCTGTCGGTCACGATGAACGACCGCTGGTACGCCACCTGGACGGCAGTGCAGTTCACAGTCGTGCTGTTCCAGATCATCATGTACGTGTTGTCCGTCTTATCCACCACGTTGGGCCCGAGCTCGCCGTGGGTCGCCTCCCCGGTCCCGATGACCTTACTGATCCTCCCGACCGGATCGTACATACACACGAGCGAGTGGCGGAACGACGTGGCGACGTCGACGACGTCCTTCACGATCGATATGTCGAATCGGTGGATCATGTTTGACGCCGGGCTGTGGTAAGCTAGTTGGCCGTGCGCGTTGTCGCCAAAGTGAGCGAGCCCGCCGCCGTTGGTTAAGGCAAAGCAGTGGACCTTACTCGCGCCCGTGTCATCGATGTCTGCGAAGGAGCATTCAAGCCTCTTCACGGCGTTGATCCCCGTCCTGATTTGAACAGGCTTCGTCAGCGTGCCCTCCGTCGGAATCTCGTCGTGCAGCCCGCGGTCGTCCGCATTGTACCCCATTGCCCACAAGCTCCCGTCGCTGGCGAGCATGGTTGGCCCCGCTTCGACCTGAATGATCTGGATGGCCTCTCCGGGGCCGGGAGGGTGCGAAGGGTCGTTGACGAGGGGGAAGACCTGGTCGTTGAACAGATCAAGCTGCTTGTACTCCTGGTAGGTCATAGTGTCGTGATTCATCCCTAGACGGTCGTATTTCCCGCCGTTCAGGCCCGTGGCAACAAATTTGCCCCCATCTCTGTGTGAAATGATAGAAACAGCGCCGCAATAACAAATAAGTGAGAAAAGTGTGAAAACGATATGCATAGTCTTCAACTGCATTCGATTTGGAGATCCTATCGTTATAGTAAAGGCAGGATTGCTTGATGGAAGAGTCCTGCAATGTTATATAGTGTTTTTTGATTGTACCGGTGTTAAGAGGCTGCTTCCCAATCATCTAGCTCTGTTATTCAGATACACAACTACATTTATGTTCTCAATTCTCTCTTTTTGACATATGAAAATGGTTTATAGTCGAGGAGCTGTCTAAAAGGAAAGGGTCTAAATGGCATCAAATATGTTGGTTACTTCTATTGGCATTCTGTATACGGATTGTTTTTAATGAGGAGACAACTAAAGAAAGGCGACTAGTGACGAATGTCGATGCCCCGATTCCATCCTCCCAACATGAACGCCCAGGAGAACGATGTATGTGTTGACTTGTCCCCTCTAACTTAGCTCCTTAGCAAGATCAAGGCCGTTCAGGGCCGTTTTGAGACTGTTGCCCGCCCTGCCGTGCAGTATGGCCTCATTCCCCTTGTGTTCTACCTTGGCATGCGTGTTTGTTCCATTTCTCCCCTCTCACCCAGACGGACCCCCGCCCCAGCATCGCTTCCATCCTCAATGTCTTCACGTAATTGACGCTGGGTTAACGGGCGGATGGCCAGCCGCTTGCACAAGTCCCGATGTATGTGTAGCGGGTGAATGTGCATTCGGCTGTGCTGCTCACAACGTGGGGCTCCAGGCGTTGAGTTGGGGACCATGGATGGCCGTTTAAATTATATTATTGCAGTAATTTGACTCAAGCCATCGTGGCAAGGTTAGTCTGCAGTTGTATGACATGCTGAACCGATGTCGTCTGACTAAATGAACGACACAGTATAAATCGAAGTTAGTGAATTGAAGATTGGCCATTAACGATGAACCAGGACTTTGTATGGCACTAGTTGTATCATTTACCTAGTTGGAGAATCTTCAGTATTCATTCGAACAGACATTGACGGATCCAATCACTAGAAGAGAGGAGTTTGTCACATTGTTTGCTCTAACACAGTGAACTGCGGCAAAAGATGCAAACAGAGTACAAAGATCGGCCCGACATCCGAAAAAGATACGAGGAGCAGAGCGCATGCTCCTTTGTCGCCAACGACATCAGCACTGTGATGCAGAAGATTGCTTCCGAGGCGCCCCCTTCCGCCGAGGCCCTCACGGTGATGACGTCATTCTGCAAGTCGTTTATGGCGGACCTGGTGGCCGAAGCGTTCACCATACAGGAGGTGGCGGGTGACCAGGGCCTGCTGCAGGCCAGACACATTACCGAGGCGTATCGACGGCTCGAGCGGCGCGCGGGGTGGGCCGATCACAGGTGAGTGTGATTTGGAGTTGAGAATATGCATAACAGTTGGTGGACCGACAATAAAGGGTGTTTTCCCTGCCTGGCACGACGCAGAAGCATTCTGAGATTAACAAACAAGAACAGAGATGAGGATCGTTTATCCTACAATTGTCGGGGTTAATCTCTGCGACTTCGCTGTCTCACACGTCCTGCAGCACACGCCGCACCACGGTCCGCAACGCCTCCTTGCTGAGCGCCCCATCAAAGACCCTCCGCAGTGTGTCCGTCATCTCCACCAGCCGTGTCCGTTGAACCATCGCAGCGGACGATGCGTCCATCAGGTCTGTCTGGAGGTCACGCGTGATGCTTCCCGCCCGTTGGAGGAACGCGTCAATTACGGCGCCGGGGTCGGGGGTGGTCGACCGGGCGGCATCAATTAGCGCCCGGACACGGGTGACGTCGGTCAACGGCGCATCTAGTGTCGTGCCATCGGCGATCTTCTTTGCGACCTGCTCGTATTCCGGCAAGTTTTCAACAATCTTGAGGAGAGCAGCGTTGAACCGACGCACAGTGGAGAGCATCTCATACAGTCCGGACGAGTTAAGCGGTATACCGTCCCGCTGAGCCTGTAGCGCTGCTTTCCGGACCTTCAGGTCGTTTAGTTTCTTCTGTAGCGCAGTCATTTCGACTACACGATCGATCACAGCATCGGTAGCCGCTGTGTTGGTATGTAATGATTGATCAATAGGACGCTGTGTCATCATCGACAGCAGAGACTCCATTGCAAACTGGGAGACTTGTTCTAATGATTGTTTTGGTAAACAAGGTTCTCGACAAAATGGTTATTCGCCCTGCAAATGAATGCCACACACTGATAAGACAACTTCACGCGTATGTTTACTCACACCAATTATTGACTATAAACGAAAAATTGCAACGCTGGGAATATACTCTGTACGCCCCGGTCAGGTCAGGTCTACCTAAGCCCGGCCAGTGTGGTGCATGAGACTAGCTGACACCCTTGGGCATCGCAGGGCCGCCTGAGATCACTTCTTCTGCAGCGCCCCCTTGATGTTGTGCTGCTTCTGGAGCCTCTTGAGTGCGGCCTTCTGCTCCGTCTCGCGCTGCTTCTTCATGCTGGGTGGCCCTGTCTTGCCCCCCTCCATCTTGTCTCGGATGTGAAGGAATTTGCAGTTATGGGCAACAGCGCCATCAGCGGTGAAGTTCATGCGGTTGGGATCCTCAGTGTTGACAGAGATGTCGTAGGTGAAGGGGTGCTTCACGGCGGGGACGTCCTCGATACGGGCGATGGGCATAGCGAGAGTAGCGAGGGAGTAGGGCTTGTTCTTGGTCAGGGCCATGAAGGGGCGGACCGTGACCAGGGCCTTGAAGTCGGCGAAGGTGGTCTCGGTCTTGGAGCGGCACCAGGCAAGGAGCGGGGTCTGCTCGCGGCGCTTCTGGGCGGCGTAGGCCAAGGTAAGGGTGGTGTCGAACAGCTCCACGGTCGAGTCAGCCGGCGTGATGCAGTACCCAGCCGTGTGAGGCGTGACAGCGTCAACAGGGAAGGTGAACCCGATGGTCTTCAGCATGTCGACGATGGTCAGCATGCGGGCCTTGAGCGAGGTCCGGGCCTTCACCTCATCGGTGTCCTCGGCGGACGTCCAGCAGAACTGGCCAGGGACGGCCTTGTTGCTCGTGTGTGTGACGGGGCCGCCGAGGCCACCCCAGAGCCCAGACAGGAACTCCCGGGTGACCCAGGTGGGGGCGTCGGTCCACAGGGGGGCGATGGTCCACTCCTGGGCGGCCTTATCGCCCATGGGGACGTGGCTGATGGTGTGGAGGATGTGGCCGATGGCGGGGCCGGCACGCACGATGTAGGCGGCGTGTTCGGTGGAGTAGGAATGGTCGACGGTGAAGTCGGGGCTCTTCATGAGGCAGCGGATGTCGGCGATGACGTCAGCGACGTCGGCCTTCTCACCACAGATGAAGGTGCACTGTTCAGAGTCGATGGTCCCGGCGGCCATGCAGAACCCAGCCAGGCGGGCAAGGGCTGACACCCGGGGAACGTCTGACACGTGGATGGGCAGGACGGTGGGGATGGCGGGGTCGGCGCCGATGAACTCGTCGCCCTGGGTGTTGGGGGTGAGGATCAGGTCGAGGGGGGGCCGGTGGGCGGTGATGGGCTTGGTGCCCATGATGACGCGGTCAGTCTCAACCAACTGCCCCGCCATGACCCACCCGGGCTCCGTCATCCCGGCGCGGATGACGTGGATGCGGTGGTCGGGGGTGCACGTGATGGTCGTGCCGTCGAGGAGGCGGATCTTCTTGAGATCCTGTGCGTTGACGTTGCGTATGGCGCGTGCCGCGGGAATGGCAGCAAAGCGGGCGCACTCCATACGGTCAATAGGAGGTTCACGGAGATCTTCGGGGGCGGAAAGGGACGCGGATATTGACTCCATCACAGAGTCAGTCAGAGTCTCATCGTCGGAAGAAGCGCATTCGTCGGAGTCGACGTTTGAGTGCTTGAAGCTGAGATCGATATCGTCGGCAGAGGCGTCGGCGGAGGCGGTGCGAGTACTGAGCTGGTCTGGGCACCCAGGGAGGGTGTCTACAGCGGCCATGGAATTGGCCAGCATGGCAGCCACGAGGTCATCTTCGACTTCAGTCACAAGCACCTCGTCCTTGCGACGACGGATGGGGGAGGCGCTGTCGAACGTCTCAACGGTGGCGGTCATGTTGGCCACGGTCTGGCTGGGAGTGGACTCCGCG
>PPCM01000989.1_pt1 | contig 15673 bp, 14 predicted proteins | sample 1555541 | NCBI WGS metagenome assembly PPCM01 (sample SAMN05284479, study PRJNA326546) | Marine sediment metagenome, whole genome shotgun sequencing project. | isolation source: marine sediment | place: Germany: Wadden Sea | collected 2012-09-05 | reverse complement strand
CAGTGCGGGGTTGGGACCGATGATGAGATTACCACCCTCACCCCCGTCGACCTGCCCGACGACGTCAAGGGTAGGGTCGACCGGGTGGTCTGTGATGGGAATTCATCGTTCTTGATCGCTGGCCGCCGCTGCTTCGCCGCTGGGGACAATCATCGTGGTCAGCTGGGCCTGGTGTCAAATGAAACAGCCATCCGCACCCCCACCGAGCTGCCCGTCCCCGTGGATGATATTATTTGTTGTCTCAGTGTGACCATCATCCGGTCGGGCGACAGCCTGCTCGCCTGCGGTGCCAATGAGTATCTACTGATCTCCACCGACAACACACCTAAGGTCACCACCCCCACCCCGCTCGACCTGCCCGGGCCCGTCGTGAAGGTCATCATTGACAGGACAAGAATCTTTGTCCAGCTGACGGACGGGTCGTGGGTCGGGAGGGGCTTGTATGACATCGACTTCATCCCCGTCCCCAAGGCCGACCTCATCAACGGCCGTTTACTCCCCGGGTGGACCCCTGTCAATGCCGACTATGCTGAGAAGTTGAATGCCCAGGAGGCTGCCGACAATGTGATGTTTATTCCAGAGCTCATGACGATATAAATGATCCTTATATCACATCACCTGGAATGCACCAGCTGTCTTGCTTGGCGGCTTGTCTATGTTGTCGACACTGGGCTCAACGGATGGTCCGGACGCGACCTCATGACGTATCTGTGGTGCGTTGTTGGACTGCTTAATGATCCTCAGACCACCGGGTAGCCACGACGAGCAAGTGATAAATACTATGATACAGCACAATACAAACGCGCTCGGTCGTCGGGGGAGAGCTGTCTTTTTCCGCAGCCCGTGTATGATACCACCCCGCCGACCAACATCAAGTCGCCACCAGACGATGGTCTTGGCCAGCATCCAGTCATTCAATCGATTTATCACATGTTTAACATACCTCACGTGTTGCTACTACACATGGCCTCCGATACGAGCGTGAATCCTTCCTTGACGGCCACCCCGTCTCCCACAGCGATCGTCACAACCATCATACCCTTCATCAAATAAAATCTTCAGACGGCACTGTAAGAACATGAGAATACCTGGACAAACCAGCGCCAGTCTCCACCTGTATCGCGGGTTTATCGCCCCTGGCCCTTTCCTGCGCATCCAATCATCTGCGGACTCCGGCCTTCGTAGCCCGGCGACATGAGGCATCCCTGCAAGGTCTGCGTCGTTGGGCTGCCATCATCTGGAAAGACGGCGCTCATCACGAGGCTCTCACATGACGACTTTGATCCGTTACGTCCCACGAACCTAGTTGTTGAGCGGCGATTTCCTTCGCCGACCCATCACGCACACGAGACGTGTTTCCGGTTCTGGGACATCGATATCACGCTCAATCACTTCAAGCCCGGCCGTAGCAACATGGAGTGGCTCTCAGACAGCCATGTGATCCTACTCACGTCGCCAACGGACGACTTTTGCGGCGTCGCGTCCCAGTGGGCGTCCATCGTCGACAGCATCCCCGACGAGGGGCAGGACATACACGTCGTGCCCGTCCGCACCATGGTCGACGACCCGCCGGCGGTGGCCCCGGGCGAACCCGCGTCGACTGTTCTGCTCCGGCCGATAGAGCGAACTCACGTGGACAATCGCGTGTGGCCGACGTCCGCCCGCACCGGTGTCGGTATCCTGCCCCTCATCAACATGCTGAACCAAGCGGCCCAGTCGCCCACGCCAGGCGTCGCCCAGCCCCTTGCGTCAGAGAGACGGTCATCTCGCGTCGAGTCGCCCGGTCGTCCTCCTCTGATCATGGGCGACCAGGCACGCCAGCCGACCCTGCCCGTGTCGCTAACCGTCAGCGAGACCCGCCACCATCGCCGGCCATCCATGGTGCAGGTCAGGAAGGCCGCGGGCAGGGGACGGCACATTGTGGGGGACAACTGTGTGGCGATGTAGAGCTTATAGGTCGGCCTACACGTAGTGAGATGGCGTGAGATACAGCTGGTGCAGTGTGCATGACGTTTATTGAGTCTAAATGGATCTTAACTAGCTCGCCCCAACCTCAAGGTAAGAACAGGTTGATCACCGTCTCCTGCTCCCCATCCCCGGCCGGACCGCGGGGCCGGGCCGCGGGGTACGGCGCTGGCTCTACCGCCGGCCGCCTGATCTGTTGTACCGGGGCCGGGGCTGGTGCTGGGGCAGGCGCGGGTACCGGGGCGGGTTGCGGGGGCAGCGCTCGCCTGACGGGTGGGGGTGTGGGGGGATGCTTGGAGGCGTGCACCATGCCGGTCAGAATAGTCGGGGCTTGTCCGTCCACGTCCACTGCTCGCATCTCCTCAACGATGGTAGACGTAGCGGGCCCGAGTCCGGCCTCTTCGGAGAAAATATCTGCTGTGATGTCATTCCCTGTCGCCTTGAGGTGTTGGTGGATAATATGGAGCAGCGTCATCGTTTCTAAGGAACCCGCTATGGGTGCAGCAAGTACGTTTGACGCTCTAAACGATTGCGCCCTTGTTTTTGCCTTCAATTTGTTCATTTCGCCCGCGGTTTCAAGTGTTTCGCGCAGCTCTGCCATCATCTCGGTTGTGTCATGAATTTTCACACCACTATTCGCGGTGTCGTGCTTTGGTGCAAGCTCTCTAAGGATATCCGCAACCTGCATTTCTCAAAATTCTATCGATCGACCCATAAATTCATGCTGGGCCCGATTGGTGTTGTAGTAGCGGTCATGGTGAGCTTCACTTTCGCCGGCTTTAGTGACGCAAAAGACTTTATATACGAGTTTATAAACTAATGACTTCTCGCCCAAGCCAGCAGCCGCTCACTTTCCCAGTCGCTTCGAGCGACGCCGAACTTCCTTCACGGGTGCCCGGCCAGCTGCTTGCAGCTTCACCCCCATGCTGTGCTGCGGCGTCTCGACGGCCCCGACGTCTGCCTCAAACTCGAAGGCGGCGCTTCGTCCGACCTTGACGTTGGTCTGCCCGAAGTATGGCGGCGTGTATGTGGGCGGGGTGATGTCTCTCCTGTAGCAGAGCTTCATTCTGAGCTGCCACGTCAGGTCTGGGTCGAGCGGGTCGAGGGTGGAGGCGAGCTGGGTCAACCCGCGGAGCAGGCTGACCGTGGCCGACCGGGCGCGGGCCCGGGTCGCCCCTGCGGCGTGTGCGGTGTGTCCGGTGTCGGTAGCGATGCCGAGGGTCGGTCCAGAGTCTGTATAGTTGACTGTGACTGGGTGAGGCGGCGAGGTGGGGGACATACAGGTGTAGGACTCAATCAGGGCGTCCGTGGAGGCGTCGTGGATGCTGAAGATCATGTGACGGAGCAGTGTGAGTGTGTGGATGGGTACATACGTATTGGTGGCTGAGTGCATCGAATACTCCTTCCTCAAGCCAGGAATTGAGCGTGTTAATCTTCTCTCGCTCGTTGTCTGAGCCTGTATCTGTTAGACACTTCACGTTTAGCCCTGCAACCGATCGATTTTCAAAGGAATCGTCCCCAAAAAGGTTCCGAAGATAGCAAATGCTGCTAATGCTGGTTCGAAACAGGTTCTTCATAAGTACCATGCTATCGCTTGACGTGATCACATCATTTGTGGTCTTTTGGCCCTGTTGCCCTCTTACAAGCTGAGCAACAGGCATCGTTTATCTTCACGCCGGAGTCAGCAGACTGTAAATCAACTCAGTCGAAACAATTGCTCAAAATGTCATTTGAATGCACTCACTGACATGCGTACCTGGCTAAGCGGTGTCCATTTAATGAAAATAATTTTGGCCGGAAGCGCGGAAAGGAAAATGTCCACATATCCGTCTGATGGAAAGCTATTCATGGACGTGAAGGCATCTTACTATGCGACCAAGAGCCAGTTTGAGGAAGCCCAGAAGCGGAAGCCCGAAGAGCCTCCTGTTGAGGAGTACCGAGCTGCAATTCCCATCGAGGCGCTTCCCATCGAGCCTCAATGGGTGCGGGAGGACCAGATGTCGACGACGATGATCGACCTGGACTGATGCGTGAGCTAGTTGATGTCACTAGTTTGGCATTCTCGATTCCGTCCCACCGGCGAGAAGAGCCGTCGCACTGTTTGGCCGTGTTTCCCCCGGCACTCCGTGTTGAATGGCGGTGTCCATTCGTGCTGCCCGCACTTGATGACGCCCTGTCATGTCTTTTGTGTGACTCGTCAGCCAACTCTAACGAGTCATAGGGCTGAAACACTGGCGAATGGCCACCAAAGCCCGTGTATTGGCGCCTGATTATCGACTTGACAGTGTGAATGGCTCATTTAGGTTGAAAACAGAAGACAAGGGGACGACACAGCTGAATTTGAACGATCTGAGCAAGAAACTGCATGCACTGGGGCATACGACGCAGTACGACCCCAAGGAGAAGTCTCCAGCGATGAAAGTGACCCTCAAGGGGCGCTACACGGGCACCATTCGTGTCTATCAGAGCGGGAAGTGCACATACCTCGGCGGGAAGAACAAATACAGGAAAGACAAGAACAGCCCCGCCGTGGACAGACCAATCTCAGTGGAGCTCGCCCATGCATCAGTCAAGGCATTCGTGAGAGTGCTCGCCATGCCGCCAGACAAGAAGGGATGTGGCCTCAAGCTCCAGAAGCCCAACGCCATACAGATGAAGGTCACATCAATGATGGCCACCTCAAAGCTCTTCCTGCCAGAGACCGGGGAATGCGCGAAGGGCATCTCCGAGGGCCCGGATGGACCCACCTACACGGCGGTCGACCTCGAGGCCTTCGCCGACGCCACCGCCGGCCTAGACTCAAAGTTTGACCCCGAGGTGAAGAACGCCGTCACCATCCCGTGGAAGATGCCCCAGGTCACCACCCTGATCCACCGGACGGGCAACGTGACGGTCGTCGGGGCCGTGTCGGAGGCGGACATCAGGGTCGCGCTGGAGAGGGTCGTCGCGTTCGCCCCCGGGTCGTTGGTGGAGGCCTGAGTAAAGCACGCAATCGGGAATCGATTGTTGAATATTTGGAATTGCAGCCTAAAGCGGGACAATAATCTGAATAACTATAAATGGTATATAAACCAGTAATGCGTATTGGGCAATATATCTCGTGTCTACAGTTATATCTTGGCTGCTTGTGGCGATTCCCATGCAATAATACCGATAATCTCGGATTTATAAATGAGTGACTCAACAAGACAAGAATCGACGCAGACATGCAGACAAAACTGGAAACCCGGTCATCTCGTGTGAAAGGTGTTGATTTTCACCCCAAGCGGCAATTCGTCATTGTGAGTCTTCACAACGGCCTCATCCAAGTAAGTCTCATTGTTTTCCTCTTATTCAGATCTGGGACACGGTTGTTGGCACTCTTGTTGATACCTACCATGAGCACAAGGGCCCCGTGCGTGGTATCAACTTCCATCCTCACGAGACGATCTTTGTTTCGGGCGGCGATGACTCTAAGATTAAGGTCTGGAACTACAAGACCAAGCAGTGCATGTTCACGCTTGTCGGCCACACGGACTACATCCGGACGACGTTCTTCCACCCCAAGATGCCCTGGATCGTCTCTGCCTCCGACGATCAGACTGTTCGCATCTGGGACTATGACAACCGTAAGCTGGTCGCCGATCTCGTGGGCCACAACCACTGGGTGATGTGCGCCGCCTTCCACCCCACCGACATGTATGTGGCGTCCGCCTCTCTGGACATGACGGTCCGCGTGTGGAACATTGCCTCACTCCGCAAGAAGCAGTCCGCCAACGCCATCCAGACCATCGCTATGCAGATGCTCACCCTGCCGCAGAGCATCATCGCGTCGTCAGTCATCGGGTACGGCCATGCCAAGGGCCTGAACTGGGTCACATGGCACCCGGACGAGCCCCGCACACTGGTGACGACGTCCGATGACCAGACCGTGCGGGTGTGGCGCCACTCGACGGTCAAGGACGGCATGCTGTTCCCCGTCGCCACCCTCCAGGGCCACAGCCATAACGTCACGTGCGCCAAGTACGTCAACAAGAACATGATCCTGTCGACGGGAGAGGATGGCGCCGTCCGCTTCTACGACGCCAAGAAGAAGACACTCATCGACGACCGTAAGCTCGACGGGCGCGTGTGGGTCGCTGCGGCCCACCCGTCCCGGAACCTGATCGCTGTGGGCCACGACTCAGGGATGACCATCTTCTCGACCACCAGAGAGCGCCCCGCCCACCGTGCCACGCCCGACGGCGCCACCGTGCTGTACGTGCAGCACCAGAAGCTCATGACCCGCCAACTCGACGCCCCCGACGCGGAGTCCACCGTCGTGTCCGAGCTCCCCAAGACGCTCGCCCCCGCCGACGCCTTTGGTGCGGGCAGGCTCCCCGTGTACCCCAACGAGATGGGGACGCTCGGGGGCGACGCCTTCCCCATGGTCCTCAACTACCGGGGCGGCCGGGGATACACCTTCGACCTCCACATCGCACCGAACGTCGCCGCGACGGGCCTGCAGGCGGGGTCGGCGGCCACCCTCCTCGCCAAGCCTCACGGCAGGTCCCCCGGCCGCATCGCCCTCGTCGACCGGAAGGACTCCCAGCTCGTCCGGATCCACGAGTTCTCGTCGACGCACGGCCTGGTCAAGGAGGCCGTCCAGACCATCAAGCTGCCCAACGCGGCCAAGAGACTGCTCGCCGGCGCCACCGATGAGATCGTGATCGTCTACGATGACTGTGTCGAGCTCCGCGACACGCGTGACCTCAGCCACATCTTCACGCTCCCGGTGAGTGGTGTGAGACGGGTCACGTGGACACCAGACTTCGAGCTGGCCGCCATAGAGACCAAGAACTCCATCACAGTCGCCGATAAGCAGCTCCGCGTCGTGTGCACAGCCCGGGACCACATCCGCGTCAAGGGCGCGTGCTGGTCCTGCCCCGTCGGCAACTCGCGCTCCAACACGGCGCCAGACCGCCAACGGGTGCTCATCTACGTGACTCTGACCCACGTGAAGTACCTCCTGCTCGACGGGGAAGTCGGCGTCCTCACGTCCATCAACCGACCCGTGTACCCGGTGGCCATGGTCGGGTCCAAGTTCTGGTACATCGACCGCCACCACCACCTCCACTCCTTGGCCCTAGACACCACCATCATGGCGTTCCAGTTCGCCATCCTCGAGAAGAGACGGGACGACGTCCTCGTGTTCGCCAAGAAGTGTCTCGCTGTGGAGACCGGCACGTCCATCGTCAGCTACCTGTACCGGAAGGGTCACCCCGACATCGCCCTCGCCTTCGCAAGGACCCCCATGGTCAAGTTCCCCTTCGCCATCGAGTCCAAGGACCTCCAGACGGCTACCTCAGTCGCTGACGACCTCCGCACCAAGACGGCCTACATCCAGCTCGCGGGCCTCGCCACGGAGCTCGGTGCACCCGAGACGGCCGCTTCCGCCCTCACCAAGGCCGGGAAGTCTCCGCTCTTCGTCCGCACGGTCGCTGGCGCCGTCCAGACCGACGAGGCCGACCCGCTGTCCGTTATTGTCGGTGATGGGGACATCGCAGCCATGCTCGAGGCCCGCGGGATGGCCACACTCGCTGCCGCATGCCGTCTGACACGCGGGGAGTCCGTCGCCGAGGGTTCGGTTGATAAGGAGGCGCTCGATAGGGTTAAAACCTATGTTGACTCCATCGACTCCGAGTCACTTCCCCGACTCCCGGTCCATGTGACCGTCGACCAGGCCATGACCCCCCTGCCGTCCGCCATGCCCCGTCCCAGCTTCCTCGACACCCTCGGTGGGGTTACCGCCGCCGCCGCCCCCACCGATGGGGACGATTGGGGCGACGATCTCGATGATCTCGGGCTCTCCGACGATGAGTCCGTCACCCAACCGTCGACCCGCCCCGTACCCCAACCCGCCGCACCCCGACCCGCACCCAAGGACGATTGGGGCGATGACCTCGACGACCTCGACCTTTCTGACGACGACGCCATGGGAGGCATGGAAGGCCCCACCCCCACCAAGGCACCCCATCCCTTCGCCGCCAACACACACGAATACGACGCCCAGCAGCTCATCTCCACTGGCAACATGCAGGCGGCCGCCAGCCTGCTCCCCCAACCCGGCCAACTGAACTACACTGAACTTCGCAGCGTGATCCGAATGGCGGCCGTGTCGAGCTCGGTGTACCTCCCCGGGGGCGTCCCCCTGCCCCTCATGGACCCTATTAACCGTACCAAGGCCATCCCTAGAGTCCCCATGACCGCTGACTCACTCGAGGAGTCATTCGGGTCGGTCCTTGCTGAGGTGAGCAGTATTGGAAACAATGAGAACGGTGTGGCCATGCTCGAGGACTGCATCACCACCCTGCAGGCCCTGGTCGGGTCCACCACCCTCATCTCGGCCGACGAGGACCTCATCCCCAAGGTGTGCCGCCTGATGCAGTTCTGCCGTCTCGACATCCTCCGCCGTGAGAGCGTGGTCGACAAGACGGCGCCCGTTGAGGCCCGTGCCCGCTATCTCACGGCGGTCACTCTGGAGGCTCTGTTCCTGTTCCAGGGGCGCGAGGCTTCCCCGCTGACCATCCCGATCATGAAAATGGCGAGAAACGCCCACGTCAAGTTCGGCAACTACCCATATGCCTTGGCCTTCGCGGATCACATCAGCACCCTCGGTGAAGACGATGGCATCGGCCGCAAGGTGCGCCAGAAGGCCATGAAGGAGGGCAACCCACCCCCGGCCGTCCCGCTGCCGCTCTTTGACGATGCCGGCAACCTGCACTTGAGCGTGTTTTTCAACGGCGCGGATCCCCTGTCGCCGTTCCTGATGGGCCGAGAGACCCGCCGCCAGTGCCTCGCGTGCGGTGTGCAGCTCTCTGCGGCATACACCGGTGTGTGCCCCCTTTGTAATCTTGGCGTCACCCCGAGCGAATAAACTTTGTTGATGTTTCTTATTGATGGGTGAGTATCCATGTGCCTCATCCTTGTTGTATCCCCGTCCCCCAGGGCCATTCATCTCCATTCCCAGCCTTTTATTCAATTCGAAGTCCAAGAAGTCCCCAGTAAACCCTCAGCTCGCTCAATCAATGATGTCGCTCTGGAGGTCCACGCTGCCGTTCGTACCAGTGGTCTCATCAGGCGGAGGGGCGTCCACAGGCTGCTTGGACCCGCCGCGTTTGCTCCTGATGAATCTCCTGATATCGACGGCGACTGAAACGGTTAGCAGGACCAGGATGACGATGCAAAACCCGATCGACATGGTTGTTAGTATCGGGGTCTTGCCTCTGTAGCACTTTGCAGTCACAAATGCTCCTTCTTTGCCGCAAATTTCAAACAAAGACTTACACTCGTCCGCAGTGCATTGCGTGCGACACGATGAGACGTAAAATGCCGACTCAGCATCAAGACACGTCTTATTCGTGCAACAGTTGCACGAACAAACAGCAGGCATGAATCGTACCAGAAATGATGATGATTTGTGAAAAAAACAAAAACAAGACGACGAGATCAATGGGTATCAGAAAGTGCCGCGATCGATAGACATCTCACTGACTCCCCAGGCCGCATGTCCCTCACCCAACCACCGTGACGCACAATAGTCGGTCGTTCGGAAGCACTACGAAAGCCGCATGGGGCCAGCCGACGAGCCGTAAGTTCTCTGGGCCGTCGGGGATGACGACAGTGTCCGACCCCGGGCCCGAGACACCCTCCATGGCGGCTGTGATGCTCTCCCACGGACCATCCAGCGCGATTGAGATGCCAGACACGTTGAGGTGACCGGCAACGGCATCGTACTGGCCCAGCGACGGCGACGTGACGTCGTTGCGATGGTGGACCAACTTGCGGACCACACCACCCGCGACGACCACATCCAGCCCCAACTCCGTGTACGTCAGGACCATATCCGATACAGAGGGCGGCGCGGGCCCCGCAAGATGGAGCGGGTTGTGGCGCCGGCGGTCAACAGCCGTCGGGGGTCCGAGGGCCTCGACTGCGCGCTGAGCGGGGTCCCCGATGGCGATGTCTTTGCCGTCGATGGTGGCCGAGACGTGCCCATCGTCAGTGATGGTGATATTGAGCTGGGGGAGGGCGCGGGCGACAGCGTCCGTAGGGGTGACGATCTGGAGGGATCGTAGCATGATGGGACCGCCGTTAGGCAACGTTAAGGGCAGAGCACGGGCAGGATCGTCAAACGCGGAGCCAGCCTCCGAAACATCGAATTGGAACTCGACCCCTGGGTAGCGGTGCTGATACATCCCCCGGACGACAGTACCAGGGACTGTGGGCCCGAGGAGTCCGATAACATCGGCCAGGGCGGCCTGACGGGTCGGGCTGACAACGTGGGTGGCCTTGGAGGTGTATGTGACGGGCACAGCGATGGCGAAGAGATCAATCATGAATAGGAGCTGTGTATCGGCAAGGAAGAACAGTTTGAGCCCCAAGGAGGGGAGGAGGAGGACGATATTGGCCGAGGGGTCCTCGCCACGCTGGATTTGAGCGTCTGGAAGCTTCTCACGCCGCACAAAGGCTATTGTATCGTTCAAGGTATCGTTGAGGGTGAATGGCCCGAGTCCTACCCCGGGCCGCATGTCGTACGTCGTGTTATCGGCCATTTTTTTGTGAACGAAGAAAATAGCTTTCAGATAAATACTCTTAATCAGCGCAGCCCCTCGCATTCACGCATACCACCCCTTCGGTCACACACAACTCAATGAATATAAACCGTTCGATTTTATCGTCGCCTCATCTTCACTGGCCGCGCCCCCTCCCGCGCCCTCTCGACTGCCCCCGACCCCGGAAAGACCCCCGCCCGCCCCGACCCCGACCCCGACCGCGACCTCTCCCCCGGCCGCCTCTGTGTCCGTCGGACCGCTTCTCGAATCCACCTCTTCCACGAGGGGCCCCACCCCGACCCCTGCCCCGGGCTCCAGGCCGCCTCGGGAAGACCGACTCGCCGTTATCGCACCACGAGGCCTCGGCTGGGCATCGTCTCTCGCCGCCGCTGAGGATCACGGGCGGGTCCTCGGCAAGGGCGCTGGCCATGATGTGCACATTGGTGGCGTTCAGCTTAGCTTTGGTAACCGCCTCCACCTTCTTCGGATCGTCCTCGATCTTCTGGATGATGTCATCCACCTGCTTCATCCGATCGAACGCCGCGTCGCCGAGAGCCTGCATCGCGCCTCTCATGTTGGCTAGCCTCGAGTCGCGGTCGGGATCGATGGCCTGGGGCTGACCCGTCATGGTCGCAGCGGTGTCAGGGATGCCACAGAGCCGCTCCAGGGCGATCGGGGCGCGTCCCCCAAGGAGATGCAGGGCGTACAGGGCGGGCTCGATCTGGGGGTAGGGAAGTGAGGCGGGTGGGCCCGTCAGAAGTGAGACGAGATGCGAATGGACCGCAGTGAGCATGTTGGTGGATAGCTCGGCGTCATAGGCACGGATGCACGGCTGCACGAGGCAGCGGAGGAGCTCGGCATGGCGATTCACTGGGTGAGGGGGAAACAAGGCACATACTGCGAAGGAGGCGCGCACCCTTATCCTCAGGGACCTCATCGTTGGTAAGTTGCTCAAAGATACGGTCTGAAAGCTCCTGGATAACTGCCACGGTGTGATAGGACTGGTCATCAGTCATCTTCTTCCGGAACTGCTGCATAATGGCATGCAAAAACTCTGGCTCGGTCTCTTCGTTGAACCGTTGCAAGGTCTCGCTGATTGACGCGATGATCGGATCAATAGTCTCTTCCTCGGCCATGCTATCGCGTGAAGAAGTTTCCTGCATTTATAACCCTCGATTACAGTTGCTTGTGCCACCAACACGGAAAAGGCATACCGACAACGTGCTTCTCACATTTATGCCCTAATTCCCCGCGCCCGCGACCTTCTTGACACAATCGTGCCCCCGGATGTTGCCACGCTGCAGCCGCCCTCCCCGCACCATCAAATGCAACACACGCCGCACCTCGGAGGCATCCACGCCCTGCCCCACCACCGCCTCCTCCAGGGCGGCCACCGGAGCCCACGCTGTGCCTGACACGCGCGTGACAATCATGTGGGATGTCCGCTGGAAGGCCGCCGAGTCGTCCGTCATGCCCTGGATGTCGACGTCCTCGGCCACCTTCATCGTCGAGTTCTTGAACAGGTTCACGGCGATCGAGACGTCCTCGGCGTTCACTTCGTTGTCCATCCTCATCCGCGCGCACGCCTCGGCGATGCGGCTCATCGCTTCGAGCTGTCTGTGCGTGATGGTCACCTTGGCATCAGTTCTGGCGCGCCGCATGGTAACGTACTCGCTCTGAAGGGCTCTCAGCGCGTCCTCCGTCAGTCTAGGGAAGCACGTCTGGCGCGCGCGACGGATGTAGGCTGTGAGATGCGTCAGGACCTCGCTACGCTCCTCCGCGGCGTCTGTGGACCCTCCTGAGTGCTTGGCCATCATCTGCTGGGCGATGAGCGTGTCTGTCGCGTGGTCAGGCGTGTCCTTGATCAAGAAGATCATGTCGAAACGCGAGAGGATGGTCGTTTGGAAGTCAATCTGGTCGCCAATGGCCTCGTCCTCGCGGTACGTGCCGAACACGGGGTTAGCGGCCGCGAGCACGCCACATCTACTGTTGAGCATCGTAGTGATGCCGGCCTTGGCGATTGAGATCGTCTGCTGCTCCAGCCCCTCGTGAATGGCGACGCGGTCAGCCTCGTCCATCTTGTCGAACTCATCAATGCACACGATGCCGCCGTCTCCCCTCACCATAGCCCCGCCCTCGAGGTAGAACTCCCCGGTGGCCGAGTCGCGCGACACGGCCGCCGTGAGCCCCGCCGCGGACGACCCCTTACCTGAGGTGTACACGCTGATGGGCGCTACGTCCTCGGTCCATTTGAGGAACTGGGACTTGGCTGTACCGGGGTCACCGAGGAGGAGGCAGTGGATGTCGCCACGGACATGAATGTCGGGTGTCGTGATCCGCGTCCCGCCGAACAGGAAGGCAGCGACGGCCTGTTTGATGTGGTGGTGGCCTGAGATATGCGGCGCGATGATCTTCTCGGTGAGATAGTTGATTGGATGGCCCATCTCCGGCGCTATCGTGTTCAGGTTCCACGATCCGTCGTCCGCCGCATCCGTGGCAGATAAGTCATCGTTCATCATGCCCAGAACGCGAAGGTATGGGGTCCTTACGGCCTCGCCCTTGGCTGATTTCTCGAACGTGGTGTAGATGCAGATCGCCCTGACCCTTGTACCGACGGGAACAGCGTTGACGAGGCCACGATCCACGACCATGTGTTTCGTCTGCGGCATGAGTCCAGCGGTGCCGTGCTCGGGCAGCTCCTGGATCTTCATTGTCTGTGTGGCGATGAATGATGATCTGTCGGGGTCCACAACATACGGGTTCGGCCCGCAGTTGTTCATTGCTGCGGCGCCCTGGCCGGTGTTGTCCGTCATTGGCCGCATGCAGCTGCTAGGCATGGCCATGCCCTCAGAGCCAGAGATGTGGACCGTGGTCTCGTGCCCGCAACGTCTACACCGGGCGAGCACGGACACAGCCTTGTGCTTGGGCTTCCCGCGAGCGATGATGATGCCGCGAACCTGCACGAACTGGTTCAGGTAGCGCTTCTCGAGAGCTCCGACGCGAACAGCCTCATCAACACGCGTCGAGGTCAGACGCACCTGAATAGGTGGGGAAAGACGCATCACGTCCTCCATTGTGGGGTTAGCGCTGATATCAGACGAACCCATCATGTATTCACCCTGGGCAAGCCTCGCAGCGGCCTCGAAACAAGACATCGCCTCGGCCGTTTTTGTGCGAATCAGAGAAGAAATTGACTCGAGGCCACGCGCCTCGGCCGCCGCACGCTGCGCCTCTGACTGAAACCGGGGGATTTTAACCGATTGTGAGTCTTGGTGGGTGTCAATGTGTTGCATGTCGACCTCAACGAGGTTGATACCACGGGCCACGTTCGATCGAAGGTCCTGGGCATAAGTGTGGCTACCAGAGATGCTTGTCTTGAGGAAACGGAAGAAGCTAAGCGTCCGAATCGTCTCTAACGGAACTGTGGACATGTCTGGGTGAAATTTCTGCTTGTTTTTCGGAAAACAGGGTTGGACCATAATCCCTTGTAAATGAAGCTTTATCTGTATCGTAATGACTACACATGGTAAATCTGTCACATATGAAACCCACTATAATGCTATAAAGTAAAGCACTGGCAACTTTCCCGAGTCGCCAGTAAATCAAGCCTGCTCCACAAGGTTGGGGTCGACTCATATGACCCGCAGCCGAGGGTATCACCCCTGTCCAGCCGTGGGTGGCGACCACGAGACCATCCGTTGGCTGGGTTCGCTGTAGAATTCTCATCTTTTCTGTTTGTCGGGTGTCACACTGTTTGCCTTGCCTACCTTACCCGCCTTCCAATTTGGGCATGTAGGCTGTGATATCGGCATCATTTATCTCGTCCTCGACATCCATCACGCGTTGGCGATGGGCTCAGGAAGGAACATCACATTGTCGGCAGCCTCCTGGGCATTCAACTTCTCAGCATAGTCGTCCTTGACTGGGGTCCACCCGGGGAGACTAAAGCCGCCAATAAGGTCGGCCTCGGGGACGGGGATGAAGTGGTTGCTGTAATACCTGCCCCGCCCGACCCACGCCCCGTCTTCCAGCCGGACAAATATGTTCTCCCAGTCAACGATGATCTTCACGGCGGGCCCGGGCAGGTCGAGCAGGGTGGGGGTGGTGACCTGGATTCCGTGGTCAGTAGAGATCAGTCGATACGTATTGTTCCCGAAGGCGAGCAGGGTGTCGCCCGACCGGATGAAGGTCCCGCCACGACAACAAAGCATGTCGTCAACGGGGACGGGCAACTCGACGGGGGTGTAGACAATCCGCGCATCTGGCCCCAGACCCAGCTGACCATACAAACTTGACCCAGCGGCGAAGCAGCGGCGACCAGCGATAAAGAACGATGAATCAGAATTAATGACCACCCGGTCGACCCTACCCTTGACGTCGTCGGGCAGGTCGACGGGGGTGAGGGTGGTAATCTCATCATCGGTCGACCCAACCCCGCACTGGCCGTAATTATTCGAGGCACACGCCAGAAGGCCATCATCACTGAAACCGAATGTGTTCCCATAATCCCCACCTCACCGGGTGACCCCCTCGCTGCCCGGGATGGGGGCGGGGGTGGTGACATCATCGGGGTGGCCTAATCCGAGCTGATGAAAAGAATTTGCCCCACACCCAAACCATCCAGAGTCAGTTCTAAAGAATGATACACCAGGTAACAGAGATACATCCAGCACGTCGCCGTCGATCAGCACACGACGGGGCTGCACAACACCTTCATCGCTGCCAACACCAAGCTTGCCAGACGAGTTCCATCCCCAGGCATACAGCCCCCGGGTCGTGTTAGCAAACCATCTACCCCACCTGTGCCACACCTCCAACACGGGCGGCAGGCGGATGAGGCGGGGGCCGGTCACATCGTCCTCCTCCGATCCGATTCCACACTGGCCTTCGCGATTGCGGCCTTCTGAATACAAGCGACCGCAGTCGAGAGTGATCGTTGTGCGTTTGGCACAAATCTTATCAACGAATACGACCTTGCTCTCCTCGTACTCCCTGCTGGCCAGAAAGAACTTCTTGCACTCGGCCACCAACGCCTCTCTCGTCGCATCGGTGACGTCAGCGAGGCCGACGATGGCCTGGACGAGGCGTGGTGGCAGCGTGAACACCGCGTTGGGCAGTCTGCCGGCGATGTCGGT
>PPCM01000988.1_pt1 | contig 15694 bp, 11 predicted proteins | sample 1555541 | NCBI WGS metagenome assembly PPCM01 (sample SAMN05284479, study PRJNA326546) | Marine sediment metagenome, whole genome shotgun sequencing project. | isolation source: marine sediment | place: Germany: Wadden Sea | collected 2012-09-05 | reverse complement strand
CGTCTTCCCCGGCGGTATCCACTTGGGCCCGGCGCGCCACGTCCCCGTGTGCGGGTGGTCGACGGGGATGCGTCTGTTGAGGACGTGAGTCAGCACCGGCGAGTCGTAGAACGCCATGTCGCACGTGCGGTTGGCAAGCAGCGCAGCGGCGACCTCAACGGAATTGCGCTCGTACTTCTGAACATTCTTGTACTCGGCGTCAAAGACCTTCTCAAACGACGTCCCCGGGGAAATGCACATCGTGAGGTTGGCCAGGTCGACCTGGGCATGCGTGAGGGTCAGGCTGTCGGCCGGATCGTAGCCCGTGGTGTTGAAGAAGCCGGGGCCGAGCATCAACTGTACAGCGGAGCCGAGCGTGGCACACCCAAACAGCGTGCCGACGAGCCGGGCGGGCGTCCGGGCGATCGTGTTGCAGGCCATGTGGATGCGCGTCTTCTGGGTCCGCACATGGTCTACGACCCCGTCCACCGTTACGTCCAACTTGGTCACTTCCACTTGTATTTGGTCCTGCTCAGTCAACGAGAAATACTCGGTTAGAAACATGGCAAAGCGCTTGATGAGCGTGTCCTCCAGGCCACGCTGGTCGCCGTCCTGCGTGTACCAGAAGCCGGGCACATGCCATGTCGTGCGAGCTACGAGGAGTGTGTGCGTCGACAATAATTCAACGATGGTCGGATCAGTCCTGTCCACGAAAGCCGTGCGGCGCTGCACCCCGAGGTCGCAGTTTGGGGAAGTGTAGTACATGCTATCAAACGGGCCCACTTCACTGTTGAATACGGCGGCAAATTCGCCCGAATAGGATTGCTGCGAGAGAAACACGTTCCACAGCGCCATCAATGACGAGCTGCACAGCGTGAGATGAACGAGAAGTAGCAGAACGATGAGCCGCTTCATGATTTCTTCAACCAGCCCCACAACTGTTCACGTGAACTCTCTGAGACAGAATCTCCACCAATTATTACGTGGACCTGTGCCGACGAACAACGGCTTGGATGTCACCAACGACGCGTCTCGAAGCTACAGCGGCAGTTCTTCAACAGGGGTGATTTGGGTCAGTCAGAATCTGTCAAGAATCTAAGATTTCGTCCAGGGGGACAATGAAAGGTCAACACGCCAATCGGAAGAGCCATACCTGCCCACGAGTGACTACCCCCGATGTTGGACATGTGCAGGCCGGCTGAGACGCGCGCTGCCCTCGTAACTCGGTCGTGTTATTTATTAACAAATCTGGAAGAGAACGCGCCACCCCCATCAGCGCCCGCCGCCTCTCGGCCCATTGGGGAGTCTGAACAGCGGTGGGAGCTCTAGCGCCGGGTTGGAGCAGTGAGCCGCCTTATGTCCGACCTGTCCACACTTGTGACAGATGATCGGCGTCCGCTTACCCTGTCGGGCCCGCGGCTCATCCGTGCTGCCTCCCTGATCGTCTGGGAGCTCGAACTTGGGGTGGCCGAACCTGCAATCGGGGCCATCGGGGCAGAAACCGGCCAGATAGTTGGGGCAGGGGTGCTCCTTGGACGTGTGGCGGTTGTTACACGGCTGCCCGTGCTTGCAGAACCCACGGTTGAAGTACTCACAGTCTTGGGTGTCGCCACCCATGGTCGTATGCCGGAAAACACAATCCTCATTGTTGCAAAAGTGAAATGTCTTCATAAATTGGCACTCGGCCATCTTCGCGAGATCAAAGATGTGCAGATAGTGGCAATCATCGCCCTTCTTACATTGGCCCTTGAGGTAATGCTTGCAAATTGACTGGTTGTTCGGGTTCCCGAGAGGAATGAGGTGTGCAAGGTCACCGCCTGCGTAATTGGGAAGGTTGGGCTACAAACGTCTGTGAATCATGCTGTTCATCACCGTTTCGGTGTCCAAAACCATCATATCCTCGTCCATCTTGAGTTATCAGCGATGCTTTCAGTGAGCAAAATAAATCGATTATAAAAACAGAAATATGATTTATAAGACAAAGAAATTGGATAGCATCACCCAGCCTCAGGTCTGCCTTTCCCCTAGTTTTAATCCATGGTTTCCGCAATATAAGCTCGCACTTTCCATCAGGTGACGGATGATCACAATTTAACAATTATCGCAACACACTTACCGAAGGCCGATGAACTGGGCGATAGGGACGATGGCGAGGCACAGGGGATACACGGCAAGGATGACGAATGACATGGCGACGGGCCACGTCTTCTTTGATCCGATAATCCCCACGATCCAGACGCACGCGAGGATGGCGATGACCTGGCCCGAGAAGCGCCACGCGAGGCCCTTGAGGGCGATGAGGCAATAGAAGATGCCGAGGCAGAGTGTGGCGTTCATGGTGGCGGCACCGTAGAGGCTGGAGGCCGTGAGTGACATGTTGGTGCGTTTCTTCTTCGATGCGAAGATTAGGGCCGAGATGAGCTCCGAGGCGTTCGATGCGAGGGGGGAAACGATGAAGGAGACGTAGAAGGGAGGGAGCTTGACCACGGAGGAGAAGTTGGACATGGCATCAACCATGGGGTCTGAGAAGATGGTCACGGTGGCCGTGCCTGCCAACATAAAGAAGACAGAGTACAGCAGAATGCGCCACTTGGGCCAGCCCGCGGCCTCCTCTTCCTCCTCGTCGGAGTCCTCGGGCTCGGCTCTCTTGTCGATGCCGTACTTGTTCCTGTCAACCGCTTCCTGAGCCTTGAGCTTGATGCGACGCGTGAACATGGCCATGTTGGCGGGAAGGGCGGGGGCGGCCTCCTCGTCGTCGCCTTCCTCGTCGTCGCCAAGGAGGGGCTTGGCGTCGCCTGTGGCGGTGACCTCGGGCGATTTCATGAGGTCGAGGAAGGCGGCAGCGGTGCGACGCTTGACAAAGCGGCTCTTGGCAATGTTGGCGCGGCGGTCCTGCATAGTGGTGTTACACACGCAGTACGTGGAGTACACGATAAGGCTAAGGAAGCATATAGCGGCTCCAGCGACGGCGAACCATCTCTCGTGGGCGCCAGGGTCAACAGAAGACATGAAGATGAAGGCGGGGATCTGAATCACGGCGTACGTGAGGGAGACGACCATCATGATCCACGCGTTGATGGGGACGTCACGCTCAACGGACGTGCCGGACTTGAACGGGTTCCATTTGTACTTGACGAGCGTTTGGTCGACGGCGCGGCCGTTCTGGATGTCGCAACGGCCAAGGATCTGGGCGCTACCAAGCGAGAAGGTAAGGAGCATGATGGTGGAGCCAGCCAGCGTACCGACACCAATGGACACCTGCTCAACAATCTCCTTGGGGTCGCCGAGACAGGAAGCAATGATGATAGCGGCGTCGGGGACGGCTCCAAGCACGGGGAGGACGAATCCGCCAATTAGAGAAGGGTTGGCAATGTTCAGAAGCAGCTCGGCACCATCAGCAATGAGCTTGGAGCCCTTGCCAAGAATGTAGCCGTACACAAGCATCAGGAAGACGTTTCCGAGGAGAGTGCCGCTGCAGGGCATAAGGTCGTTAACACAATCTCCATCCACACTTCCAAACTTGAACGGAAATGAAAAATGCATCTGGTGGAAATTCAGTTTTCTCGACTATAAATCGACAAGGCTATATAGACTCCAGAGTGGGAGATCGAAAATACCACGCCGCGTGCTGATCACGCTACGTGCACCGTGCCATCCAATGCATCGCTTTACTTTTTATAACAATGGCGAAAATATGCCAAAACCTGCGGGCCACCAGCATTATGCACAACTTTTACTCGCTCTCCTCGATAGACTGCTTTGCGAGCCTCTCAATCTCCTCTGTCTGCTCATTGTCGAAGATCTGGTGGGGGAAGTCAGCGGCGAGCCCGGACACCTCAAGGTGCATCTTCTTGTCCTCCGAGTCGTCGTGAAGGGCTAGAATAATCTTGGCTGACTCCACGACGCCGTCCTTCAGCTCCAGCTCGTCAAGGTTGGTCAGCTTCTCAATCATGTTTCTCGCTTCTTGCTTCATCTTTCCCTTGCCTACAGCCATGCCGAGGCAGCCACGCTTGAGACCCGACGGCTCGATGAGATAGAGCTCAGGCGTCCCGGAACCCACACCTCCCAGCAGCACAGAGCACCCAAAGGGCCGGGCGGCGGCGTACATCGTATAAGTCTGCATGTTGAGCGCCAGACGATCGCCGAGGACGGAAACAGGGATCTCAATGCCGTACTGGCTCTTGTAGTTCTCGGCCTCGTCACGGGCGCGCGATACGAGTTGACGCGCATCGGGGAGGAGCCCAGCAACAGCCATGCCAATCGTGTTGGTGATTGTGAAGATTCGGCGGCCGCCAGTAGGAACTAGAAGGCCGGAAATCATCGGCTTCTCAACAGCAAAGGCAATGCTGTCCTTGAGCCTCAACGCAACTACGAGACCAGTGTTTTCTACTGCTTTTGACGCATATTCGACTTGAAAAATCCTACCATCTGTTGAAAATGTAGTAGCTGAGAGGTCATACCCTATAGTAAGTCAGCGGCACGAGTTACATACCCATTCCAAGAGCCGACATGATGTTTGAAGCGTTTGTCAAGAGTTGATCTCATTTATAGTTTCATTTATATTCGTGAGAAGACTACTGCTATTCAGGATCAACGTGCACGGGATCATCACTCACAAGTTCAGAGAAGGAATCTGGCACGGGTCATTGTCTCAAAAAAACTTGACGAGAAAGAACGGAAGACTATAGGTTGATTGTACACGCAAGCGCTGTCTCAGGACACGACATCGCGATGCATAACAACCGATGCCGCGTCCCCCTCAGCAACCCTGAACCCGCGTCGCTCGTACCATTTCATGGACTCCACGTTGTCCGGAAACACGGTCAGTCTGATGCCCGCGAGGCCTAGAGTGCGACACACCGCGTTCAGCATGGCGAGAAGTGCTGTGCCGTGGCCTTTCCCCTTCTCTAGCGCGTGTATCTCCCATACTGTATCAAGGTGCAGGTGGGGATGCTTACTGAATATGCAGTATTGCTTGGTCCTGGAACCGTCCGTGAAGGAGTCCAGCTGAACGTGAAGGTACGCCTGGACGTCATCTATTGTGGTGGGGGCCTGTCCAGTGCTGGTCAGCGCGACGAACACTAGGTAAGATGTGAACATGAAACACACCAGAATCGGGCGACCGCATCTCCTGCTTGATCTCTGAAAGTCCAGTGCCAAAGTATAGTTCACGCCAAGTGCCTACGTTGTCCACAACGACTTGAGCAAAGGCCTCAATCATCTCATTTGAGAAAAAAGTATGATGTGCGACGAACGCCGGCAGTTCAAGAGCTTTGGCCTCCTTTTGGAGAGTCGGAATAAAGCGTAAACATGCTTCACGGTGCTTACTCAGCTCTGCAGCTGATGTTCGACCCAACTGGGCACCCATCTTCGCTCGACAAATGTGATAAAATACCGTCTATAACCCCACCCATTCGAGCATGCTGACGTGATAAAACATTTTGGGCGTATTGTGTGCGATTGAATTACATTCTATAAATAAGTGCAACACAAAAACTCGAGCTGCAGACGCGGACATGCTCTTACTACCAACAAAATCCACTGTACTGGATGGAGCGCATGCCTCTGGTATCTCAGCCTACCATGTTTCTGGAAAATGGCGCGTGTGTGGGAAGGATGGGGAGCTTTCTCTAATTTCTCACGTTGAAAACATCTCTGCAGCCTACTCCGCGAACAACGTGAGCGATGACATGATTAGGGAAAACTCACAGTTCACGTGTCTCGTCTGGCACAACGATTACCTCATTTCTGGCGATGATCGTGGAACTGTCGTCGTTTGGCATGCCGACCTCGTCGACGGCACGTTGACACCGATATGCAACTTCATCAAGGAGAACGATGCGGTGCGTGCCATTGTTGTGCGCACGTTCAACGCTCCCGACTACATTGAGGACGATCGTCCGCTCTGGTTTGCTGCGGCATTCACCAAACTCATCGTTGTAGGCAATACCCAGAACAACTTTGTGCGTGCGGCCAACTTCACAAGCCCTATCGTCGCCCTCGGCTATGCTGTGGACGATGATTCGATCGTCACCATCAACCAGAACCCCGTCAAACAGACCACTGAGTTGGCCCACCACCGTTTCGAGTCCGACCTTCTCGGCACCCTGAAGGAGGTCACCAAAGCCAAGCTCGACGGCATGGCAGACACCCGCGCGCTCCTTTCCGTGCTTGAGGGCGGCCACATCGCCACCGCGGCTGCAGGATCATCCTCCATCACTGTTTGGGACCTTTCTGACCTGGCATCCAAGACTCTAACCATGCCGGACCACGCCACGGTGCTCTCGATGGCACACCACCCCGACCACCACGTATTCACGGCCTTCTGTGCGGATGGATACCTCTACGGCTGGCAATCCTTCCCATCGGACACTGACCCGTGGAAACCCCTCACCCCGCTGTCATTGACCCAGAGCAGACAGACGGACGCACGGGTGACCCCCATCCAGGCCAACCTCCTCCCTAGCCTCGCAGTGTGGGCGGGAAGGGAAGTCATGTACATTGATATCGCCCCCGCCCTCGCCTCGGCCGCACCTGGGATCGTCGCCGCCCAGGTTGGCCCCCTCACCATCCAGGTCGACCTCTCCATCGGACAGGGTACGTCCCACCGCATCATTCTCCCCACCCCGCCCAATTCCCTCCATGTAACCTCCTCCACGCGAGACGTGCCCGCCATGCTCATGGCAGCCACCACGGAGGCCGTCCACGTCTACTCCATCGCCGCTCCAGGGTCCCGCGCCGTCACCACCATCAAGTCCTCCGCCGTGGGAGGCCCCATCGCCGCTATCGCGGTCCCACCCGTCATGGATGACGCCAGGATCATATTCATCGGGTCGGGCACCACACTGGCCAGGGTACTAGTCTCTGGCGCCGTCGTCCGAGACTCCATCGACCTCCCCGTCGCTGGTGCGGACGATATCGTCCAGCACATTGGCGTCTCACTCAACGGTCGATTTATAGCCGCCTGTATGGAATCTGGTCTCATATCCGTAATAGATATCACCAGGGCGTCGCGAATGACGCTGCACCAGCAGACGGTGTACGTTCCCCCCGGGGAGTACGACTTCCACGTCAAATCCCTGGCTGTGAGTGCCGACGGGCTCGCTGTGGGGTTGATAGTCACCCAGACACTCGATGTACGGCCTGAGGCTTCCCCGATCGTTGTGGTGTGCCGCACAGACAGCGGGCTGATCGACTCTATCGACCTGGACACCCACACTGCTCTCCCGGTGAGTATTGTGTGGGACGCGACGTCACCGAGACTGTTCGCTGTGTTGGCCGTCAGGGGGGAAGAAGAGGCCGAGGATGAGGACCAGGAGGCCCCGGAGACGCCCAACCAGACCCTGCCCGCAGACACGGCCGTGATGGTCCTCTACCACAACATTGCCGACTCCACCATCGTCGTCCACGAAGTGCGGCCCATCGTCGGTGCTGAGGCACTCATCGAGGTCCGCGCACCCACATTCACGGTCACTGCAGCCGTCCCGAACGGCCGTATCGGGCAGACACTCGTCCTGAACGACTTTGACGGCACCGGCACGGATCTTTCCGCCAAGCGTGTCGCAGGTATGCTCGACTTTAGCTACGAGCTCGCCTGTGGCCGCACAGACCGCGCCTTTGAGCTTGTTCGCGGCCTCCCCGGCGGCGCTTTATGGCGTAACCTCGCCGTACTCTGCGTCAAGAACAGGGAGCTGCCCATGGCCCTCCAGTGTCTCGCACAGGCCGGGGATCTCCTTGCGGCGCGGCTCGGGGAGTACCAGGCGTCTCCCGAGGACCAGCTGACCACGTTAGCCATCCATCTCGGGATAGGGGATGATTTCGGGCTCGTGGACGCCGCCGGTAAGCCCCGCGCGCCCGAGGTCCTTGCTGAGCACTACATCACATACCACATGTGGCCTGAAGCACTCGAGCTCGCCCGGCAGCACGGGTTAGTCGCCCCCATCGTCTGGTATCGTTACGGCCACGTGTTAGAGGCCGCCGGTGACCTACAGGGCGCCGCGTTCGCCTTCAATAAGGCCCGCGTCACACACGAGATTCCCCGGATGTTGATCGACAGAGGGAAGGCTGCAGATCTCACCAGCTATACCAAGGAGATCGGCCCACAGTGGCTGGGCCGGTACTACGAAGCCAAGGGTCGCGCGAGGGAGGCGTTCGAGCTGTACAAGGCCGAGGGAGACACCACCAACGCGGCACGGTTCCGCGCGGCGGTGTTCATGGATAGACTGGCGGCTAGGCCGGAGACTGTAGACACTATAGCACGGGAACTGACCGCTCTGTCATCATCAGTCGAGAGGATCGCCGATAGACATGCTCATCAGCCCGTAGCTAAGGCGCTGGAAGCCGCAGCAGCGCTGAGCACCCAACCTAACCAGCTTCTCGAGCGAGCGGCTGTCCATTACTCATCCGCCGGCCTTCCCGCGCATGCAGTCCGCCTGGCAATCGACATGGACGACCCCGCACTCGTCACACGATTCGCAGCGGCAGCGGTGGGTCGGCTCACCGGAAGTCAGCGGTCACGTGTCATGCTCCGCGCTGTACGCTATCTTCAAACCCAAGGGAAATCGGCCAGCGTCGTCCGGGTCCTTCTTAACGGCGGCAGGCCCGGTGACGCCCTCCGTCTATGTCTAGCCCACCCTGAAGACGAGGAGATGTCTCGTCTGGCCCCACGTATCATAGAGGCGTTCGACCCGTCAGACTTGCCGACAGAAGAGAGGCTGCAGGTCGCCAATGCGTTGATGGGGCCCGCACCGGATGCGGCGTTGAGGCTGATGATCGGCGCCAACGACACCGAAGGCGCTCTAGAGCTGTGCAGACGACCAGAGGCCATAATGACGCCAGATATCGCCGCCAAACTCATGCCGCCCCCGCCCCCCCGCGGTGCTGATATGGCTACCCGTCGTGCCCACAAGGCAGCCAGTCAGGAGGTAGCCAAGTTTATAGGGGATAAGTTTATAAGTCAAGGCGATGCGAGTGAAGCCAGTGCCTATTACCAGAAGGCTGACGAGAAGGAGCTCGCCGTGCGTGCCCTGCTCGGGAAGCGCGTCGAGGACCACGCGGGGAGACTGAGACACGTCAAGGTGCTCGTCAACTTCACAACGTCGACAAAGCAGCCGGAAATGATGATAATGGCGGCCAATGAGATGAAACGGCAACGCTGGGAGGCCGTGGATGAGGACCACGGCGCATACCTGGCCGCAGTGTCGGCCGCGGTGATCTCCTTGTACGCCAAGGCGCGCGCTCTCGACCAACTTGCCGCGTTCGTCGCTGAAAGAGCAATTAGTGAAATCGACAGCAATAGGGACTACGACAGTGCGCTAGACACACTCAATAGCGGCCTCAAGCAGCTCCGTGCGGCCGCCAAGAGGACGCCGTCCGCCGGCCGTCTCGTCGAACGGGTGGAGAAGCAACAAGAGACGGTTGAGGCCTTTATCGGTGCCCGGGCATTGGCCGAGTCAGACGAACCGACGTTCCAGGCGACGTGCCAGGCGTTGCTGTCCAGAGACACGGTGGAGCCTGTCAAGAAAGGCGATCTGCATGCCTTGCTCATTGAATTCACGGTCAAAAAGGCCCAAACGAGCGGTTCTGCGGCTGACTGGACGGATGCGCTCCATTTCGTGCGGACAATGATGGCAGACGGCGACATCGTCATGCGCTACTACCTGACCGAGGACGTCGTGGCCCTCATCTGGCGAGAGGCGGGTTGTTCCGACCCCGTGCCGCTGCACCTGTTCGACGAGGAGGGCGTGTTGAGCGACGGGGACGACGTGGAGGACATAATGAGCGATGAGGACTGAGGGAGATAAACTGCTGCATTAGAGTGGGGTTGATGTCAAGTTGGTGTCGCGGGCAAGGAATGAAAAATATTGGGCAAGGTAGCCAGTGATTATGAAATATCGTTCATGTGCTTGGTCTTACCTTGGTCTCGAGGTGCTTCACAGGCTGGGTGCGGACGTCAGCCAGGCCAGGAATGATGGCGCCACCCCTGTCCAGATCGCCGAGCATCAGGGCCACTCCGAGGTTGTTGAGGTCATCCGTCGGCTGGCGGTGAAGCCGATTATGAAGGACGCATGGTTTGATCCGAAGGACATAAACTGAACATAGTGCCCCTGGATTGAGATGACGTTTACCACCGGTTGCGGCCTCGAGGTCCACATTCAGTCCACGATAGTAGCGCCCTTCCCCGCCTCCGCCTCTCGGGCCCCGCCATCCCCGAACTCGACCCGGTCGACTGGGAGCCCGACGACTCGGCCACCCGCTCAATGAGGGACGCGATGGAGGCACGGGACCTCGACGTCGGAGGTCGTGTCGCCGCGATATCAAATGGTCGACTGCTGTAACGATCAAACATGGTAACATGTATGGCCGACCCCGAGTCAAACCTCCTAGAGGCTCAACAATAATTTGTGACGACTACAATGTGGTCGACTGCTGTGATACCTTTACCGGACCCTGCCACAACATTTCTTAAACAGGCTGGGTCCAACACCGTTCGTGCAGTCGGGTTTTTTTTGCCTTTGGCACCACCGATAAGTTTTAAATTTTTGTCCAGATTAACAAAGCACTTGCCAGAGCTGGACTGGGGCGCCTCACATAGGACATTTTTGTTTGGTCCAATCTCATAATATCTGATCCGAACTATCCCGCTAGTCTGGGACCTACACTGATATCCACTGCTGCCTGGTGCCTCACAAGAACGATAAAATTACGCGCAGCGCCGCCGGTTGACGTGACTGAGTTTATTTGCCACTTGCCCATCACTCGCCACCGAGCACCTCCCGCTGCACATTGAGCCCATGCAGCGCCTGGATGGTCAACTTGAGGTTCTCCTTGGACGTGGCCATCGACTGTGTGAGGCTGTGCGCGCTATCGAGCACGTCTACGGTCTGTTCATGGAGCGTCATCGCTGTGGATGTCAGTTGGTCGGTATAGCGGCTGAGAATGCCTGCGACGCTCCGCTCTGACGGACGCATCTTCTCGGAGGTTCGCGGGGGTGCTGAGTGAAGCGTGACGGTCGGACGGTCTACTTTCTGCACGGCAGGAAGCACGGGAGCGGCAACTGCCGGGACAGGGGTAGGTACATCATCATCCTCCTCCTCTGACGATGACTCGCCTTCACCAGTGCAGAATGCGCTGCTAGTTTGTTTCACAGGTTCCTCAGGGGCTTTGGAAGCGATTTCTTGTTCCGGTTCCGCCGCCTGTTCGGGGATCTCGGGAATCTCTGGCTGTTCCTCCATCACGGATTCGGTCTCGGAGTCAGTTTCGGCCTCACCAATGGCGAAAGCATCCATGGTCGGCAGATCGTCAACTGTTGTCTTTGGTTTGCTCAGATTTTTACCCGAAATAATGATAGTTGCGCGTATCATCTACAGAAATTGTGCAGTTTGAGCCACCGTTTCATTGCCCTCTTCGTGTCCTTTTAAAAAAATAAAAATGATTTGTCCGACATCACTCGCGACTAATTTATGAAGATTCGGACAGCATTTCACTTGAACAAGCCGCCGCGGACCCTTCTGAGCAGCGCGTCTTTCTCGAGCTCGGCCATCACGGCCTTTGCGGCCTCCTTGTCTGTCGGGTCACTCGTCATCTTTGTGCACGCGCGGTCGATCAACGGACGCACCGGGCGGGCCATCAATGTTGACCCCCATGACGTCTGGACGGCGCTGAGTATGTCGCGCTCGGCCTGGCTCTGGACCATCTTCACGGGCAGCTCGTAATACCTATCGGCGTGCTGCCCATAGTCCTTGGCCTTGTCCTGCTTCACGCCGCCCGAATCACGCCGCGGGGTGAACCCTGCCGGCAGTGTCCTGAACGCGCCGACCTCGACCTGTCCTTGCATCGTTCTGACGGGATCAACAACGATGGCAAGGAAGGGGTCCTGCGAATGCTCCTGGTGAAGGTGCTGGGTGGCCACGTCGACGCCAGAGAGCCAGCAGCCGTAGTTGGGATGTGAGTGGTACCAGCCGAGCACGATGTCCGTACGTCCGGTCGCCTCGTTGGCTTGAATCATGTCAATCATGTATGCAAAGGCTTGTTCGTGTGCGTTGACGCGCGTTTCGGTCCCTTCGACAGGGAGAGCGAAGCAATCCGTGACTATAATCTTGTTGGGCTCGACGTAGCCCATGAGCATGCCCATAATCTCAAGTTCCCCGCCCAGCTTGGCGTGTTCCAGCATTTTGATCAGGGCTACGGTAGATAGTTCGGCAGATTTGAAGTAGTACGGATCACGCTTGTACAGTTGCTCATCGCAGATCTGCTTGTGAAGAGCCAGTCGCTCAGCAGACATTTTTTGTTTGTTTTTTGTTCTGTCATAAATCTACACGATCAGTCCATGCGATTTGCTGCCAGACACACCCATCCAAGCCCCTACTGGGGTCGCATCATCATCACTCCCTAATGTTAAGATTTCGCATTTACAGACGTGTTAAATCTGATCCAACATGACAATGAAATTTCCATCAACGGCCCGGGGAGAAGAAGCTGTCCATCAACGACTGGTTCGGGGAGAGCGCCGCGCCTCGTTTCCCGCTGGGTGTCTTCTTGCCTCTCTTGCTCGCTGGTGTGGCCAGCGCCTTTCTCTTGGCGGATGACGTGGGGCCACTTCTCCTCTGAACGGCGAATAGCTCCTCGAACTTGATCTCCAGGTCGGGGAGGATCATTTCGCAGGCCCAGCGAGGCAGTAGGTCACACAGAATGGACGCCGCCTCGATCGTGTGCCGCTTCTTGACGGCAGCCTTGTACTTGTCAGACATTCTGTCCGCCGACATCGGTGAGGCCGAATCTGAGGCGAGTTGGGCCTGAATAGCGCCCTTGAAGTGATCATACAGCCTCTGGAACTTCGCTAGAAGGAAATCCTTCAGCTTTTCTCTCGACAGTTGGTGAAACAGTTCATCTCCGCCGAGATTGAAGACCTCGCAGATCTGATCCGCGCGTGGCGCAACGTATGGGTGTAAGCGCTCATACGCGGCGGCCAGAATAGGCTTCTTCTCGAGATCGAGGGGGATGTTGGCCATATCTTTTGCCTCGCCATCAAGGCCCATCGCTTCATGGATGGCGGGGAGAGCTAGCATCACGGGGTCCACAACGGAGGCAAAGATGAACTCGTTGTTCTTCTCGAGATAGTCATCAAGGAAGTAGCTCCCGCGTTCGGGCGTATGGGATTGAAGTTCATAGAGCTTACCATCAGCGGCAGCTAGAGACATCATCTCGCTAGGAACGCGTGGATTCGGTACCGTAAATACAGATATCTCACCCGACTTTGCTGTAGGAAGAAGCACGACCTGTTTCTGCCCCGACATCTTTCCGCGCGACTATAAACCACTTCCCCCGCCGGGTCTCCGGCATATTTAACACACTCCGGTCACAGCCCAGTGTCGTCCTCGTCCATCAGATCATGCACCCCGAGCGGGATGGCGGCCACCCCGTCATCCACGCCAGCGATGTCCCCAGCGTCAAACTCGGCGTCACCCTCCGTGTGGACGGAGACGACGGCTGGCTTGGCGCGCTCCTGGAGGGTCTTGACGACGGGCACCTCATCCGTCTCGTCCGGCAGCACCTTCCAGCCACGAACAACCTTATCCTTCCCCCACGTTAACAGCACCCCGAGTTCCCCGTAGTAACGACAGCCAAGGAGGGGCGAGGAAGCCACCTGCCATACCTGGCGACACTCACCCGTGGTGGCGACCCACTCCCGCACCGTTTGGTCGTCTCCGGTGCTATAAATCATCCCCCTCTCCTCGTCGAGGGCCACGCCCTTCACCTTTCCCGAGTGGCCCTTGAACTGCCTCACGGGGATCGCCTTGTCGACCTGAGACGTGTCCCAGGCCGCCACGGTACGGTCAAAGCTGCCCGTGTACAACATCTGGCCCTCTTGGTCGAAGCATAGCGCGCGCACGGACTGGGTGTGACCTGTGAGCTCTTCCAGCGTCTTCACCTTGGATTCTGACGGGTCCAGGCGCCCAACGGGCACCTTCTTGTCATATGTGGCGCAGAAGACGCGGTCATATCTGGAATCGTATGCCACCTCAAGAATGGCTGCTTTCCGGAACTTGGCACCGTGGATCGCACGCTTGGCGGGATAGTAGAAGCGGACCTGCTTGTCCTTGCCAACTGAAATGATAGCGTCCCGCTCGGCGTTGTAGATGATGCTCGCGATGCGGCCCTTGTGGGCATCCAACTGGTGGGTGAGACGGACCGCCTTGCGGCTGATGTCGACAGTAATAAGAAGCATCAAGCCATTGTCAAGACCAATAACGATGTTGCCGCGCTTGGAATCGTAAGCGAGGGCAGTGGCCTTCGCAGAAGTGTTGATTGTGGACTGGCAAGAGTATATCTTGCCCACATCCTTGTAGTATACCTTCACAGTGCTGTCATCCGACGCAGACGCGAAGACATCAATATCTGGAATGTATATGGCATCGTTGACAGTATCAGTGTGCTCAATAAACTCGTACGTAAGCCGATGGCTGTTGACTTGGGGCTCAGTGTCCATCCACGGCCTTCTTGTGTGTTTTCCGAGATTGCGTTTTTTTATCTGGTGAAATCTCATGACCAGCGCAGCACTAATAGAGACGCTCGTAGTTTCACGACGATAATTCACACGATTCTTTGGCATCAACGATTTATAGAAACGAAAACATGGAGCTCAAAGAACGGATTGACAGTGTCACACAGGGGGATGCACACATCCTGAACCTTTTCAGAGACTTCGATCGGCAGTTTGCTGAGGCAGGTTTGTTTCAATAACGTCTTGTTACCAAGAAAACAAGGAAGAGTTCTGCGAGGCGACGCTTGAAAAGCTGACAGCGACGGAGAAAACGGTTTGTCAGCCGCTCTACTGCTTATTCAGCTCGACTGCTCATTACAGGGCTACAACACGTCTTCACTCGAGAGGTACGTCCGTTTCTTTCTCAAAACTCATCCAGCATCTTTGGAACGACCAAGGTCCTTGAGCGCGATGTCGTTGGCACCCAACAGCAGGTCGATCGCATCAACGAGGACCTGACTGCCGTTGGTGGGGAGCTAGCCTACGTGGAGGAGCTCAAGGTGATGGTGAGTCTTGTCAGGAACCTGGAGGACGCCGTGGAGGCCATCGGTCGGCGCATGGGGGACAAGTAGATACTACACGGGGTGTCTAATGTGCTAACTGTTCTTAACGGTGGTGTCCTTCAGCATTGTCCATATTTTTTTCGTGTTAATATTGGAAGTGGAAATGGGGCACGCTCAGCGGGGGAATCGTGGCCTTTTCTGCACTTATCCCGACTTATTGACGCCATAATGAATCGGGAGCCCCAGACTAAACACGAAAACTGTGTGCTGATCGCAGCCGCTTGAGATGAAGTCTTGCAAATAGTTTGCATGAGTCATCCTGATTGTCACGATATTCATAAAACCCATGCATAAACCCACCCCCCACGCCCCCACCCTGTGGATCATGGTCCGCGAGCCGGTCGCCGCCGAGCTCACCGCCGCTCCTTGATGAATGATTCGCTTTTCATGTTGACTGGCAGTTCCGGACGCCCATTGTTGGTTGAGGGCTGGAGGTGGCGACCGTGGGGGACGACGGGGCCCTGCTGTGGCACACCATGGAGCTGTAAATCGGGGGCTGGCGGTCGTTGAGCCCATTGGGATGTCTGCTGGGGAGTGGGGTCCAGATCGTTGGTCGTGTGGCACTGGACGGCGCCTTGTGGGACTGAATCGGCCGGGGAGGTCTGGTCGC
>PPCM01000987.1_pt1 | contig 15713 bp, 5 predicted proteins | sample 1555541 | NCBI WGS metagenome assembly PPCM01 (sample SAMN05284479, study PRJNA326546) | Marine sediment metagenome, whole genome shotgun sequencing project. | isolation source: marine sediment | place: Germany: Wadden Sea | collected 2012-09-05 | reverse complement strand
CCCTGGTCAAGCATGGCATCAGCGCACTTGATGAAGCCGGCGATGTTGGCGCCAACCATGTAGTTGGTGGGCTTGTCGGCGTACTTCTTGGCGTTGGTGGCGCAGTTGTCGAAAATGTTCTTCATGATGCTCTCAAGCTTGGCATCAACATCCTCACGGCTCCAGGCGAGGCGCTGCGAGTTCTGGGCCATCTCGAGGCCAGACACGGCGACACCACCGGCGTTGGCAGCCTTGGCGGGGCCGTACAGGATGCCCTCCTTGAGGTAGACCTCAACACCCTCGGGGGTGGTGGGCATGTTGGCACCCTCGGAGACGCACTTGCAGCCGTTCTTGGCGAGAGCCTTGGCGTCATCGCCGGTGATCTCGTTCTGGGTGGCGCAGGGGAGGGCCACGTCGCAGGGGACACCCCAGGGGCGCTGGCCGGCGACGAACTTGGCGGTCTTGGAGAACTTGCAGTACTCGGAGATGCGAGCGCGCTGGACGTTCTTGATGCGCTTGATCTCGGCGAGCTGCTCGCGGGTGAAGCCGGTCTCCTCGATGATGTAGCCGGAAGAGTCGGAGCAGGTGATGGGCTTGGCGCCGAGGTCGAGAAGCTTCTCAATGCAGAACTGGGCGACGTTGCCGGAGCCAGAGACGACGCAGGTCTTGCCAGTGAAGTCGAGACCGTTGGCAGCCATCATGTTCTGGGCGTAGTACACGGTACCGTAGCCGGTGGCCTCGGGACGGATGAGGGAGCCGCCCCAGTTGAGGCCCTTGCCGGTGAGCACGCCCTCGAAGACGTTGCGCACGCGCTTGTACTGGCCGAAGAGGAAGCCGATCTCACGGGCACCCACGCCCATGTCGCCGGCGGGCACATCGGTGTTGGCGCCGATGTGGCGGCTGAGCTCAGTCATGAATGACTGGCAGAAGCGCATGACCTCGTTGTCGGACTTGCCCTTGGGGTCGAAGTCGGAGCCGCCCTTGCCAGCGCCGAGCTGGAGGGTGGTGAGGGAGTTCTTGAGGATCTGCTCGAAGCCGAGGAACTTGATGATCGAGAGGTTCACGGAGGGGTGGAAGCGGAGGCCGCCCTTGTAGGGGCCGAGAGCCGAGTTGAACTCAACACGGAAGCCACGGTTAACCATGATCGTGCCCTGGTCGTTGATCCACGGCACGCGGAACATGATGACGCGCTCGGGCTCAAGCATACGCTCAAGAGCGGGGATGTACTTGGGCTCGGCCTCAAGGAGAGGGCGCACGGAGTCGATAACCTCCATAGCGGCCTGGAGGAACTCGGGCTGAGTGCCGTCACGGGTCTTGAGGGTAGCAATAACTTGATCGATGGTAGTAGCCATTTTGTTAGAAGTCTGGGAACTGAGTCTTTGTTGGTCAAAGTTCGAAGAACTCTGAGGACGAATCGAATCAGAACAAATTAGATTGTGAGACTCTACAATCCCGGGCACAGACGGACCCCCGCGCGCAGTGTGGGGCGTCGGGCCCCCTTCTTGCGCAGTCGCACTCGTTGACATCTCAATCAATTTTGGTCGCCCGCGGGCAACGTGAAGATAACCACATTTACTCCAATATGCTCATGTTAGCCTGTCTGTTGTGCCGCCCCTCACTTCTTCTTCCGGCGCCCACCGCCCCGTTCCTTCATCGAGAACGTCAGCCCGGCCCCCGGCTCCAGCTCGATTGCATCAGCAAGGAACGGGCCCTCACCTCCAAGTCGGTACTTCTGCTTGTTCGGAGGGATGTTGAGCAGCGCATGCACAGCCGCCTTCAGCCCCGCCACCGTCAGTTCGGTAACAGACACGTCCTGAACCCCACCCCGACTCGCCCCGAAGTCCACGTGAACGACGTCCACCCCCACCGGCCGCTTACCTTCCAGCGTGGTCCCGATCACCCGGGTCGCCCCCGCCGCGAACGGCAGCGCCTCGCCCTCGACGGCCGCCATCTCGGTCGACCCCACGACTCGAGTCAATAGTGCCTGGGCCGACGCCTTATGCCCGTCCCACGTCGCCCCGACCTGCGCCCCCCGCCGTGCCGCCCGTGCCTTCTCCGCAGCGAGCTCCTCCTCGGCGGTAGCGGCGGTGAGGTCAGGCCTGTCCGCCGCCAGATCGCCTCGGCCCGACCCAACCCCGGCGACCTCAGCACGCGCGATGTTGACCGCCTTGGCTGCCGCGTCCCGCTTCAGTTGGCCATGGCGGGCACTCTGAGTCTCATATTTGAGATGTTCGGTGTATTCGGCAGCGGGAATGTCTCGGTGACAATGGGGACACCGCACCGTGCTGCCCACACCCGGCCCGTGTGCCCGTCCACCCTCATCGCGGACCCGGGCCTGTGTCTGTGCTATATAGTCATCTGCGGCCTGGTCGAGGTGGATATCGTCCGTCAGGGTGTGGACAGTGCCCACAGCGATGGAAGGGACGTCAGAAGCAATGGGGAGAGACGCTATCTCACCGGAGGAGAACGTCACAGTCTCCACCACAGTGAAGGAGCTCCAGTCCACCGCCTTGTCAAGGGCACGGCGCACATCGTCCCCTACAGCAGCGCGTTTCGCATCGTCCAGTCGACGCCGAGCTGCACGCGCGCGGCACTGTGTCTCCAGCTCTTTCTGCCACCCCGGGGCCGCGCGTGGTGGCGCCTCGCCTCCCAGGAGCCGGGTGTACTGGTCAACAAGGGCCATCAGATACGAGTAGTGCGGCGAAGCGGGATCCACAGGCACGCCGCCCACACCACGCGCAGATAAGACGTCAAGGAACGCCTTCCCGTTCACCGCGACGGTCTGTGCGGCGTACTGCAGCAACGCGCGGTTCAGTGGCGTGAGCTGGGGGTGGGAGATAATAAAATCCAGCTCACGTGCGGTAGGGGGCGCGGGAGCCGATGAAGCCTTGCTGGACACCGCCTCTGGTGTCTTTTTACCCAGCTGCGTCGCTAGTTCGGCCTGAAATGCACCGTGGTACTCACTGTCAGGTGAAATGAAGAAGAACTTCTCCATCAGCATCTTGCTCTTCCTAACACGCTCGAAAAACTTGTCCATGTTCTCAGACTGGACCGCGCGGGAGGCCAACGTGACCATTAGGCCCTTCACCGCGACATCCAGGTCCATCTTTCCAAACTGTCGGTCGATTTATAACCGAAGAGTAAGCTGCGTCAGTTCGAGAGAAAAAGGCGACCCTCGGCCAACCCCAGTCACCTCCGGTAGAGACCTACACCACAGCCCCCGGACCCCTATAATCCGTGGTATTTATTCAATCCCGTCTATCATTCACTACTTTCCCTCTCAGCTGTAGATGGCCGTCAGGACCTGGCTGACTGGCTGGGTCATGAGCGAGGCGAAGACGGAGCCGAAGTCCCCGACAAACAACCACGCTGAGAATGCGATAAGGTTAAACTCGATGGGGACGGCGGAATCGATCCTGCGGGATGATATGGCGTAGATGGAGCCGTTACCGAACATAATGACGGCCCCGGCGACGAGGACGAGGGCAGGGACGGATGAGAGGACGAGGAGGACCCCTATGGCGTTAAGGAGGAGGAAGAGGAGCGGGTTGACGGATGTTAGGGAATAGGCGAAACGACGAGAGAACGTGTCGCCACAGAAAACGCCAAACGAGTACAACGCCATGAATGAGGCCTGGGGGATGTGGAGGAACGGGAGTACGGCGACGGAGGTGCCCGGGGAGTACATGTAGGTCACCAATGCGGGGCAGAACATGGACACTGTGGCCATATTGATCATCATGGCAATGGCGTTGGGCGCGATCGCCGGGAGCCAGGAACGGAAGTCCCGGGCAGCCTTGAAGATGAGCTCGGGCGACGTCTCGGCTGCTACGGCGACGTATGGCACGGTGATGACGTACACGAGAATGGCGGCGACGAGCATGGCTCCTGTGACGAGGTAGAGGAGCTCGGGGTGGGGGAAGAAGGCGAGGAGCATGAAGCCGACGACAGTGATTAGGTTCACACCGATGGGGATGCCCTGCACCGCGAAGTACTTGGCCGTCTTCCCGTATGGCGTTGATATGTTAAGAATGTTGGCCTCGAAGGTACCAATGCCCACCCCGCCGAGGAAATACGACACAGCGACAAAGGCGAGAGGCGCGCGCCCGGGGGGAAACAGGAAGCACGCACCGTTGACCATCGTGGAGCCCACCATGGCAAACATCGAGATGACGACCCGGTAATAGGGTGGGATGGGCATGAAAATGAAGTTATGGCCAATGCGGAAGATGAGATTGCCCATGAAAAGGAATGCCACAAAGATACCAAACAGATCAGACATCGCCTGGTTGCCGACCACGCCCACCTGCACGCGGAGGAAGCTTTGGAGACCAAATAGACAGGCATAGCCACTGAACTGCGCTGTGGTGATCAGAAAGAACTGGGGCATCGGCCGCGGCTTCACACCTGGCTGGCTGCTGTTAAGATGCTTCACGTCGTCCCCTAACAGCTCAGGTTCCTTGATCGCACCGTCCTGAAGCCCATATGGATCGGTGTAATACTCAGACGCTTCTGAGCCTTCATTATTGATTGCCGGTTCCGCAAACGAGACGAAGTCACTCTCCATGCGGCTGTTAGCTTGATTTTCAACAGTCTTGTTCGTCCATCATCTTTAAATCGACCAAGCGAGCCAAGCACAAAAGGGGGGCTTTGCCGTGGGATTAGCATGTGTGCACGACTTTGGACCCTTACATGACGAGAAAAAAACTTCATAATTTCCTGACAACACCCCATGAAAATCGTCAATGTGGTGCAGATACTCCCACAAATACACCCACTGGTGCAGTGTATTCTTATTTTTTGTCTGCTTCGTATTTTCAGAGAAATCTGTTGTTGGAGTGGCGTATCCCGACACCGCGCAATGGTATCATACCCATCTGCGTTGTTCACACTCTCCTTACAGAGTATAGTCCCGTCATTCACCGGCGGGGTTCATTTCCCGCCTGCAGCGGACGTTGCGGGCTTCACTCTCTCGTATGACATCTTTGTGATCTACTTGTTACTCTCTTTCATATTCTACTCTACTTTTATCCTCATGGGGGCGGTGTCCTTCATTCAGGCGGTCTTCACAGCGACGGTGAGCGGTATAGCGGTTGCCTCGTTCGTCCTTCTTTTCTTTCTTGCCAAACGGGTGGTTCTCAAGCTGTCTCAGTTCTGCAACGATGTACTGGATTGCCCATTGGTCCGAAAACGAAAGTTCCTCCAATACTGGGACAGTTTCGGCCAGCTTCGACAGGACCAGTTCACCTCCAACCCCTACCCGCCCGTCCCGCCCGTTCCGCGCATGCCGTCAGTGCCCATGCTCGGGGAGATCTCCTCGGTCGACACCACGGTCGTGTCGCCCACGATGTCACCCCACACGGTCGGTAGGCACGAGCCAGCGACCCCCAGAGGTGAGCCAAGCCTACTGAGGTTCAACTCGGCGGCAATGATCGAGATAGCGACAATGTTGCAACGCGGGGGAAGTATCGACACTGAGAACGGGCAGTGGGGCGATGGTGTGACGGGCGAGAGCTCGGACGACACCCGCAGCACCGCCCGACGTAATGAGGGTGTTGACGACGATGATGATACCGTGAGAGACACCGGGTCAGTCACGCTGGAGATAGGACCACTCGCTATGACCGTCGGGGATAGCACGGATGCAGACGACACCGATGGCGACGATGATACCGAAGATGACACAGAAACGGACGACGAGACCAGCGAGACGGCCACCCCGACACACACCACCCCCTCCCACCCCACCCCTGCCCGCCGCATCGCCATACGGGCCATCGTCCACGCCGTCGGGGTGTGTATCCGGTCGGCCGGCTTCACACACTTCCTCGCCACCTCCGCCGTGTCGGACCTCATCGAGATCACGTCACCAGTCACCATGGCCGTTAGAGCTGCCATGGCCGGACTCACCGTGCTATCAGCCACGCTATGGGTATGGGCTGTGCTTGACCCGGGTGCCGCCCCAGTCACCGCCCCACACGTATTCGAACGCGGTGCGGCGTCGACCATCACGGTGGCCATGGCTGCATTGTTCACCACAGCCGCCATCATAGCACTAATACGACCGCCCCGAGGTGATGCCAACGCGGAGTCACCGTCATCTTCGGGTGCCGCCACATCACGAGCATTGTTCATCATGGCTAACAGCGCGTTCAGACTCGCGTTAACTGCGGCCGACCACCGACTCGGGCTTGTCTCCTCGTCCACGATCGTGGCCTCCGTCTACGGCTTCTCTCTTCCGTTGTCAATCATCATGGAACACGTGTACATGGCCAGTAACTTCCTCCTTGCCACCCTATGTGTGTTCTACCCAATAGCCATCGTACCCGAGGCCGCCGTGGCCATCCATTGGCTCTCAGAGCAGCTCCACTCGGCCCTGGGCGGGTGTTCCATTCCCAGACCCCGCGCCATCCCCATAACACTCGCGGCTGACTTCCTGCCGCTAGTCGTCGCTGTTGTCCCCCTCATCATGCCCCAGGCCACGTCTCTCGCCTTTGTCGCCGCCCTCGCCTATGGTCAGCTCCTCGCCGCCATCCCCGAGGCCGGCGCCACCCACATCAGCACGTCCCGTGGGCGCCCGTTGTACCGTTGGGTCCGACTCCTCGACCCGCTGTCCTTCATGACTGTCGTGTACCTCGTCCTCATCGGCATCCAGGCTGTGTCTGGCCTCCCCGGGCCCATCACCGCCTGGTATGCCGGGACATCCTTCCCCATCGTGTCCCCCGCGGTCATTGAACATATCGTCACGGGATATATAGTCATCAGCATCGCGGCGGGGTTCATGGTCCACAACGTCCTCCTGGGCCTCCGCCAGGCCACGCCCTTCCACCTCTTCGCGGCCTCCCCCCTGCCCATCGCCCTTCGGCCCCTGTTCGATAAGTTAGTCCCGCCCCTCGCCGGCCTCCATCGCACCTTCCTCCTAACCCCCATCCCGGCCATAGCCTTCATGTTGCCCACGCTAGGGAGCCCCCCGGACATGCTAACGGTCACCCCCCCAACCATCCCATCCGCCACACTCCTCGCCGGACTCACCCTGTGCGGCGTTTCATTCGTCCGTCGAGCCTTCACACGGCCCGGTGTCCCCCACTACCACCTCCTGTTTGCCGCCCTCGCCACTCGCTATGACCTCCAGGCCATGCCGGCGCCATTCCTTCTCACCATGTTCCTGACGGGCGTCATCCTAGACCGTGCTGTTGGACTCATGGCGAGGCTTCGATGGCTCTTACTCCTCCTCCTCCCGACCGCTGAGATCCGTTATTCCACCGGCACCGTATCCCACTGGCTCGTTCTTCCCCATATCCAGGCCCATCTGGCCGGGCTCCTCGTGGCCACCGTCCTCGATGCCCCCGTCCAGTCCCCCTGGAGCTACACCTTCCTATGGCCGTCCCATCCAAGGGCGACGCGCTTCACCCACAGAGCTAACACGTTCGCCTCCCAATACGGCGGCCAGTCGACCCGCTACATCCGAATGGCATACGACTCGGGCGACCCGGGCGCCACGTCCCCGTTACTGTTCGAGGCGCTCTTCGAGGGGCTTGTGCAGCGCCTCCCCGCCCTCATCGACAGCTGCGGGCTCGGCGTGGGTCCAGGCCAGGGCTCCTTCGCCTCCATCTTCCTCGGGGGTGCAGGCCTCAAGCCCGGCGACTTCCTCCTCCTACATTCCCCAGACTCGCCGTACACCTTCCTCCTCCACATCCAGGCCATCGGACGGGGCTACGCTATCGTCCAGGCGAGAGGGCTCGAGGACCGACGGACACCGTGCCACGAACAGGAGTTGACCCAGGTCGACAAGGAGTGTGCCCGCCCCAACGGGCCCGGGGCCGTCATGCGGGCCGCCGACGGCAGGGTCAAGGGCCTCGCCCGGTTCATCATAGGCCCCCGGAGGGCGGCCAAGCTCACCCACCGGCTGTGGTGGGTTACCAACAGAGATCTCATTCTCCCAGTGTATGACGTCGCGTCGATCGAACTCGACCGTGTGGTCCATAGTAACGATGTCAGGGCCAGACTACAGGCAGGGCTGGGTCCGGCCCTCGTCCACAGCGTCCATTCCATGCCCCCAGAGGCCCGTACCGCCCTCCTCACAGACGCACGGGCCACCCTCGCCCACCGGTCTGCCGGAGACCCTGTCGAATGGTCACCCCGACACGGCGGCCGACAGCACTTTATACGGGAGGCAGGGGCCCGCCTCGCCCCGTTCGTCGACTGTTACTTCCCCGACGACCCCACCGTCTCCACAACACTCGCCTTCATACTACTCGAGGTCCGCCGCTTCACCGAGCTGTCCCAACCCGACGGGTCCCCGGCACCGCACTGGGAGACCCTGGTGTACTCGATGTTCGCCGGTACGGTCGCCCCAGACCTCCCCGAAGCCGCCACTGACATAGCCTGTGCCGCCTGGCGTCTGGCGTTGAGGGAAGTTATCGAATTCGTTAATATGGGTCAGTTAGGCGACACCGTCCCAGATACACCTCCCGCAGTGCATCGCCAGGCCCTGGATGAGCTCAGTGAGGACGTGCTGGCGCCAGAGGACTCCCCCGAGTGGGTGGCTGCCGTCAAGGCACGTCGGCCCAACATGCTCGGGCTGCGGCGGCGGGAGCGGTCCTGCACCATCATTCGGCCCATGTACCGGGACATCGGGTTCGCGGTGTGCTGCGTCGACAAGGAGCTCGTTCGGGGTACGTGGGCCGGGCAGAATTTCGAGCTCATGTATCTCAAGGGCAACAACTCGGAGCGGCTCAGCATCCAACAGCTGCCCGCCCTGCTGCGGAACGTGATCGTGCAGTCCGCGGACCCGCCCATTGGGTACCCCATGTACGTTTCGCCTCAGACGGTCGTAACGTTCTGATTCTGTCTATTAAGTGGTAGAGAAGTGCACAGGTTTAGTTAAACTTTAGTTAACTTCAGTTCTGATCCAGAGGGATGGTGTTGGTCACCCACAAGCACATCGTTCACATCGTTCGAATGAGTCATATCCGAAATTGGCAACACTTGATTATGACTACCAAAACTGCTCACGCTATTTGGGAGATAGGATGCCCGCTACAATCACACGAGCATGGTCAATGGCCAGTGGTCCTTCGACTTACTCGGTTCTGGTGCCGTATGGCGCCAGTGAATAATAAACGAATGATTTGAAGACGCCAACAATGGGCCATGCATGGTTTCGGAACCAAGATTGAGAGCCACCAGAAAGATCATGATAACACAAACAGTTCAGCACGCAGTTTCATCAATTTACCACATCAACACCACATCCTCATCGAGTGTGCGGGTCCTGTGACACGGAAGAGGGGATCAGCGAGGTCTTGTACAACTTCTTCTTGGTTCGTAGGCGCCTCGTCGGGACCGGCTGCAGTTCCAGCGTTGCTAGTCAAGTTACCCATGAGATATCGGGTGTTTTGATTTGTGGTGACTCGAATCAAGTCAGTCATTTCTCTCATCGTCCCAGCGTTATGAGGAGGATGTCACCAGACTTGGTCTATCTGTCTTTTGCCAAGCGGTATTATGCGGTGATTTTTCGTTGGCTCGAGCTCCGGCTTTGCAGTGTTTTCGTGAGTTGAGTGTCAAATTCACTGCCATGCGCAGTGAATTTATACAGGATGGTCATCCTCGCTCGAGTCGTCCAGTAAATGCCCGAGCCCCCGGTTTGTCGCCAGGTCCATCAGCTCCTGGGCCCGGCGCTGGGCCTCGCGCTGCTTCTGGCGGCCCCAGAGCCCTGCGTCTTTCTTCATCCGTTCCCGTGCGGGCCGTGCCTTCTCCGTGAGCCTGGGCGTGTGTCGTGTCTCCAGCGGCTTCTTGACGCGCCTCATGACTTCATCCACGGTGATGAGCTCGGAAGTCTTGGTCTTGATGGATGCTGAGAGCGCCTCCCCGTCCATCGTGTCCCAGAACGCCTTGTTATCGTCCATATGATCAAAGACAATGTCCAAAGCCTCGGGGAACGGTGCCACGCTCGCCAGTAGTGTGAACATGGGCCGTGTGACGTAGTCGATGAAGCCGTGCTGGCATTGCCGCAGGACCATCGTCTCTCTGTCATTCATGGCCGCTACGGGCTGGGTCAGCTGTCGTTCGGCGTCACCCTGTGTCAGGAACTCGGTCACCACGCGCGTCGTCCACTCTCTGTAAATCGGGCCTGGTCTTGCGGGATTGGAGATGTCTGCAGTCTTCATGATGTGTTGCATGAGGAGCAGCCTGTCCTCCGCATCCGTGATGGGCGGTGTGAACGCACCCGCCCCAAGTCTCTCCTTGACGGTGGCGAGCTCCTTGTTATGCCGTCCCATATCAGTTGAGATGACCAAGGGGATCACGAGTGCCTGGACCTCGCGCCGCACTGCAGGGTCCTCCATGATGGCGTATTCCCCGTCCATCATGATCTCCGCGACGCACGCCAGAGCGAAGGCCTCGAGCGTCGACTGGTCGCTGTATCGTCTGGAGAGGGGCCCGTCGCAGGACGCGATGAAGGAGTTGTTGACCCCGATGTGGCCGTAGTCGTGGATGGCGGCGGCGAAGAGGAGCGCGAAGATCTCTAGTGACGAGAGATGCTTGTCGAATCCACCACAGACGAGGATCCAGTGGATCACCTGCATCACGTCCGCCGCATGCAACGCGCTGTGGTACTCGTTGTCGTAATACCCCGCCTCGATGGCCAGTAGTAGGTTGTTGAGCTTCTCTTGGTCGAGGTTGAGATCGCCAATCACACCATGATAGCCCATGATCGAACACGCCGTGCCAACGAGCAGATAGCGCGGAAAGCGGCGGTGCAGTGCGAACACGTCGAAGTCCCAGTTCCCCATGGTCTGGTCCACGCCGCGGCATATGTCTCGGTAGCTATCTCGTAATGAATGGCGGATAATACGTCGCGTCATTGACCGAGACGTCGCCTGGGCTGTTAATGATGGTGTGTGGAATGAGAACACCCCTGACGCCAGGCCCGCGTGTTCATCGATGAAGCGTAGCGTGTCTCGCGACTCCCCCTTCAGTTTGGAGGGAGCTACCATCGCTTGATGGCCAGACGCGGCCTTCATCGCTTCCCGCAACGCGTGACGCATGTGTGGCTCGGTGACGGACGCGTATATGATCTGCAGCTTGGTATACAGGGTTGATCGGTCAGGAATTGTGAGATCGGCTGCCTCGTCGGCCGCATCGGCCACCTGCCGTGCAATGGAAGCCTTGATGTCCGGGTCAATCCACTCAGTGGACAGATGACATGCGGGACGGGCCACCATCATCACTAGCATCAGTGCTGAGGCATCGACCAGCACAGTGAGTGCCCATGCTGAGCTAACTGGGCCATCGACAAAGAGTAGAGGGAAAAAGACCGCAGCCACCTCCGCCCCGCCAGCTAGAAGAGACAGTAGCGGGCAGGGTGACAGCTGAAGGTACGCCGTGTGGTGAACAACGGCGACAAGAGCGGCGGCCGGCCCATACAGCCCCGTGTCAGAAAGCCAGACAATTGGAAACGTCATCAGCATGGCGGGGAGCCCGATGAGGTGGAGGAGCAGCGGGGCACGCATCAGGAAGATGCTTCCGATGGCGGCCTCGAAGGTGAGAAGTAGCACTGGGATGGCCACCATTGAGAATGAGAATGATACTATTGGAAGCACAACGGACAATAACAGCACCACAAGGAACACGAGAGGCTGCACACGCAACGTCTCGGTCCAGGAGTGCCGTGCACCCTTCCGGGCCTTGGAATAGGCCGCGGCGTACTCTTGGAACTTCCCTTTTAGGTCGAACTGAGCATAGGGTGATCTTTCAGGAAATCCACAGAGCCGCTTCCGTAGAAACGGCTTCTGCGCCCCATCTGAACTTGGAGCCATCGCCTCACTTGAGAGCTATCAGAAGAAAGATGTTGGATGGTGATTCAGTTCAATTTTTTGAACAAGAACTTTCCCCCCTGGGGTGGCCTAGTTGATCTAGCATATGCTATGCATGATGCTATTTCAGCAGAGGCTATGACTCAGCTCTGACAGCAGTTATAAAGCGTTTGTATAAATAAAATTGTTGGCGCACGGGCTCATGAGGGCATCGCTGAATGCATTTCGCCTCTGGTCCCTCAGATTTGGCCTGGAAGGGATCACAGGGCTCCCAAATAAAGCGTTTATAAAAAAACAGCCCAAAAACGACTCTGACAGCCGGTGTCGATAAATGTCAAGTCAATTTGGTCTCAATGCTAGACAATACTCGAATAGGTATGTGAAATGCCCCCTGAAGCCCAAATTTACCCAGGATCGCTACTATAGCTACTCCTACTTTTCTCTTCGAGCATATCTAGACAACCAATCCAACCCGGATGATCGATTCGCACCTCTGTTACTCAAGCGTGAAACCTCAGCGCCTTTGTGCGTTGTTTGAAGATCGTGGTGCTTAGACACCGTGTAGCGGAGGCAGTCTGACGGGCCAGTACTTAACAAACATCATTCACCACCTGCTAAACTTCATTTTTCTTCGCAAAGTAGGATGAACACACTCAGTCAATAAAAATGACTCACGGTGAATGCATGTACGCTACTTAGTGCTGCTCCCAGGGGCGACTGAGTCAAAAGGCAGGGTATATCTGTCTGAAAAAGGCAGAAGATGGAGGACCATGCGCCACTTTTTATTATGTCTGTAAGCAAAAGTGCACGCGGAACCGCCCGTGGTTCAGCCCGCGTTCCCCGCACTGTGGTATCACACTACGTTCATTGAACATCTACAACTATAAATAATGTGTCTTCTTCAAGTCTGGTTCAGCCATCCAACACTCATGCGGACCTAATTCCCCGCCATCACCTACGCTTCACGCCGCCAGCTTGTTATCTCGAAGATGCATTGGCTATAAATCGACCGAAATCAATTCAAACTTGTCTTGTGACATCAAATGAGCACAGCTGCTGAATGGAAACAGAAAGGAACCGTCGCGTTCACTTCCGGGAATCTCGAAGAAGCTAAGAACTGCTTTAGCGAGGCAATTGGTCTGGAGCCCGAGAACCACCTGCTGTATGGCAACAGAGCCGCTGTAGCCGCCAAGCAAGGTGATTACGAGGCTTCCCTTGCCGATGCCAAGCGTGCTGTCGAGATTTGCCCCACGTATGCCAAGGGTCACGGCCGTATTGTCACCGCCTATGAGCTGATGAACCGTGCCGAAGACGCCATGGGTGCCATCGACGAGGGACTCAAGCACTGTCCCGAGGACGCCGCTCTGACGTCTCTCCGCACTCGCCTTTCGTCCAAGTCGATGCAGTCGGCCTTCATGCAGATGTTCCAGACTGCGGCACGGAATGATCCCTCTCTGGCCGCTGAGATGGGCTCCCCTGAGTTCCAGGCAATGATGGCCGACATGCAGGCCAACCCCAACAACATCAACCAGCACCTTACCAACCCCCTCATGCAGAAGGTGTTGCAGGCTGCTCTCCCCGGGATGGGGCAGGCCCCTCCCGCCGAGACCGCTGCCCCCGAGCCCGCCGAGAAGACATGCCCTCGTACCGGCAAGCCGTGCTGCAACTCCGGCACTTGCCACGGTCACGGCCACACCCACGCTCATGCCGAGCCCGAGGTTGAGGCCGAGCCTGAGGTCAGCGAGGAAGACAAGGCCAAGGCCACCGCTGACGCCATCAAGGACGAGGGAAACAAACTGTACAAGTCCCGCGACTTCGACGGAGCCCTCGCCAAGTACGCCGAGGCCATCGCTGTGCACGACTGTGCTGCCTATCACCTGAACCGTGCCGCTGCCCTCATGGCGCAGGACAAGCTCGATGAGGCCATGGAGGAATGCATCAAGGCTGAGACCATCGCATGGGAGGCACGCGAGACGCCTGAGCAGAAGTGCAAGGTGCTCACTCGCAAGGCTACCGTCTTCGAGAAGCAGAAGAAGTACCAGGAGGCCGTGGACACGTACAACAAGGCCATGCTCGAGCGCAGAGACCGCGTGACACTCACCAAGCTGCGTTCTTGCGAGAAGACGCTCCGTGCGTGGAAGGCCGAGCAGTACCTCGATCCTGCTCGTGCTGCTGAGGCCAAGGCGGAGGGAAACAAGCTGTTCTCCGAGCAGAAGTACCCCGATGCCATCAAGTGCTTCACTGAGGCCATCAAGCGCGATCCTGGCGTGTCCGTGTACTACAGCAACCGTGCTGCGTGCTACCTGAAGCTTATGGAGTACCGTCTCGCCGAGGCGGACGGGAAGAAGGCCGTGGAACTCGACGGGAGCAACATCAAGGCTCTCGTGCGGATGGGACGCGCTCAGCTGCTCACCAAGCGTCTCCACAAGGCGTTGGACACGTTTACTCTTGCCATGTCGATGGACCCTACCAACGTTGACGCCAAACAGGGCCACTCAGACGTCACACAGCAGATTGTCCGGATGCAGACAGGCCAGATGTCCGAGGCTGAGCGGACCCAGGTTCGTGAGGCGTCGATGCAGGATCCTGAGGTGAAGCAGCTCATTGAGGACCCCGCCATGCAACACGTACTGCAGAGCATGGCCGATCCCAAGGCCGCTCAGGAACACATGGCTAACCCTGAGGTAGCCGCTAAGATCCAGAGACTCGTCGCCGCTGGGATCGTGGGCACCGGGCCTGCCATGTAAATGTTCTGTAAATGACCCGCGCAGGAAATGTAACTGCATGCCGAACCTAACCTAAACACGCTTGTTAGCCGTCACCTAACTCACGCCGATTTATTTATATTTGTTTATAATGATATTTATATTTGTTTATAATGATAAGGGGAAGGGAAAGAAGAAGAAGAGTGCAGCAAGTTCCCCATGGACACAGGGCACTGGGCAGTAATCACTCCGATTTATCACCTTATATGAGCTCCTGGTCGACCGACTGGGCCTCGATGTCCGACCCGGCGTCAGACGACGAAGGCGACACCTCCTTGGACTTGGGGCCGTCGTAGTTGAACAGGGGGAAGCGGATCAGGTCGTTGTGAACACTCATGCCGAAGAGCAGCGTGGCGAATCCGGCACCCTGGAGCCAGGACCAGGTGAGGTCCCAACGCTCGCCGTATACAGTGTGCTGCAAAACCACGTAGTAGATGATTAAATCGACGAGCCAGATAGCGAGCGTCCGGACGGCCTCGAAGATGGTGCGGTGAACGGCGGTGAGAGCAGACGTGACGACCATGCCGGAGTAGTTGAGGACGAGGATGCAGACGACGTAAATCACGGTGAAGAGAAGGATCAGCTTGTTGTTGAACATCATCATGAAGTCATCAAAGACGTTCTCAGCGCAAGGGTAGGGCAGGGGGAAGGCGGGGTCCTTGCCGGGGACAAGCATGGCGATGGGGTAGATGATGAAGGCTGAGATGAGGCCGCCCCACACGCCCTCCATACCAACGATCTGGAGGGGCGCGGCATCGATGTTGTGGAGCAGGAGGTCCTCAGCAACGATCTGAGAGGCCTGGATGAACTGGGAAGCGACGACGGCGATGCAACCAAGGGCCTGCTGGGCGGCGGGGCGGGCGTTGGCGTTACCGGAGGCAGACATGATGCATGAGATACCAACCATGCCGCAAGCGGTGGCAACGATGGCGACACCAGTCCACTGGTACATGGTGATGTGGCGCTTGAGGAGGAATACGGACAGAAGAGCCGAGAAGATAACCATGGAACCACGGAGCATCTGCATGACGGACACATCGATGAAGATGAGGCCGAACGTCATCAGAGTCGTGGCGAGGAGGTCGAACGACGCGGGGATCGCGATGAGCCAGTACCCCTGGGACTTGACCCAGATGAGCTTGGCCCACTCGCC
>PPCM01000986.1_pt1 | contig 15719 bp, 1 predicted proteins | sample 1555541 | NCBI WGS metagenome assembly PPCM01 (sample SAMN05284479, study PRJNA326546) | Marine sediment metagenome, whole genome shotgun sequencing project. | isolation source: marine sediment | place: Germany: Wadden Sea | collected 2012-09-05 | reverse complement strand
GAAGGGGGGGTGGTTGGCCTGGGCCCAGTTGACACCACGTACGAGAGCCCGCGATGACGAACCTCTAAAGTAATCGCCGAGGATGCCGCAATCTATAGTGTCGAGAGCAGCAAGGATGGAGCTCATGGGAACGCGGTCGAGGGCCGCGGGGCATTGGATGTTGAAGCGGTCGAGGAATTGAGGCAGGGGTAGGGTAGGGTTGACTACACAGCGGGTTAGCTGGATGGCGGCGTCGATGGGGTGCCTGAGAACAGACAGGGCGTCGGGGGCCTCGCGAGCGGTGGCTATCAGAGAAGGGGGTAGGGCGGTCGGGTCAGCCTGGGGGACGAGGCCGGGGACACGGGCGGCGGCCTGGGTGGAGGTTGGGGTTGGCGCGTAATGCCCGATGATGGACGCCTTAATGGCCATGACGGGTGGGTTAAAGGTAAGGGCCCACTCAACGAGGGCGTCGACGGGGTCATCCATCAGGCGGTAGGCGGGCCCGAAGAAGCGGTCAGTGGCGGGCATAACGTCGGCGAACACCTCGGCGGGTAGTGGTTGGGGCGCGGGGAGGTAGTCACAGACAAACTTGCCGCCGAGGGGGGCCTTCTGGACAAGATCGGTGAGATCGCCAGTAAGGCTCTTCACGTAGTCTAGAATACTGGTCAACACGGACAGAGCGGCGGGCCGCACGTCGTCGGCAGGGGCAGGGTTGAGCCATGACGGGCCCGGGTCGGAATCGGTGCGATCGGTGGCCTGGACGAGCACCACGAACAGTTTCCACGCGTCGAGCAGGGCGTCGTGGTCGTGGCGCCCATCGACGATTTCTTCGACCGTCTGTGACTCGGGGCAGCCTCTGGCGAGTACCATAAGTCTCAGCAGCGCGGGGGTGCGGGGCATCATGGCGATGAACGGATCGGCCGTGTCCTGACGAATAAGGCCGAGGGTCGGCTGACTCAGGGCCTGGCGGACGTCGGTGCCCAGCTCGACGGGTTTAACGGGGTCGATGGCGAGGGTGAGTAGCTCATCAATGTGCTCGGTCCGCTCGGCCTGGGACGGGTTGACGAGGAGGGCGCGAGCCTCGTCATCCTTGGTCAAAGTCTTGACGGTGACACGGGCCTCACGCCACTCATCCTTGGCGTCAGGCCACGCTTTGGCGAACTCGGTCTCCCACCGCACACGGGACTCTGCGGTGCGGAAGTTACCCTTAAACCTCTTACTGGCGATGTGGAGGACGTGGAGCAGCAGCCAGACGTCCTCGGGGGACGCCTGTAGCTCTGATGCCAGACTACCGACGAGACGGAGCCCGACGGGGGTGTAGGTCTCGTCTTGGTGGCTGAGAAGGACGAGGGCGCGCGCGGCGAGTACCATGTCGAAGCTGTTCAGATCACGGACACGGCGCGCCGGGGCATCGTTGTTGATGGTCTCGAAGCCGAGCGCCTCACTGTGCATCGAGTTCTTGAGGCTCTGTCTGTTTCCGCTTAGCTCATTGTGGTTAGTGCCGCCGATAGCAGCGCCACATTCCTGACATTTTGCCGTTTCCATGGGCATCCCGCATTCACCAATCACATAGATATGCCCATTGGGACATTCCCACGTAGTGACTCGCCCATCCTGACCACCCGGAGTCATGATGGCGTGCATGACCTCCTTGGTGGACATCGACGTCGGCATGAACCACGTCACCTGGGCCCCCTTGAGGCCGATGAGCGAGGGGGCGGGGTGGTGTTTAACGCGGTGTAGGAAGACGTTGTGGGGGGTGACCGGGTCGATGGCGGCGGTTAACTTGTCCATGTCGTCATTGGTGATGGATTTGAAGTCCTCAAAGACGAGTGGTGTGAAGACCGGGTCCCAATCCCGAACGCATATGGCATCGGCCAGCCCATCGAGCCCAAAGTAGGCGTCGCGGAGGGTCTCGTTCATTCGGGACACACCGCCCGCGTCGATGGCGTGTTGGAGCAGCATAGCGAGCGAGGCGGACACCGCGGGGTCGTCTTCGGTCGGTGCTGGGTGGATATCCTGAATCTCACTGAGGAGGGTGCCAATGCTGGTCGTGAGGCGGGCGATGGATCGACGGGTGAGGTCCTTGTCGTTGATGGCAGCCTCTGGGGCCCAGCGGGTGACGATGAGGTGAAGGGCTTGGACGAAGACACCCACAACGATCGCCGCGGCCGGGGCGGGGGCGGTGGTGGTGTTGAAGATTATCGTGCGGATGTCCTCGGCGGCACGGCACCCGACTTCCGCCTGCTTAGCAATGGGAAGCACGGCAAAGGCAGCCTGGCCCACGGCGACGAGCTGTGTCTGGCCGTCCGTGTCGGCAAAGGAGGGCATAACGCCCTGCGTGACGTCGCTGATGTCGATGGGCGTGGGACACGCGAACAGGTCACTGAGCCACGGATGGTCGATACTGCCGGGGACGAGGGCGTAGCACCCAATGGGGCCGAGCAGCGTCATCACGGCGCGCGTGGCCTTACCGCGGCAGCATTGGCCGAGCATGCGGACGATGGCCTCAGCAGTGTCGGCGATGGGGCCTAACAAGAGCAGGGAGTTGACGATGCGGGGTACAGCCGAGTTGACCCAGCCGCGCGCCGTCTCGCTGACAGACATGGCGTCGTGCAGCGTGTACACGACGCGACACGCGAACCCGCCCGTCCACGCCGCGGGGGTGACCGTGGTCACTGCTGGGACGGAGACGGGGGCCCGTGCTGATGCCCACAGGTCGTCGACGGCCGTGAGCACGTCTCCGGGCTTGATAGCGTAGGCTGAGTCTTCAGTGGGTCGGGAAAGTGTGACGGCGGCCAGGGCATCGCACATGACGAGGACGAGACCGAGAGTGGCCGCGCTGAGCTGGGCGGCGTCGAATGAGTCGATGGCCATGGGCACGCCCGTGTCGAGGTCACCAAAGTCACTGTCCTCGTCGCTTTCGGACTCACTGTCGGACGGAACATAGCTAAAGTCGCTCTCCGAGTCACTGTCACAGTCGTCGGTCGTGTCGTCATCGCTCGTCTCCGACGCGGCCATTCCCATCGCCCGAGCCTGCGCCTTACGTCTCGCGGCGAGGCTATCAACGCTATCCGTGTCGCTATCGTCGTCGTCATGAACCGACATCTCGGGGAGGTGTGGGATGGCAGTGTGGACGTCACCGATGGCCTCGATGACTGTCATTAGGTCGGGGCCCACCGCCCTGACTAGAGCAGTCACGGCCGACGACACGTGGGACGCCGCTGCTGTCGCCCTAAGGTAGAACTCGAACTGTCCAGTGGGGCAGGCTTGGGTCCACTCCACCAATTGTAGCCCGACCCTGACGATGAGGCGGAGGATGGCTGATGCGGGTGCGGCGGGGATGTTGATAGTGCGGGCGAGAGCCCGGCCCGCCTCCTTGGAAGCTCTGATGAGCCAGGTTTGGGGGGATACTTGCCTTCTCTCATCCTGCCGATGTTGTTCGTAGTGGGCGATCTTAGCGACCGAAATCATGGCAGGGATGGCCATCCCTAGCCAACGGAGAGCTATCTCGAGGACCTCCCCGGCTGCAGCCAGTATACGGCACGTGGGTACTGCATCACGGTGGCCTATGGCAACAGAGGCGACACATTCGACGAGCATGGGCTCTACGGCTAAGATGGCGTCACGCTCGAGGGCCTTGTCAGCGAGGGCGTCCTTAATGATGATTCTGGCGACCTCACGGACGTGTTTGGCAGGCACCGTGAAGGGTCTGATGGCGATCATGATGGGGGTCTCGACGGCCGTCACCGCGGCCACACGTTTGGTCGGACTGAGTGAGAGTTGACCGGCCCGAGCAAAGGCGATCTCTGCGCGTAGTTCAGCGCTGAAGGGGTAGACAAAGGTGTGGTGGGCAGGTACGGTGGTCACTCTGAGGGCCTGGCCAGACGGTGCGGCGGTGGAGACCACAGCAGCCTGCAGAGGGACGTGCGGCGCGACAGCAGCCCATACGGGGCCGCTGGCGACGCTAGCCAGGTTGTAGTGGGCGTCGAAGGATGAGATGACGTACTGCAGGGCGAACTCCACGCGGTGGATGACTGCGGTCGACACGACAGTCTTTGCGGCCTGTCCCGTGCCCGCTGTCGACCGTAGCGCCGTCTTGAACACGTTATCGTTGAAGGGAACGAACATCTTGGCGTTGGGGTCGCTCATGAAGGCCTGGGCCTCGTCAGAGTGGTCAAACAGCACGCGGCGGGTCACATTCAGGAGTGCGTCGCGAGCCAGCGTGGTTTTGGGGATGTGTTTCTCATTGATCAATGCGTGAACGATGTTCGTTTTCCCCTTTGGTTCCGACACTGGCCGGTCGTCCTCAATGTGGACCACGCCCTTGAGAGCCTTGGTCGCGGGGCCTCTCATGCCATTCCCTGACCATGCCGCGACCACCGACTCCGCCTTCTGAGTCACTGCGGCCTGTGTGAGTCGCCACGTATCTGTGGGGTGGTCGACGTGGTAGTGGACCCAATCGGTGTAGTTCCGGACGACATCAGCGGCCCTGTATGTGGCCTTATCGAGGTGGTTGGTGTCTCTGTGAAGGAGGCCGTCGACCCTGTTCAGGTGGATGAGGAGGACCACTGTAGGGGGCACCAGACCCGCTACGCGGCCCTTCTTGTTGTTGGTGTACTCTCTAGCGGCGTCACTGATGATGTGCTCGACCGTTCTGATCACTCCACCTTGTGTGAAGGCGATATCCACCGTGTCAATGACCAATACGAGTGCCCCGGCGGTGGGGCGGCTGGTCCACGCGGCGAGACGGGTGGACAGGTCGTCGCTCGTCTGGACGGCCTTTATCGGAGTCACGGTGACGTCATCGCGGGTAAACTCTGGTACGTGTCTCACAATGGACCCCTTGACCTGGGTCTCGGTGACCGCGGCAGCGTATGTCGTGAGGAACACGTGCGCGATGCGTTTGTGAGTCTTTTCCTTGCTAATCTTGGGTACGGAAGCCCTCACGCACTGGCCGACCGTCTGGGGTCTGTCGTGAGCCGTGTTGGGGATGAGATGGGGCGACAGGAGGTGCAGAGCCTCCTCGCTAGCGGTCTGGAACAGCAGGTCCTTGACACGCGCAGTCACGACGTCCGCATCGACGCGCTTCTTGCCCTTGCACTCCGCCTCTTTGTCGACGGCGTCGAGGGTGAGTTGGCTGATGGCGAGATGCACTGCAGCGCCGTATCCAACGAACACGGGAGCGGCGGGGTTCCCTTGGTGGACTGTGGCCATGTTCTTATCACATTGGTTGACCCAGCGGGTCACATCATCGACCACCGACTTCCCGACCCCCGTGTTGTCAGACACGTCGACGTAGTACTTCTCGAAGCGGTTCAGAAGGGGAATGGGGAAGTCGCGGTAGGCCTCCTGGGGTGTGGCGAGCACGAGGATCCTGAAATCCTTGTGTACGCGAACGCGGATGTTGAGTGCGCCGAACCCAAGGTCGACGAACTGGTGGTTCGCAAACTTGAGGTAGGCAGCATTGAATAGGTCGTAGCATGCCTCGTACAGTTTGGAGAGGCCCGTGAGGACGGCTATCCCGCCCGACTCGATCTGGTGCTTGATCTTGGTGAGCAGCACGCACTGGGCCGTGTAACTCGAGTCGGCGGTGAAGGAGGACCCGTAAATGAGGGTCGCGCGGCCCTTATCCTTGTCCTTACCCTTGTCCTTGAAGACGCCCGTCTCCAACAGCTTGGTGTACGTGGCCAGCGGTGTTGAGGTGATGAGCATGGGATACCTGCTATGTCCCGCACGCTCCTTGAGAGCAGACCTGACGTGCGTCGACCAGCTGACACTGCTAAGCCGCTTGAGGTCGGCCTCGTTCTCCTGGCCGGCTTCTTTGTCGCTGATGGCCCGCACGAGAATGCGGTCGACGCGTGCCTGCACTGCGGGCGGGAATCCGCCAAAGTTACGACACACGGCCTCAGCGATGATGTCGTCAATGATGATATCAGACCGCAGCCGGTCTCCGATCAATTTGGCCGCACAGAAGAAATCTCTCTGGGCTATAAAGTTTGATCGAGGGTAGCGGGCCTCGTCGATCGCGACGTCGCCGCCGGTGAGTGGGTCGACGTCCTGGCCGGCCTCGCGCTTCATGTCCTCGACGAGGTCGCTGTAGCCGTTAGCGAGGCCGCGCACGAAGCGCTGCTTGTACTTATCATCGCCGGCCGTGTCAGCGCCGCGCTTGGTCTTGCTCTTCTTCTTGTACTCAGTGGAGTCGATGGCACTGATCTCCATAGCGGTGTCCACGAGGTCCTGTTTCTTGGGCGTGTGGCGCAACACCCACAGACCCCTAGAAAGCTTGGCGGGGTCGAGCGCCCAGTTCGACATGGCTATAAATCCGATTCTCTGGTCAACGGGTTTCTCGCTCATGGCGTCAAACTTGGCGTGGAGGATCTTGAGCGGCATCTCGGGCGACATCTCAGCGAGGCCGATCTCCTCGAGACAAAGCACGGCCGTCTTTCGAAGATGCGGTTCCTGTTTGGCGAACATGTCCTCGCACGTTTTGAACGCGTTCTCGATGTCCTGTGACCGTGTGATGGGCGAGCATTGGACTGTGGTGATCTTCACACCGCGGAGTGCTGAGAAGAGCTGGCTGGCATCGTTGCTGACCTCCATGGCGTCCTTGACGATGGTCTTGGACAGCGTCTTGGAGCTGCCCGGGAGCCCGATGATGTACAGTGGGATGCGGGCCTCGATGCACGCCACAGTCATGAACACGTTCTCACTAAGGGCGTTGTTAAGGCAGATCCCGTCGGGCTTCTGGACGTGGTCTGTGACGCACTCCATCATGCCATTGTACTTCCGGTCGACGTACACCTCCATGGCGTCTTCATGGGTCATGGCGTCGTCTTTCTCGGAGAACATAGCGCGGTACATGGCGATATATAGGTCTCGGCGGTCGGAGATCTTCGTGGCGTAGACGGCACCGACGGCGCCGAGGATGGCCATGCGCGCCGCCGTCTCGGGGTGCCTATCGGCCTGCTTTCTGAACGACAGCAGCCCCGTCTGTCCGCCGTACTTCTTGTACCGCAGTAAATGGTACATGGTTCCCACGTATCCGACTTCTCTAAAGCTCATGTTCCGCGACGGAGACTTGTCGCTCAACATGAACGAATGGGCGGCGAGCGTGACGTTCGTGAGAGTGTTGAGGTGACTTGCCGACATATGAATCGTGTTATCAAGTAAAGCGACCGTATCCACGATTCTAGCCTTGATTGCCTCTACCAGCTGCACGTTGGGTGACTGGAACGGTATGACATAGTGCGTCAGTGTGGGGGGGAGCTTCTGGACGCGGTACACGAGTCGGGTGGTCTCGGTGTCGGCGCCCGTCCCGAGATCGTCAAGGTTGAGGCCCGCGCGCTTGACGACGGCGAGCTCGGTCTCGGAACGCTTGACGTAAGGATTGATGGCTCCAACGAAGGCGATGGCCTTGCCAGAGTGCTGCAACTTGGCTGCTCTGAGCGCGTCACGGTCGATCAAATCGTTGATGGGGATGCCACGCATGGTGTGCTCACAGATGAGCTCCTTGAACACGTTGACAGCTTTGGTGGTGTTGAGCTCGTCAAAGAATATGATGGTCCGTCGCGTGTCACCATTTCTGAGTTTTCTGCTGATACTCCTGAAAAGATCGGTGATGAGGTCGTACAGCACGGCTTCAGTGTGCGCCGCGTGCACCCGAACGTGGTGAATATCCATGCCAGTCCGCTCGGCAATGCAGGTCACCGTGTACGTCTTGCCCGAGCCGGTCGACCCGCACAAAATGGTAGGAACACCTGCGACGACCCGGGCGGCGATGGCTATGATGCGGTTGAATGACTGGTCCGTCATGACGTAAACCTTGGGAGACGGCACAGGGGCGGACTTACCGCCGAGGGCGCCACAAATATTGCTGAGGACAGACTCGCGGGTGTCGTTACCGGAATAACGAAGGATGTCCTTGAACAGCTCGGCGATGGGTAAATGTGAGTCGTCTTCAAGGGCCTCAAGAATCTCCGTCCGTTCAGCCGCGGCGTGCCCGTCCTGGACAAGGGCCTGGGCGGCGGTAAAGACCTTAACGTCCGCATCCCCATGGAACGCGATTTCCTGACCAATCATGAACTCGCCCACCCACTCGAGGAAGCGGAGAACGGTGGTCTGGTAGGAGAACGTGTTGACGTCGCCGGGCAGCAGGGTGTTGACCGCCGCGACGACATCGTCCAATGTTGCGTCACGCGGGAAGTCCCAATGCTTTCGGTCGGCGGCCCGTCTTTCAGCTTTTTCCTTGTCAGTCATTTGGCGCCAAACTTCAGGGCGGACTCCGCGGAGCTTGGCGGCTTTGGTGGGCAGTCGGCCGGCAAGCACAGTCATGGCCATCTGTGCGGTCTCTTCAGCAGCCTTAAACTTCTTGAAGGACACTGCATGCCTACGTCTGACCTCCGCGAGGGCTGGCAGCATGAGGGCGGGCTGCGGCTCGACCCCCGTCTTCTGGAAGAGCTCGGTGCAGTTAACCACGAGGCCGAGCGGCCACGGAGTGACTCTGCCGTCAGTGGCGGTGAGTCGCGTCTCAACGACCACGGGTGTGTTCCTGTCAACAGCCTCACCCGTCGTGAGTACCACGCGACCGAGGACCGTGTAGTCAAAGAGAATCCTAGATACGGTGCCGTGGACGTCGGAGACCGTCGGGGCCAAGTTAATGTAGACGATGCGGGCGTCAATGTTGGAGCCCTTGAAGTGGTCCACGCCAATAGGCCCGTTAACTGACACGCGGTGGGTGAACGCGTTGATTCGGTCGTCCTGCCCGCGTCTAAGCGGCCGGAAGAACTTATCGAAGCAGTATGACGTCTTGCCTTGGCCGGGCAGCTCGCTGGTGATGACGTTAACGTCCTCAATGCCCCTATAACGCTGTTTCCCGAGGCGTGAGGCGGCGATGAACTTGGATAGCGATGCCATGGTCGTGGCCTGGGCTGTACCCGCATCGATCGTGCGGATGGTGGAGTCACGGGTGAGTTCAGTCTGGATGAAGGCGGCCGCTGCGTCGTCGGCAGCTTCAACGATGACTACGTTAGCTGGGCCTTTCTTTCCGGTGTACAACTCATTGAGTAACATACAGAGGGTCTCCTGGTGTTCCGTGGACATGCGGGACGGCGTGATTAACGTGTACATGGCCCCCGCGACCCTACATCCGGCGAGGGTCACGAAACGCGCGACGTCGTCACCTGTAGTGTCTTCAGTGCAGCTGAGGATCTCGTGTACGAAGGGGAGGCGCTTGACGAGGTGGCGGTAGATGTCGACGGTCAACATGAACGGGTCGTGCAGGTGGACGGCGCCCGCCAGGTAGACGTTGGGCTTGGTGGTGGTGAACTGCCCGTCGGTGATGCGGTTCCTCGGGGATTGGTGCCCCGAGGTATCGCTAAGCGGGATGAGGGGCGCCGCTGTGGCTCTCTTGGCTGCCATGATGCATTGCCCCACGCTCCTCCACTTGGTCTCCGCCTGTTGGGCTGTTCTAAACCGATATCTCAGAACCTTTGACGGTGTGGCAGCCAGCCTCGGGTTAGCGCGACGTGCTGCCGCCAGTGTCGCCGTCCACTCCGTCCTGATCGCTGTGATGCTCTCGACCGTTTCCGACATATCTCTAGCATTCATGTTAAACACGCTATAAACGTGGGACTGCACGAAGGCGGGATGGCACAACTCAGTGAGGTGGAGGATGGCGTCCGCGATGTCCTTGATGCTCTGCAGCACGAGCCGCATCTTGTCGGTGTCCTTCTTGTCGTTCTTCTTTGTGCTTTGGATCAGCCCTCGGGCGACGATGTCCACAGCGGCTTCGTACCGCCTCTCGACGCAGGTGCCCGTGGTGTCCCCGGTGAGCCGTGTGTGTGGCTCGCGGACCTCCTGGGTTGTCGCGTCGCCGCCCATGGTGACTGGGATCCTTGTCTTAATCTCCTTGGCGAGCTGGTTGTTCTCGGCGTCCGTGAACATGAAGCACTTGATCGTGTCCGTTCTGTTGCGGGCCGTGGGGATCGCGTTCGGGTCGATGTGGATGGCGATGAGCCCGTTCTTGAGCGACGCGATGTCCTCCTTGGTCTGGGTCTTGGCCGTCCGCGTCAAATCTTCGTGGATCTTGTCGAGTTCCTTGAAGAACCCAACACCGGCCATGTCGACTGACGTGAAGGCCCGCAGCAGCTCCTCCTTCTTCTTGCTGCGGACCTGCTTCTGGTTGATCACGCGCTTGATGAATTCGTCAAAACTCACTGCTTTGGCTGCCAAAGGGCCTATAAATCCACGGATCGCGCTGGTGTCTTCGAGCACAGACATCATCTGCGGGTCGCCGCCCTGTGCGTCCTCTGCCAGCGTCTGGAACTCGGTCCACTGGCCCTTGGGGTCCGCGTCATCGCCCGGCTTCCCAGGCTCAATATGTTTGCACACGAACCTTTTGTCTCTGAGCCAATCGACGAGCCCGACGACTCCCGGGGACTCGAGCAGCGCCATGATGGTGGACCACGTGGTGTCTGACGTGATGTCCTTGGCGGACTCCATCACCTCGGAGTCCATGTGGATCTGGGCGAGCGTGATGTCGTTGTCGGTCGTCGCGCGCTTCTGTTTCTCGCTGACCTTGACTAGCTGGTCCCACCTAGCGTCTCTCTTCATGACGTTGGGCAGTACGGTGTTTGCTGCGGTCGTCACGACGAGGTTTCGTTCCGCCATACCCGAGAATTTCTTCAGATCGGTGAGGGTCTTGATAATGTCACTCTCGGTGGACGGTGGGCAGAAATCAAAGGGTACAGGCTTGGCGGACACACCGCAGGCACCAAAGGTCGTCTCTTCCAGCCTGTCCGAGTGCTTGGCGACAAACTCGAGACGTGCGATTTCGGCGGGGATGTTGGTCTCATTGCACTGCCTGAGAATGGCGACAGACGCCGACTTATTGCGAATAGAGGCCAATAAAGCGTTAGCCACGTCCTCGAGAGCGAGGGCAGTCGCCTTGGCTTGATCCATGGTTGTTACGGAGTCCGTTTGGAAATCAAGTAGTTTGCACTTTTCGCTGATAAAAAGCGTCCGGACGGTCGGCACGATGGGTCTGACACGCTCAACCAGCCCGCGGAACTCCGCGTACTTGGTCGAGGGAGGCAGCTCTGGCATCACCGCGTTGGTCCATGATCGGAGCCATGTGGCGTGCAGGGGCCGCAGAATGACCTCCAGGCCCTTGTTACGCGCCTCCTCCGCATCAAATTGGACCCAGGCCACCTGCAGCTTGGGTCCTATGCTGTAGTCGACGGGTACGTCACCTTTGGCGAGGACATCGAGAAGTGTGTCGCATTGGTCCTCAGCGATGGCTTCAGCGGCGGGAGCGGGGTTCTCGCAGGGGATGATGGCGGCCGCTAGCTCGAGGGCGTCCTGGTCAAGCGGCTTCTGCTCAATCTTGAGCGCTTTATCGACCGCCTTCTTGAAATCGTCGACAACGTCCGTCTCCCAGCCGAACTTGACGTAGCAGACGAGTGAGAAGAGCGCCATGCCGAAGCTACACTTATGGGTGATGTTGGATGATGTTGTGAGACGCTTCTTATCGAATATGGCCTTTACGGCTTCACGGCGAAGGGTGGGGTGGTGCAGCACCTTTACGAACGCCTCGAGGTCGTCGTTCGCCATCTTGGGGGTCAACTTGGGGATGATGTTCTGCTCGAGGGCACATTTGGCGAGTTCATCCATGTCCTTCATGAAAGTCTGCCATTTTTCCTCATTGATGACATCAGGCCGCTGCACACTAAAGGTTAGCACGTCGTCGTCCATGCCGTCCATGGCCTCCTTGAACTCCTCCCAGGCGTTGGATATGAACCCCTCAGCGAGTTCTTCAGCAATGGGTTGAGTTGACAAAAAAATGTTGATTTGGACAAACTCGTCAAACGTGGTACATACGCCGTCCTTGCCCTTGATCGCGTCAACATGCACAGCAAAGAGGCCGCGCACAATGCCGCGCAGCGTGACGGGCCTTTTGTCGCCCTTGGCCTGTGTGTCCTGTTGTGGGATCGGCTCGGAGGCGGCCACATCAGCGATGGCCTTGATACGTTGGGCGTTGGGGCCGAGGAGGTTGAGAAGCCTCTCGACAACGGCGGGCTTCTTGACTTTTTCGGCCGCCAGTATGCTGGTCAGGCAATCATCCAGCGTTTTCTCCCATGACCAGCCGTCCATCGTTAGAGATAGCACGGGCTCGGGCCGACGGGTGGCCGGGGCGGGGGCGTCGGGTTGGATATCGTCGGTCGGCATCTGGGCGGGGGTGGGGGTGGCGTTGCACTGCTTGGTCCAGAGTTCCGTTGCTGTTTTGTGTTCACGGACCATTCCTTCGCGGAAATCAATGATGTAATTCGTGGCCTTACGCGCGGTGTCCTCGTCGAGATGGGGCAAGATCTCACGGGCAATGGTTGGGTGTAGCTTGAAGACCACGCCAACAGCAACGTTGAGTCTGTTCACGAATTCAGGGGATTTCATGGCCTCCTGAACGTCGTCACGCGTGAGGAAGGCGGCGACGGCCTTGCCGATCTCGAGTCGTGTCTTCTTCGCGACATGGCTGAGGTCGGGCATGTTTTGCTTGGGTAGTTTCAGCTTGTAGGCCTTGTTCAGCGTCTCACCCAGTGAACGGTTCCTACCACGGGCGACAGACAGGAGAAGGAATTCGTGGATGCTGTCGGCATTGAATTCGAAGACCTTGTGGGGTAGAAGCAGGTCTTTTGCGGCAAGCTTCAGTGTCATTTGACCCACAAACAGCTGGCTGGTCAAGGTGTTAATCGTGGCGCCACTGCGGTAAATCTTCAAAAAGACGTCGATGTCTTCGGTCAGCTGGATACGTTGCTCAGGGGGCACGGACTCGAGAATGTCGTCGGGCGGAACCTGACGCAGCTTTTTATCGTTGATGAGGGCCACGACATTCTTCCGGACAAACTTCTCGCTGAGCTTGTTGATGACGACGTTTCGATGCTCCTTTGGGGGGGACACCTTCTCAACTGGCAGGGGCTCCTGCTCCTTGCCGTCAATCACAACGATGAGCCGATCCACCTTTCGGTGGCCCTTCAGCACGTAGTGACCGTAGGCAACGTCGCCACAATCCTCAAGTCGGACATCGCGGTCCTCAAACTCATTCTGGCGCACCTTCCACTTGTCGTCGTACTTGTATTGCCCTGAATAAGAGAACTCGTCCACAACACAAACGTATTGCCACGGCCTTGACGCCCTTCCTCCAAGATGTTTCAAACAGGAAGTGAACATCCTGATCCGGTATGTTCAGCCTCTTCTTTTTTCCCATTTTCCAAGATTCGATGTCTGTTGTGTCACAGCTTATAAATGTCCTCGATTTAGCAGCAGTCCTGCCGGAAACAGGAATAGTACCAAAGAATAATACCATGTAGGGCAAGGTCCACCTGGCACCATACGTCACACATGTCGGTCAAATCGCCCCGATTCTTCGCCTTCTTATCGTTCGTTGATATTTTACATCACTAAAGCGTCACCAGAGCCCCAAGTCCCACAGTCGATACGATCAGCCCCTCACTTCCCCAAGAACCTGATCTTCCCGGCCATCTCCGTCAATTGCCCCTTCATCGCCGCCCAGTCCATGCCGACATCCCCTGCGTCCTTTGCCTGAAGCTTGGTAATCCCTTGAGAAATGGCCATCAACGACCGCATGCAGTCCGAATGTGCCGCCATGCGTGCTCTGCGTGCATCTGCGTCGCCACCGCCGGCCGGTGGGGGGTATCTCATCGATAAACGCTGCTCCTCGACCGTGTCAATCTTAGTCTGAGGCGCTGTAGGCGCGTGTCTCGCCGGTGGGAGCTCTGACTGCTTGAGCTCTGACGCGTGGCCCATGAACAGCTCGTGGTATCTGCTGATGAGTGTGAACGCAACGGTGTTGGTGGCCGGGATGTCGTTGATGACATGCATGGGATCAGTGGCGTCGTTGCGAAGAATGTTGGGGCCGAGCACAATCGCAAGGTTCTTGATGGTCATGCGGTTGAACTGCTGGTATGACCCGAGCTCGTGAAAGAACGAGATGACGTAACTCAGTGGAACGAGAAGTTCAGGGTCCAGGCGGCGGAGAAGCTCACGGACGCGCTGTGTGCGCTTGTCCTTGTCTTGAATCTGTGTAAACCGGCGGGGTGGGGTGTCGTACCTGTCCAGCGTCGATCCACTGGTCGTACATAGTGTCTGAGAGAAGTGGTGGGTTAGTTTCCCGGAGAAACTTTTTCAAAAAGGAAGAGATGGTGTGGGGGTCGGATGTGGGTGGAAACGAGATGGGCTTGCCCTTGCGGGCACACATCATGAGCTTTTCAACTTGTGCATAGCTCCCATTCACTCGAAACAAGCCCTCAGTGCCCAATTCGTTACGTAGAAAGTTAACACATTCTGTTATGGTGGAAACATAGTTACGGACAAGAACCATACGGTTTCTTCTATCCCAAAACGGTCTTGGTGATAGGACTCAAGATTAGCGGCCAACAGAGACACTCAACGCTATAAACCACTTTTACACCAATCACTCGCATTACTCGCCCCAGCACGGCCGGAACTGGGTGATAACGGGCCGGGCGCCCATCATCGTGCTGATCGTCCCGGTCCGCTTGTTACACACCACGGACCCGCAATACTTGCCCGTCACGGGACCAACCGTCACACTTCCGCTCGGGAGGTGGATCACAGCGAGACGGTCCGTGCACATCACGGCGACCCGCATGTGGCCGGGCTCATCGTCGACGACGGCCATCGACATGGGTACAGAGTCGAGAGGGATGGGATCCTGAAGCAACGCACCAGATGAATCGAGATGCCACAACTCCCCGCCGTTAGACTCGGTACGGAGGGCCACGAGGACCGAGGTGGGGGACAGCATGTTCATCGCCATCAACTCACCCTTGAAATCGTCCGTCTCGAGGGCGATGGGGGGTGAGGCGGACTCCGGGGACTCGGAGAAGTCCGTGAAGAAGATGTGGGACGACCCGATGGCGAAACACGCCGTGTTGTCCTCGTAGATGTCCATCGCTGAGACCGAGCGCGCATTATAACCTATAAAGTTTCTTATGTTGATGAACTTGACGGAATCGATGACGAGTGACGCTGACGTGGGGGTAGCGGCGAGCATGGAGGGGATGTGCTCCACGGTGCCGTCCTCCTCCACCCGCATCGATCCAGCGAGCATGAATTGCCCGTCAGCGTTGGGTGTCACGGCAGTAATGGCAGCCATGTTATCCAGGGTGGTCACACTGACCAGTGTCCACTGCCCCCCGCCCGCCCTGCGGTAAAGGGATATGGTGGCCCAACCGAAGCGGGTGGGGTCGAGGGCGGCGGCGGCGATGACCATGTACGGCCCCGAGGCGGCGACAATCATGGGGGTTCTGATGGGGTCGTCGACGGCCGTGCCTGGGGGGGCCTCGGCGGGCGGGGCCTGGACCTTCATGGATGTGCAGGGGAGTCCATGCTCGTTGTAGCAGACGATGTGGTCCCTGCCGATTGAGACAAGGGTGCCGCTTTCATCCTCGATGAGCTGGAAGGCGGTGTTGGAGTGTCCGTGCCGCTTGATGGCGTCCTTGAACTTCTTGATCTGGACCTTCTCCTTTGACTGAGCCTTGCGGCCCTTGACGGGGGCATATCTCTCGTACAAGACGAGGCAGGAGGGGGTGGGAGCCGCCTCGTCGAGGATGTCGTACGGGGGCCCGGGGAGCACGGACGACGGGTGAGGGGCGGGGGTCGACTTCGGCTGGGTCGGGGCGGGGGTGGGCTCGGGTTTGACG
>PPCM01000985.1_pt1 | contig 15720 bp, 11 predicted proteins | sample 1555541 | NCBI WGS metagenome assembly PPCM01 (sample SAMN05284479, study PRJNA326546) | Marine sediment metagenome, whole genome shotgun sequencing project. | isolation source: marine sediment | place: Germany: Wadden Sea | collected 2012-09-05 | reverse complement strand
GATCATGACGACATCGTTGCTGACCTTACCGGGCTTGGCGAGGGTGGCGGTCGGGCGGGGAAGGATGAGGTTGTTCTCAAGGGCGATGGTGACCGCGAAGGTGGCGAGGGGAGGGAAGTCTCCGCTGTCGAACCCACCAAGGCTCCAGGCGGAGAGCTTGGAGACTCGGTTGCCGCGGTAGAGCTTGTGGTCGAAGTACACGCCGACCTCGGGGATGCCGAGGGTCCCGGCGAGCTTGATGGCGCCCGCGAGGTTGAATACGCCGTCATTGATGGTCTCGGCCAGCGGAATCTGTGAGCCGGTGACGATCACGGTCTTGGCGGTGTTCTGGAGGAGGAAGGACAGGGCGGACGCAGTGTAGGCCATGGTGTCGGTGCCATGGATGACGACAAACCCGTCATACTTGTTGTAGTTGTTGTAAATGTCGAGAGCAACGGTAGCCCAGTCGCTCGGCGCCATGTTGGAGCTGTCCAGCAGCGGGTCGTACTCCTTGATGGTGAAGTCGGGCATATCGGCACTCTGGAAGTTGGGGATGTGGCTGACCACCTCGGAAAGATAGCCCTTGACGGGGGCGTAGCCCTTGGCGGTTTTCTTCATACCAATCGTGCCACCGGTGTAGGCGACGTAAACCTTGGGCTTGGAAGCATTCAAACTCGCATATGTATCAACATAACCCGCACAGACAAGAGAAATCGCAGCAAATACGAGCAGGAGACGCATTTTTCTCTTCTTGAAAAACGACCTTCGTTGACCATTACGTTTGAATATTTGCAGTGTGTGAGATGTATTTACCCTGAATGGCAACCGGTGAAGTGATAAATTCCCGTATCTTTTTTCGGGCAACCGGCTACCAACTGCAACTGCGGTTGCAGGCCCATTTCAAAACTTTCAGTTCGGCAGTATGAGCTCTACATTTCTCAAACCTTGCTGGTGAGCGGCAATTCTCCATCCACTTCTTGCGAACTGTTCGCCGTATATTTTTGGTTCTGTAAACAAATCTCAGTTATCTGATAAAATCAGGGCGTAGATCAGCTTCATATACGGATAAAACGTCAACCACCTTGCCTTTTGCTCTATTTCGAGAAGATATCATAAACGTCAAAAACACCGAACGACACGAAAGATGAACTCCGAAGACTTTACGTTCCTTACCAAGGTTGGCAAAGGTTCCTTCGGTGAAGTCTGGAAAGCTGTGAACAAAAAGACGCAACAGGTTGTTGCGATCAAGAACATTGATCTCGAGGAGGCCGACGACGACATCGAGGACATCCGAAAGGAGATTTCCATCCTCTCAGAGCTTGAGTCTGACTTTGTGACGCGGTACTACGGCTCTTTCATCGAGGGCACGCGTCTCTCGATCGTGATGGAGTATCTGGGCGGCGGATCTGTGTTTGATCTCATGCAGAGCTGTGATTTCGACGAGGCATACATCGCCATCGTGATGCGGGAGGTTCTCAAGGGCCTCGAGTATCTTCACAGCACCAACAAGATCCATCGCGACATCAAGGCGGCCAACATCCTCCTTTCTGACGACGGAAGCGTCAAACTCGCCGATTTCGGGGTCAGCGGCCAGATCACGGACACCATGTCCAAGCGGAACACCTTCATCGGCACTCCCTTCTGGATGGCGCCCGAGATCATCACCCAGACTGGCCATGACACCTCTGCAGACATCTGGTCGCTGGGCATCTGTGCCCTCGAGATGGCTGAAGGCGCCCCACCCCTCAGCGAGCTGCACCCCATGAAGGCGCTCATGATCATCCCCAAGGCCAACGTTGATCCTCCCAAGCTCCAAGACGAGAAGCGATGGAGCCGCGCCTTCCACGACTTCGTGGGGCAATGCCTCGTTAAGGACCCCACACGGCGCGCCTCCCCCACCAAACTACTCCAACACAAGTTCATCAAGTCCGCCAAGAAGGCAGGCGCGTTGATGGAGCTGTTGGAAGAGAGGCAGGCCGCCCCGACCAAGAAACACGACGGGCCCGAGGACACCAACAAGGAGGAGGGGCCCAGCGTGGCGTGGGACTTCGGCACGGTCGACAGCGCCCCCGCGGAGGAGGAGGATGATGACTACGACCAATTCGCCACCATCGCCCATCGACCCAGCGCCCCCCTCCCCGCCCCTCCCGTGGCCGACATGGAACTCGACGGCATGGGTACTGTAGCCCACCGTCCCCCCGTCCCCCCACTCCCAGCCACCCCGGGGACTAGGTCGGCCCCACCCCCCATCCCGCCCCGACCCGACCCTACCATCGTCGCACCCGCCATGATCCCGGGATCACCCCTCCACGGTGTATGGGGCGCCGCCGCCAGAGAGCACGGGGTAGAGGCGGCCCTCGCCCCCCTCTCGACCCTCACCACACCGGCCCTCCAAGCCTTGACCGTGTCCATACTAAAGGGGCTCGTGGGGCTACCCGCGCCAGATAGAGTCGCCATCGTGCCCGATGAGGCGGAGATCGACAGGGCCATGCGGAGTGCCATCGGTGAGGCCGGGGAGCGCGTCGCTGACGGCGCTGTCGTCAGCGCTATTAACTCATACCTCGCTGTCAGGCTCGGGAAGTAGAGCCTTTTGTTGTGTATAAATTTTATGTTTCGAATCGATTTGGGGTGCAGCACTCGATTTTGTGTGATTTTGATCTTTTGCGAAAGTCCTTATAAAAATGTACATTTTAAGGTCTTTGAGTGACAAATAGTTTTTGCAGTATATAATGGTCTCTAACCGTTTTGCTGCTCTTACCGACGAATTTTCCGAAGAAGTTCAGCCTGTTAAGTCCGTGACCGAGAAGGCCGCTGACAAGAAGGCCCAGAAGGCCCTTGAGGCTCGCAACACCGCCAAGATTGCTCCCTCTCGCTTTGAGACCGAGAAGAAGCGTGAGGATCGCCACAAGCCCCGCCAGAAGGAGCACGGCCGTCAGTTTGACCGCCACTCCGGCACTGGCCGCGGCAAGGAGGTCCGCAAGGGCGGCGCTGGCGCTCACGGCTGGGGTGAGGAGAAGCCCGAGCTTAAGGGCGAGGAGGCCATGAAGGTCGAGGAGACCGTTGCTGTTGAGGGCGCCACTGAGGAGACCGCTGAGGTCGTCCCCGCCGAGCCCAAGATCGAGACCGTCACCGTTGATGCCTACCTCAAGAAGGTTGAGGTTGCCAAGGTCGAGGTTGCCGTCCGTGAGGTCGACGACTCCGCCTACGAGGGCAAGACCACCAAGCACGCTGGCCTCACCATCGCTGATGATCTCGCCGGCATGATGGTCTCCAAGACCAAGAAGCACACCCGTGCCCGCAAGGTCGTCAAGGAGGAGACCGTTGAGGTCGGCTTCCGTACCGCCCCCCGTCGCGACCAGCGCGAGGACCGCGACACCCGCGACCGCAAGCCCCGCACCACCCGCCGCGTGCCAGGTGAGCAGGACAAGCGCAAGGGCGTCGCTGTGAACGACCGCAACTTCCCCGCGCTCGAGTAGACAATAAATCTGTCTGGCGACGTGAAAACTGATGGTGTGTGAAATGAGAAAAGTTCGATTTATGATAGTAGATGGCAGACTGATACAGATTCGGGCCATATGGCCGCATGTTAGAGTGTAGCCTTTTGACGCAATCTCATTCGGGATGATGTGTGAAATAATATGACGAAAACTGATCAAAAATCTCGACGATAATGGATGGTTTGTTCAACGTGAGCCACACATCTTACTCAGCGGCAAAGAATGACCTAATTAGTGTTCTGGATCAACTCCAGGGTCACTGGAAAGGTGAGTACTAAGCGTTGTCACTCTGACACAGTGCTTGAGGGTGAGCTTGAGGAGATCAACGCGGACATTATCAACCTAGAGGCGTGTGTGAAGAAGTACGGCGACATGTTTCTGCCCAACGTCCAGTACCTGAAGGACCTTCGCCAAGTGAAGAAAAACCGCATGAAGAACATCATAACATCGATGGACAGCTTTAACCAGAACCTCGTGGGGAGCCGTAGACTCATCAAGACGCTCGAGACACAGCAGCCCGTCGTGGTCCCCGCACCCCGTCCGGCGCCGTCCGTGCTTCCGGCCGCACAGTGAAAGGGCCTCTCTTAGTCATAGTAAAAGAACGCACGGTCGGTGTGAGTATATGAGTGGGAGCTGGATAAACCGGGGTTGGGCAAACACTGTTTATGACACCGTCATAGGGAGACATCGTCGATTTTGACGCTAATCATTCTTTTGATTGTCGGTGAGGTACCGGTATCTACTCGGAGAACATTCTGCTGTAGAACCCATCCATTCGCGCCTTGCCCATGTTGATGACGACGGGGCACCCATCCCGGTCCTTGCCGAGGCCTGCACAGCCTGCACAGTAGTAGGCCGTCTCAACGCCAGTACCGCCGCATGCTAGGCACTTGGTGTTGTATCCTGACATAGCACAGTCCTCACAGATCAGAACAGGAACCTCGGGATTCACATACGAGTCACAGAGAGGGCAGCGGCCTTGGCACTTCTTGCACAGCATCCCCGTGGTGATCCCTGCGAGTTTTCGGCATAGAATCGTATCGGCCTCTTAGTTAGTAAATGTATTGAAGACTTACCGTGTCTTGCTGCCATCACTCCGTCAGAAACGACACCTTTTTGGATTCGTTTGTGTTTTTTATAGATCTTTTTCATGGCATCGAAATAAGTGGGTTCAACACCCTATATACATCCTTAAATCGCCAATAATACCCCATGTATTCTCCATAATATTGGGGGCCACAATCCATGGTCCCCTCGAATCATCATTAGCATATCAGACCAAACCGAATGCTGTCAGTGTTTCAACACCGTAATGCATTTTTATCCACGGCAACCATGTTTGCGGCCTCCATGCGGCCGTCTCTCATGGCCCACAGCCTCTCCAACACCGCTGTCAACTCGACTTGCAGCACGTCGAGCACCGAGATATGCTTTGACTGTCCCAAGTTTGTTGAGGACGGTGTGACCGACGCCGCTACCGGCTCGCGCGTTGTCTGCTGCTCCTGCGGCTCTCGGAACGCGCGTGCCTCCGACTTTGACTTCTTTTGCGTCAAGTGCTCAGCGCTCCTTCCTGCCGAGGAGGATGTCTCCTTCTTTCAGCTATTTGGCCTTCCCGAGCAGTTCTCAATCCACCTAAAAGCTTTGGAGAAGCGCTACCGCAAGATTCAGATGGCGGTGCACCCTGACAAGTTTCATACCTGCAAGGCCGAGCAGCACGACCTGGCCGAGCAACACTCGGCGATGATCAACACCGCGTACTGGACGCTGCGTGACCCCGAGCAGCGCGCCTTTTACATGCTGTCCCGACGCGGGTTCGATGTCGACGAGGAGACTGTCACCCGAGGCACCCCACCCGACCCTGCCTTCTTAATGGAGATCATGGAGATGCGGGAGGACGTGGAGGCGGCGGGGCCGGACACCCTACCCGGTATGTTGGAGGAGGTGGACGCGACTATCAGGAGGACTGCGGAGGAGGTGGGGGCGGGGCTCGATGGGGGGCAGGACCAGGAGGCATTCATGGCCGCGGTGAGAATGAGATACTATAATCAGGTTAGGAAGGAAATTTATGAGATGACGTGAGGGGTCTTGAGAGAAGAGAAGCACAGGGGAGGGCCCGCACACGGGTGGAGGGGCCTCCGAGCCACCGGTAAGGTAAATATCATTATTCCGGGTTACGTCCATGGGGTCGGCAGGTAGGGGCCAACCGTGGATAACAAATAAAAACTCAAAACAGTCGATGTGGCTGGTAACAGGTCATAGGGATCCATGTTAGTACGTGATTCATCCTGTGTTGTGTTGCTGCATGGTATCAGGGTCACGCCCTGACGCGATACGGTCATGGCCAGATTCGATCTGATTTACTCGGATGATGAAGTCTTGATATGATGATGAATGGACAATAAGAAGCAGGGACACTGTGGTCTTGACGCCTGTGTGATCGCCGCATGTCGTGCCGGACATTCTGATTTGATTTTGTCGTCAGTCTTTGTCCGTCCACTTCGATCCGATCGAAACAACAGAAAACGAAAGTTTGTGAAAACATGGTTGAACTCAACACCTCTATCTTCCAGTACGATAATACACTCTAGACTAACCCAGAGGCATCCCCGTCGCTCCTCCCGACGCCATCCTCAAGATGAACACCATGTTCAAGGCCGACACCAACCCCAAGAAGATGAACCTGGGCGTTGGAGCTTACAGAGATGAGACCGGCAAGCCTTGGGTGCTTCCTTCGGTCCGCAAAGCAGAGCAGATGATCCTTGATGAGGACATGCCCAAATGCTATCTGCCCATCGACGGCTACGCCCCCTTCAACGAGGCCGCCGCCCGCCTCGTGTTCGGCAACCAGATGTTCGAGGAGTACCAGGACCGCATCGTGACGTGCCAGGAGCTCAGCGGCACTGGTTCTCTCCGTGTGGCCCTCGAGTTCCTTCGTAACTTTGTCCCCGAGGCCGAGCTCTACATCCCCAAGCCCACGTGGGCTAACCACGTCAAGATCTACCAGCGGTCCCACGGCAAGGAGCCCCACACGTACCGGTACCTCGCCGGCCGCTCGGTCGACGTTGACGGCCTCATTGAGGACATCTCCGCCGCCCCCGCCCACTCCATCATCCTCATGCACCCCTGCGCCCATAACCCCACCGGATACGACATCGAGGACCGCGACTGGGACCGCGTGCTCGACACCCTCGCCGACAAGGAGCACATCCCCATGTTCGACTCGGCCTACCAAGGATACGCCTCGGGTGACCTCGATCGCGACATCAAGGTCGTCCGTGACGCCGTGAAGCGCGGCCTCGAGGTCATCGTGACCCAATCCTTCGCCAAGAACATGGGTCTCTACGGTGAGCGTGCCGGAGCCATCCACATTGTCTGCCGCGACCCCGCAGTCGTCGCCGGCGTCCGCTCCCAGGTGAAGATGACTGTGCGTCCCATGCACTCGTCCTCCCCCTGCCACGGTGCCTACATCGCGGCCACGGTCCTCAACACGCCCGAGCTCCGCACCATGTGGATCGACGAGCTCAAGTTCATGAGCAAGAGAATCATCTCGATGCGGTCGGCTCTTACCGAGGCTCTCGAGAAGAAGGGCGTCGTGTTCCCCGGTGGAAACGACCACATCATGCGGCAGGTCGGCATGTTCTCCTTCACGGGGCTCACGCTCGATCAGGTGCTGTACATGAGAGAGCACTACGCCGTATACATGCTCGAGAACGGCCGCATCAGCATGGCGGGGCTCAACCCGGGCAACGTCGACCTGTTTGCTGAGGCCGTGCGTGAGGCTATCGCCAACCACCCGTTCTAAGCGTTTGATGAAGTGTAAATTCGAGAGTTACTGTGGGTTGTGTGTGGCTGGCCTGTGTTGGTAGTTTCTAATGTGTCATCATCACACGCGAGATTCTGATTGCCGTTCCAAAGGTCGATTTATATGTCGTGTTGAACTTTTTGCATCCAACAACAATGCGGCGCAGCGGAATGGGTCATCAGGGGTACCCAAAGGGTTCTCCAGGAACCAAGAAGCGCGCTTTAGGCAGCACTCCATCCCGTACTGCCCCCAAATCTTCCCTACACCAATCATCAGGCCACGCGCCGGCCAATTCACCACACCACCGGACGTTCTCGAGCTCAACCGATCTCGGACTGTCTCTATCGTTGACTAGCAGCGCCAGCAAGACTGGGGATCGCTACAATCGCGTCCTTGTCGCAGCCCGCATCAAGCCATCCGAACAGGAGTCTGTGCTCACCGTCACCCCAGATAACCACATCATCGTGCCCCCAGGCAAGGATGAGCTCGTCGACCGCGACTTTGGCCCATTTGACTTTGTGTTCAACCAGGAGGCCGGCCAAGACGAGGTCTTCAGCTCTGTCGGCAAGGACCTCGTCGACGACCTCATCGACGGCCTCAACGGGTGTGTGATGGCGTACGGCCAGACTGGCGCGGGCAAAACGTATACTCTCTGTGACATGTGTGTCCAGGACAAGTCCCCCAATGACGTGGGTCTCATCCCACGCGCGGTATCATACCTATTCGAGAAAATTGAAGCGGATAAGACGGCCGAGTATGAGCTGCACGTCACATATGCCCAGATCTACCTTAAGGACATGTATGATCTTCTCCGGACGAGCGACACACCCGTGAAGGTCGATGGGTGCGAGATGGAGCGCGGGGCAAAGTCCAAGGACCTGCGTGGGGGGTTCTACTGTCCGGTGATCCATGGGTATGACCACCTCATCAAGATGACGATCCTCGGCCAGAATCGCCGCACTGTCGGCAAGACGCGAATGAACTCTTTCTCATCCCGATCCCATGTGATATTAACCATCTTTCTCAAACGAAAGGGGACCACAACGACGGAATCCAAGCTCATGTTCGTCGATCTCGCCGGTTCGGAGAGACTAGACACGACAATAGACAATGCTGAGGTCAGGAGAAATGAAGCCGGAGATATCAATCAATCCCTGCTCGCTCTGGGCCGCGTTATGAAGTCTCTAGGCAGCCAGAGCAAGGTAGTCCCGTGGCGAGAACACAAACTGACCCACTACATCCAGGACGTCCTCGGTGGGAACGGGAGGAACACTCTCATCGTTAACGTGCACGGGATCGCTGATCACTTGTCGGTAACGAGGTCCTCGCTCGAATTTGGGCAACAGAGTCAGGCGGTGGCGGTAATTCCGGAGGTTAACCACGTGCACGGGCTCGGGGATGATTATAGGAGAATTGCGGCGGGGCTCAAGAAACAACTCGACGTGAATAGCGAAAAGCACCGGGCAGAGCTGTCCGCGCTCCAAAAGAAGGTCCGCACGGTGCTTCTACGGTGCCAATCGCTCGAGAATGACATCATGATAGAACGCGAGAGCCATTCTTCAACAAACAGTGACCTGACGTCGATCCGAGGGACATGCGAGGCGCTGAAAGAGGAAAACGCCAAGCTCAGGCAAAGACTGGCTGATGCTGAGAAACGCCGCTACGGTGCGGAAGAAATGATTCAAATCCTCGAGACGACGGCCGCCAAGACCAAGCTCCGCCTCGACGACGTCATGGAGTGTGCCCGGGCCAATGGGGTCGACCTTGCCCTGCTGGGGTCGGGGGAGGTTGACGACGCGGGGGGTAGAAGTGAGCCGGCCACACCGACAATCACCGTCACGCACGATGGGATGGGGATGGGGGCATCGAAGCGGTCGAGTCCATTGAGTATAGTGAGGGCGGGTACACGGCCGGATATAATCATTGACTCACCCTTCCCGCCAATTAACGAAGGGGAAGTCGCACAACTCACAGAAGAGCTCGCGGACGCACACACTATCATAGCATCAAGGGATAAGACCATACAAGAGAACCAAGACGAGATGAAGCGCCTCACCAAGGAGCTCGAGAGCAGCAGGGCTCATTGCGTCGAAATGGTGGGACAGATGGACCAGACCAATAACAACGTCGGGGTGCTCACAGAGACGGTGGCGGTCATGCAGGATCAGGTGGCGGCACGCACGGCGCGCGTGGTGGCTTTGGAGCGAGCAGCAAAACTGTTCGCGATTTATAGAAGTTATTGGTCGACTTTGACTGACTCGGTGGGTCGAGTCGTGTTGAGTCGCACCCTTCATCCGTTGACTGGGGACGACTCCGATCATTTATCCACGGTGGCGAACGAGCTCAGGGCCCTCATCGAGGCCGGTGCCGGCGACCGCTACCAATCACTAGAGAACCAAGCGGCAGTGATCGGGTCCAGTGTTAGTCTGTTACTGGCTGGGATCTTCACCAGGGATCGCGTGATACAGGATATTAACCGAAAGTCAGCCCTGGAGGTCGTGCACGCCGCCCGCACCGGCAGTGAAGCGTCGGCCGCACCGGTCCGCGTCCCCGTGTTCTGGTCAGCAACGGTTGACCTCGACCGAATCACGAATCTCATCAAGACCCCCCTCAAGCCCGAGGCCCTGTCCGACGCGTCTACCGCCTCACTACTGGAGAGGTACGAGGCGGCGCCACTAGAGGTCTACCCAATCACCGTACAGTCGGTCGCCGGTGATAAGGTGCCGCCCCATATCACAAGTCTCGGACTGACTCAGACTGACTTTGACTTACTTGATGAAGTCGAGTCGATGAGGCAGGTTGTGGAGGAGAAGGGCACGGCGCTCAAAGACGCTAGGACGAACCACGACGAGAGCCTACAGCAACTCGCCGCGCTCTCGGCCAACCTCCGCGAGGAATCCACTCGGAGGACACAACTTGAGGAGTTTGCCGCCCAACTCGAGGCCGCCACGGATGAGAAGATCTCCCGTCAGGACGAGCAGGTGGAGTACCTCAGGGGCCAAGCGGTGGAGCTTGAGGATAGACTGGGGGAGGCGCATCGAAAGATGGCCGAGCTGGAGGCAGACAACGCGAGACTAGCCGCTGAGCAGGGGCCGGCGCCGGACACGGGGCCTGCCCGTCCGGATCTCGTTGAGCAGCTGATTGAGGTGCAGGACAGCGTGTCGCGGCTTCTGAGTGAGAATGCCAAGAACCCTCGACCGGGGCGGCTTGATGTGATCCACGACCTGCTGGGGAAGGTGAGGGACGTGCGGAACGGGATGAACGATGGGTAGGGTGGAGGTGTGAGGTGAGGTAAACTAGCAGCGATGTCGATGAGGATAGATGGTTGGCACGAGATTGGGATGATAATTTATATCTATATTTGAATCACGCATGACGGTCAGCTACTTCATACGGTGTGGTATTTAGTGTTTGATTGACGCACCGCTCGTTTTTGTGAGAATTTCGTATTTATAGTCCCTGATTGCAAACACAACTGACTACAATGAGAGGGGACGGTCTAGACGACATCATCGGTCGCATGGACATGATTTACCGTGAATGTGGAGGGAAAGAGGAACAACCAGAGGAGCAGAAGGGCAAGGAAGTTCTTAACGATGAGTTTTCCGTCAAGCGCCACGATATCCATCAGCAGGTGCATGAGATCCGCGCCAAGATCAAGGAGCGCGATGACCGGCAGGAGGAGGCCGGGAACGACTTCAGCGAGAAGATTGTGCGTCTTGGCCAGGAGATTCGTGTCGCCATGGATGCACTGAGCGGCGATGTCGACGAGCTACAGAACATGCTGGACGTCAACAAGACCAAGAAGCGCAAGAAGTACAGCGAGGACCAGCTCAACAACCAGGAGGCCATCTTCCAGCTGTGTCAGCGTCATTTCCGGGAAGTAGAACTGCTTGAGAAGAAGAAGTACTCCGAACTGAAGCCCAAGTCTCAGGCACGGTCCCAACAGGCCCTTGCACTGTTCACCGGCGCCAAGAAGACCCAGGTGAACGCCATGGAGTCTGATCTGCCCGAGATCACCGGTGACATTGCTGACGGACTCAGGGTGATCGGAGAACAAGAGAAAATCATCGACCAGAAGCTAGACATCATCGGGGAGGGCCTCGCAGTCGTCAAGCAGCAACAGGAGGCCATCAAGGACGAGCTCGACATCCAGGCAGATATCCTCGAGGTCGTCAATGATGAGGCCGACGAGACACAGGCCAAGCTCGACACAGAGATGAGCAGGGCACGCGCACTGCTGCAGAGGGTCAAGAAGAACGATAAGTGGCTCATCTACATCATAATGGTCCTACTCGTGGTCGCGCTGCTCGTGTGGCTGGCCAACATGGTCTGGAACTTTGGGTCGTTCAAGATTAAGGCGGCCCTGGGGGTGTAGATGGTTGGGTGTGATACTGGAAGGAAGAACAGGCGCTGCGTCGTCGTGGAAAACACTAAATAGCTGACATCAGGCTTATAAATAGATGTAAAGCGGTGAAGGGATAGTGCATCGCAAAGATGATTTGGAACAGTGTGTACACATGTAATAGGTGTGTTTCGCCAGTGCTATTCGGACTTTTGTGTGTAACGAAATTGACATCACTCGTAAATCCAACAAAATGGCCATTATCGATCTTCAGGCGCTGCTAGACAGTATCGAATCGCAGTGGTACCTCCTTTCCGAGTCTCAACTTGACGAACTGTTTGTTTCCTCTGACCTCTGTCTCGTTACACAGCAAGGCTATCACCATCGCCTCATCTCCTGCTGAACAGCGCATGGCGGCCTACATCCTGGCCATCGTGTACTACTACTCGCGTGACCTGGACTCTGCAGTCCCCCACACGCTTGCTGCCATCGACAGCCTATTCACTGACCAGACTGCCACCGATCGCGGGCTCATTGGCGAGGTGCTCACCCGCTACCTTGCCACGCGCGATGCCACGCTTCAGCCCGTGTTTGACCGTATGTTCAGCATCTCTCTGGCTGCCGGGGAGCATCACAGCTGCATTGGTCTCGCTGTGGAGGCCCACCGCATCGACCTCCTTCAGGCTGCCTTTGACGCCCTCACCAAGCCCGATGAGTCTCTCCACGCCATCCAGTTCGCCTTTGAGCATGCGCGTCAGGTGGCTGACAAGGCTGAGCGCGAGGTACTTCTTCATTCGATCTACAAGTCGTTCGTGACGCGTGTGCCCGGCACGTCCATCGCGGATCGCATCCAGCTACTGATTCTCGTTGACGATGCCAAGCTCATTGCGGATGAGATCGCCAATCTCGTCGATGCGGAGCCTGTTCGTGCCGTCGCGGTCACGTACGACATTGTGACGATGGCTGACGACGCTCAACTCAAGTTCATCCATACATACTTTGTGGAGAAGCACAAGGAGGGCACCGAGGCCAAGTTCATCACCGAGATTCTCACCGGACAGCCCACACGGGACATCGTGCATGACTACCTCACCACATGTTGCGATGTGGACGCTAACATCTTCAAGAGGCTCCACAAATCCGTCCCCAAGATGCGTAACATGTTCCAATCAGCACTGCTCATCGGTAACACCTTCCATTGCCTCGGAACGAAGAACGATTCCTACCTCAGGGATAACCTTGGCTGGCTCGGTGGAATCAAGCACAGGGCCATGTTCACGGCCATCGCATCTATCGGCGCCATCCACCAAGGCAGTGTGGACCGCGCAGTAGGCATCCTCACGGCCCATCTGCCCTCTCCAGGAGAAGCCATCCAGCCCGACAAGGAGTTCTCCAACGGTGGAGCCATGATGGGGCTGGGAATGATCGCCGTGGGACAGCCCAGAGATGAGCTGCACGCCTTGTTCATCAACACCATCCATAACTGTGCGGGCAACACGACGGTTCTCCAGGGTGCGTGCTTTGGACTCGGGCTCATGCATCTCAGATCTAACGACGGAAGTACTGCTGAAGTGCTGGCTGAGACTTTGATGCACGATGACGCGGATGTCGGCGAGGCGGCCGCTATCGGCATCGGTATGGTGATGATGGGCTCTGGAAACACCAAATACGTCAACCAGCTCATCGAATACGCCACAAACACGTCCCACAGCAAGATCTCGCGGGCCTGCGGCATGGGTCTCGCACTCCTCCTCTACAACAGGCGTCAGGAGGCCGAGGAGTCCGTAGCCGTCCTCATTGACTCGACGCAGGCCCTCCTCCGTGAAGGTGGGGCTCAGGCGCTCGGCATGGCGTATGCTGGGTCCGCGGACCTCAACGTGGCCGGGAGACTGCTTCATCTGGCCGTAGCAGACACCAGCGATGATGTCCGTCGCGCCGCCGTTACCGCCATCGCCTTCGTCACGCCCCGTGCCAAGCTGTGCGATATGCTTGGCCTCATGGCCCGTTCATACAACCCCCACACGCGTGCGGGTACTGCTACGGCGCTGGGTCTCAATCTAGCGGGAACCAACGACCCTGAGGCCATTAAAATCCTCGGGCTGCTCGCTGCGGACCAACACGACTTCGTCAGACAGGCTGCTCTTCTCAGCCAGGCTCTAGTGATGTCCCAGGCCCCCACACGCGACACACGTGCCGCAGAACAGACCATGAAGCTCGTTGATATCGCCAGTGACTCCTACGAGCAGAAACTCACGAGATACGGGGCGATCGTGTCCGCGGGCATCATGGCCGCCGGGGGACACAACCTCACGTTCTCCTTGTACGACGAGTCGGGCCTTCTTCGCCCCGCGGCCTTCGCTGCGGGCCTCCTTTATGCCCAATTCCCCGAGAATCACCTCAACTTGCTGTTCCTGTCGCTCGGTATGGCCCCGAGAATGGTGTGTGCTGTGACGCCGGAAGGGACCACTGTAGAGGGTGCGGCCATCAAGGTGGCTGTGAACCCCAAGGATATCGCTTATCCCGCCCACATTGAAGTCGAGAAGAAGAAATCACTGAGAAAGAGGGGGAGAACGCAGCTCTCGGTGCAGAGAACCGACACCAAGAAGGAGGAGGAGGTTGAGGGCATGCCGGAGCCTGCCGAGGAGGCCGACGTCGACATGGCGGCCGCCCCGACCCCCACCCACACCACACTCGATATGCCGACCAGAGTCCACCCGATGGTCAAGGAGGGCGAGATTGGCGCCGAGGGCAGGGTCGTGGTGGAGGGGCTGACTCCTTTCGGCGTTGTGGTGATGAAAAAGGACGAGATCTTGGAGTAAACGGGGTTAGTCGAATTATAGTGGGTTGTTTATATGTGAGTTTCAACTGCATGAAAGATGCAACTTGGCTGGGAGTATAGCTTGTGTAGCGCTGAATTACGGATTACTTTCTTGGGTCAATAGGTTAAAAAAACAAAAAGGGACGCTTGTATGAAGCTAGACACGCTGCAATCGGCGTTCAGTACCCTACGATCACTACAACATGATATTTCGGACCTGAACTCTATCGCTAAGATTGGGACCAAGCTCTCTATCTGGGAGGAACAGAAAAAGCGAGCGACAGAGTCCATAGAGCTGCTGACACTGTACCAGAAGATCTACAAGTGCATTGAAGATGACCGAGAGGACGAGCTCAAGGATCTATACACCACTGACGAGGCCCTGCACGGCTACACGGGCCAGTTGGCGCGGCTCTCGTTTATTGTGGCCGACGTTCAGCCCCACAAGCGACTTGCCAAGCACCGTGGCGATGACGAGGGCGAGGTTGCGCGCAAGGCTGATCTTATTCTCCGGACCTGCAAGCGTATTTCCAACCTAGTCTCGATTGCTGTCAACAAGCTGCAAGAGAGGCAGAGCGACTCGCTCAAGAACAGCTCGGGCGTGATGGACTATGACACGGCCAAGGCGTGCATCGACACGCTCATTGCAGCCGGTTTTGGAGATAACTCGCTTCTGAATTACTCGACTATTGCACTCTCTCAAATGATCCGGATTGAAGCGCCGTACTACAACGACAGGAACACCACTGTGAGCACAGAGCAGCGTCGGTCGGACATAGAGGCGTACGTCAACCGTCTCGAGGAGGCGATGCGGGTCCAGTACGCCACCTGCCTCAGGATTTACCCCGCTGATTTCGTACCTATCGCCATTAGACAAACCCTGGACAAGATCATCCTACAGAAGATAGCTGTCCCGTTAGAAGACATCATGCCGCGCCGTACGCGCCACTCGGTGATGTCTATCGATGCTATGGATCTCATCGCGGATGTGTGGGACATTCTGATGGTATTCTCCAGTGCTATGGACGAAATGATGGGGGGCGTGGCCATGGGATCCGAACCCACAGCAGCACAGGTTGAATCGGCCGCGGGGCACATCTTTATCACCAACTATATCGCCCACGACATCGATACCGTCATCGACTGCCTCCCCAGGCCCGACAGATACCTCGACCTCGCCGTGTCTGCCCCACCCACCCCCGCTAGAGGCCGCCCCACACTCCCCCCGCCCCCCGTCGACTCTAACGATGATCTGTCCACTGCCCGGGGCTACCTTGAG
>PPCM01000984.1_pt1 | contig 15721 bp, 14 predicted proteins | sample 1555541 | NCBI WGS metagenome assembly PPCM01 (sample SAMN05284479, study PRJNA326546) | Marine sediment metagenome, whole genome shotgun sequencing project. | isolation source: marine sediment | place: Germany: Wadden Sea | collected 2012-09-05 | reverse complement strand
TATGGGCGATGTAGAATATTCCAGATTGGTTTACGGATTGTATCTGGATGGTTCTGTTCAGGGGATTTTTGGGGTTATTCCCCTTGCTGCCGGGGTCGGAACCCCTTGGGTTGTGGGGATTCGAGCGGTAGACGAAAGGCCGTTGCCTTTTGCAAGGTCTTCCCGAAGGATGCTTGACATGTTGCAGCGCACTTTTCCGCTGCTGGATACATGGGTTTGTGCGCAGAATAGTAAAAGCGTGCTCTGGCACAAGTGGTGCGGTTTTGAATTTGAAAAGGAAAAGGTCCGCATGGGCAGGGCTGATTATTTTTATGCCCGGCGGACAGTTAAAGAATTTAGAGGAGGAAAATAGATGGCAACAGGACTTTTAAGTTACGGATCGAGCATGTTTTATGGTGCCGCCTCCAACGCTGTCCTCGGTACGGCTACACGGGGAATTTCCGGGCAGGGTTTTTCAGTTGGAAATCTTGGCATGGATACTTTGGGCGGGATGCTGGGTGGTGGCTTTGGTTCAACATCCGGTTCCGGGGGTGGAATTACCAGTTTGCTTGGTGGTTCAGGCGGAGGATTCACCGGTCTGCTTGGACAAGGGGGCAGCCTGCTTTCCAATTTGACCGGAGCAGCTTCCGGGGCGAGCAGCGGAGCAACGTCCGGCTCTTCGGCATCTACGGGAGGGAGTTTTCTAGGCGGGAGTGGGGGCGGTTTGAACTCTCTGGGCCTGCTGAGCCAGTTCGGGCAGTCTGCGCTTAGCGGGAGTCAGGCGCGCAGTGAAGTGGAGTACAATTCCCAGCTTACCGAGGTAAACAACTATCATTTGATGCAGCAGGGGGTATACAACCGCCGGGTAAATTACAAAGAGGCCCGGTTGATCAAACAGGATGCGGAGATGAAGCTGGCGACCTTGCGGCGTGAGCTTTACCGCCGTGAGCATTCCCTGTCTGGATACAAGGGAGTGCGTCTTGATTCCGGTTCCATTGTCGATGTGCATGAAGACACCATCAGACAGGCTGCTTTTGATGCCGAGATTGTTAAATATCAAGCGGAGGTGAGTTCGAACAGACTGATTGAGCGAGGCGATATGTCGGTCTGGTCCACGCACAGTCAGGCAGTGCTTAATTATAACAGAACACAGGAACAAACCAATGATAACGATTCTGCCGTCAGCTCTTCCCTGCTTTCACAGGGGACCAGTTTGGCCGGATCGCTGCTGGGTTCTTAGGTAAACAGCGCAGAAGGATGCGCCTTAGGTCATTTGTTTTGGCGGGCTTGAGTTAAGCAACTCAGGCCCGCTTTATTGTTCTCAGGAAAATGAAGTTGCTCTTCCGTTCAAGGGCGGACCTGAGTCCTCTGACTCGGGTCCGCCTTGCTGCGTAGTCTTTAGATGTAAGGCAGCTAATGAATCGTATTAATAACACTAACAGGAGGAATTAATGACCATTGTTTCAAGTGGCAGCACCATAACCTTTGTCGGGGACGGTGTTCAGACATTCTTTGATTTTAATTTCCGTGTTTTCAAGACGGAAGAACTCAGTGCTGCGGTGCGCGATAGTGGAGGAAATGAACAATCCCTTGTGCCGGGAACAGATTTCAAAATCGTCTCCGGTCTGGGTGCGGAGTCCGGCGGCAGGGTGCAGTATCCTGTTTCCGGTGACCCCCTTCCGTATGGGGATAAGATTATTCTTTACCGCGATGTTCCTTATACACAGGAGCTGGAATTGGTAGAGAATGACCCTTTTTCTGTTCAGCTTCTCAATGAAACTTTTGACCGTGGCGTTATGCGTGACCAGCAGCTTCAAGAGCAGTTGGACAGGGCTCTTAAGTATGACATTTCGACTCCGCCTGAAGATATGCAGACACCGCAGGAATTTATGGGTGAAGTCACAGAGGCCAGTGACCGGGCCGTTTCCGCGCAGTTCAATGCACAGGCTGCGCAGATTACCGCAGAGTCCGCAAGAGATGAGACTGTTCAAACAGCGGACAAGGCCATCGACGATATCAATGTGAAGGGCAATCAGGCCGTTTCAGATATCAAGCTCAACGGAGAAGCGCAGGTCCTGCGCGTTGACGGCGTTGGCAGCACCGAAAAGCTCGCCGTGCAGGTAGCAGGTAACGCACAATCCGCCGCCATTGAGAACGCCGCAACCAACGGTAAGGCTTTGCTTGAAGCGGTTAACGTTGGAAATTTTAACATTCCCCAGAATATAGCCAAGCAAACTATCACCGACCCGGATTCGGCTCTTGCCGCGCCGGGGAAGTACTTCACCGCCGGACCGCTCAAGATTGCCGAGGGTGTGAATCTTACTGTCGGTGACGGGGTGAGCGTTGAGGATCGCGGTTCGGATAAGGCCGCAGAAATCAGCTTTGATTTCAGGACAACGGGCGCACCTGCTACCAACGTGCAGGACATGCTTGTCTATCTCTACAAAGAAATTCAAAAACTTAAGGAGGCATAAATGCCCATTACTTTTCACAAAGAGGCCGGGGCGGCTGTCGCTGTTCCCGATGCCGACAACAAGGTTACTTTTTTTGTGGATGAAACCGGGAATCCTGCAGTCAAGCATGCGGACGGTTCCAGCTCCAAAGTCCTGATTGACGGTGATGCTTTCACCACCTCGGAAAAACCCGTCTTGACCTATGTGGCAAACGGCTACGAGGGAACCGATATCACTGTGCTTATTGCCAACTACGACGATTACATGTCCGGTGTTGAGTTCGGTTTCAAGCCGCAGGGCGGAACTATCGCGGTCAACAAGGGCGCGATTATCTGGACCCTGCCGCAGCTCGATGTAGCCGGTCAGGTTACGCTTGATGTGACCGCGCGGGAATTCGGCAAGGCCACCAGCACCAGCACCGCCACCGTGGACGTTGCGCTGATCCCGTTTAACGTGGCCGGGCTGGGTATCACCTCGCCCGCTAACGATGCCGTTGGAGTCAAAGAAACCGCTGACGTTACCGCTGATACTCCTGTTTCCAGCGATCCGGCTTACAACCATATCAGCACCAGCTGGTATGTTTCCCCGGATGGAACCAAGGCCAACGCGGTAGCCAAGAGCGTTGACGATGCTATCAATCTCAACAGCTGGAAGATTGCCAAGGGCATGGTCGAGGGAACCGTTTATAAGCTCTGGCGTGAAATCAAGATGAGCAACGGCGAGACAGTCTTTACGCTGGTCAGCGACAAGATTTCATTCACCAGCGCGGAAGCCTTCAACGTCTGGAAAGATTACACCGCTACACTGGACAGTCAGATAAACTCATTTCTTGCGGATCTTCCTTACAACCTGTCCCTGTGCAAGGTTTCGGATACCTGCTTTTTGACCGCTTTTCGCTTGGGTTCCGGGCTTACCCTCAAGTGCGCGGCTCTGACCCGTGCCAGCGCGGAAGCTGCCGACTTCACCGCAGCAACTCCTTTTGATGTCAGCCCGGTTGATGTGAACAACAACGGACTCTCAGCCCTTGCGCCAATGGGGCTTAATTCTGTTTTGGCTTTTTTCGATCCTGAGCCTAACCTTGACGCAGCGGTAGCCTGTCGACTTCTTGCCAAGGGCGCAACCGAGGCTGATTGGGCCGTGTCCGGTTCAGGGATTCCGCTTTCCAGTTATGGATACATCGGGGACGTTAAAGCAGCCGAAGGTAATGAACTTGGTGTCCCCTGCATCTATAAAGAAGAACGCGCTTTAAATACTTATGCTGCCGTTGTGTCGGATATCACCAGACCGTCCAACACTTCAAATGTGCTGACCAAGAATGAGCTTTTTGTCGGCACTGAGAATAATCCCATGAACACTGCAATCGTGGGCATGTCCGAGAATGAAATTATTTTCGCGTACTCCTACGGCGGTCCTCCGTTCAACGTGAAGCTTTACTCTCTTTCAAGGGCGGACAGCTCTTCGGCATGGGGCGATGCGCAGCTTATCACAAGCTATGAATCCCTTGCACAGTCATCACAGTATCTGGAACTGGTTAAAATGTCCGCTGACCGTTTTGTGCTCTCCTATTATGAAGGGGATTTATCTGACGACCGGGTACGCGGAAAGGTTTTTAACCGCGTGGGTGGGACTTGGACTGCTGGAAATGAGTTCCTGACCAAAGCGGGCAACGATGCCGTGCGTCCTGTTCTGGCTTCGCCCAATGAGGAAACCGTTGTTGTCGTTTACGGAACTTCCAATGCTCAGGCAGAGGTTATGGTTTATGACGGCACAGATTGGTGGACCGGTGATCCTGTGACAGTTTTTGATTCCAATACCGGGCAGAAGGCTATGCGGGTAGATAATCAGAATAGCTTAGCACTCTTTTTTACAAAGAACCTCTCTCCGGCGGCGGGTAACTTTAAAAAGATAATAGCGGGGTAGACCATGTATACAATTGTTAAAGACGGCGTAGCGGTTTGTGGAGCGTCCGAGATTGATGGACTGCCTACTGAGGAAATGAAACGTGAAGCTAAACGTATCGGCGGTAAAATTGTAGCTGCCAGAATCAACAAGCCGTTTATCAATCCCCGCATGCAGATGTACGGGCAGTATACAACCATCGTCAGGGCTGACCGGGTGGATTACAATTATTCGGTGGTTGAGATTTCCACGGAAACCGTGCGGCAGAACATTGTTGCCGAATCCAAGCAGGAAGCTGAAAAGCGTATTCTCGCCATTGCGCCCATCTGGAAGCAGATTAACGCCATTGCCGATCCTGACCCGGAAATTACCGCAAAGGTTAAGGCCGTGCGTGATGCGAGCAATGCCTTTGAAGCTGAGATTCAGGCTATGGATCGGGACGCGCTGGCTGTGTTGGCGGTTGCGGGCTGGAGCGGGTGGCCGGAGGTTTCGAAAACTATTCAATAAAAATATATAAACTCAATAATAAAAAGGGTTGGTGAATTTGTTCACCAACCCTTTTTGCTTTTAGTGCTGCTTTTTTAGGTAAGCTTCACAACGCTCTTTTACGTTTTCTTTCACGTTGAAAAAGAAAAAATCGTAATCGTAGCGGTGATAAACTTCCTGCCCGAGTGACATGTTCAGCTGTTGCAGGACTTCTTTGGGAGGAGTCGGTACTTCAAGTGCCCCCGCCGCGTTGATGCGTGCGGCGGTGAAGTTTTTGACGCGTAAGGTTTTATTCTCGGTAATGAAAATTTTAGCTTCAATATTATCCGAGGCAGGGAATTCTTTTGTCTCGGTATTCCATGAAAGCGGATTAACGCAGAGTGCACCTTTTTTGACTGTGGGGGAGATTCCACCGGGACCGATGGTGTTCCATGTTATGAGACATCCTGTCTGTTCGGGGCTTTCGCTCAGCTCCAGGCCGAGGTCCGCAATGTCTTTATCAGTGAATGTCCAGCCCGGAAGATAGGCGGCGACCAGTTTGTTTTTGTCTATCAGTTGGGGATTTTCGAGCAGCAGGTTTCTGGTCACATAGGAACCTTGGCTATGGGCTGCAAGAATGAAAGGACGACCATTGTTAAGATTGTTGAGGTAAAATTTAAATGCGGATTTTATGTCTGAGACAGGAGTTTGAATATATTCTTTTTCGCCTCCCTTTTTAAGTACTTCAATATTCATCTGCCGATACCGCGGAGCAAAAATATTGCAGGAGTCGGCAAAGGCTGATGTGATCCATTGGACTGTATCCCGGTCAGTAATCCGGTTAAGCTTTTCGTTGTCCAAATCAGCGATTAAGTGACCGTTCGATGGAGGACCGTAGGTGGTGGGGTGTACGAAAAATACGTCAATTTTCTTGGTTGGATTGTTGTCCCGAATGGACCAGTGTTTGTCCAGAGTATAGTCCGGGGCTTCCGGCAGCGGCGTGATATTTTTGCCGGTACAGGCGCAGAATAGGAATGTCATTCCCAGTAAAATAAATAATATGGTGAATTTGAAGTTTTTCATGTGTGCTCCAGTTTTCAGTTATAATGAGAGTCATTCGCTTGGTCTCCTAGGATGGGTAACAGAAAAGACCTGTAATTAGCCATAAATTTTTCTACATATCAAAAACATGGTTGCTATTCTTAGCCATGAGCTTTACTTTTTCCATTCACCATTTAAAATACTCCGATTATATTTTTGACTGCCGGATTTTGTTTTTATGACTCCAAAAAGTTTTTATCGCCGTATAGAGGGCGAATTGGCCGAGCTTAAAAAGGCTTCCATGCTCAGGGTTGTTCCTGATTTGGACAACGGAGCCGCCAAGGAACTCCTTTTCAATGGGCAGAAATTGCTCAACCTTGCCTCCAACGATTACCTCGGCCTTGCTATGGACGAAAGCCTTGCCCGTGCCGCAGCAGAAGCAGTGCGCAAATATGGCTGCGGAGCGGCCGCTTCCCGGCTGGTTACCGGAAATTTTCAGATTTATGATGATCTGGAGCGGGAGCTGGCAGCATTCAAAGAGCAGGAAGATTGCATGCTCTTTACCTCCGGCTATACCGCCAATCTTGCTATTATGGACAGCTTTGCCGGACGGCGCACAGTCGTCTTCTCCGATAAGTTGAACCATGCCAGTATACTGGACGGTATCAGGTTGTCCGGGGCGCGTCAGGTGCGTTACCGTCACAACGACCTTGCCCATCTCAAGAAGCGGATGGAAGCAGCTAAAGACGCCCATGAACGGCTTCTTATTACTGATACCATTTTCAGCATGGACGGGGACCTCGCTTATCTGGAAGAGGTTGCGGACCTCTGCGATTTTTATGATACCATGCTGGTCATTGATGAAGCCCATGCCGAAGGGGTTTTCGGGTCTGGAAAAGGCATTGCCTTTGAGCGTGGAGTCGCGGACCGTGTAGATCTGCATATGGGGGCTTTTTCAAAAGGGTTCGGCTCTCTGGGCGGGGCTGTCTCCGGCCGTAAGGAATTGATTTCATACCTGCGCAACAAAGGCCGTTCTTTTGTTTTTACCACGGCACTGCCACCGGCTGCAATCGGAGCCAGTCTTGCAGCTTTGCGGTTGGTTGCAGAAGATTCTTCCCGTGGACAGCGCTTGCTGGCGATGAGTTTGGATTTGAAAGAATACCTCGAGTCATTAGGCTTTGATTGCGGCAATTCTGAAAGTCAAATAATTCCTGTCATTCTAGGTGACAATAAAACCGCATTAGCTGCCCGCGACAGGCTGATTGAAGAAGGCATATATGCTGCAGCTATCCGTCCACCGACGGTGCCTGAAGGTACAGCGCGTTTGAGGCTTTCGTTACGGGCAGATTTAACTGGAGATGATTTACAGAAAATCAAGAGCGCGTTTGGCGTATTGAAAGCGGAGTTTGGTTGATGAATATTGTTTTTGTCGGTGGCTGGGCTTCTTCTCCGTCCCAATACCCGCAACTGGCCGAAACAGCACGCTTTCTGGTTCCTTTTAGCGGATTCGATCCTGAAGAACTTCCGGCTTTGCTCGAAGAAGGCGGTGATGTGCTTGTTGGCTGGTCCACTGGTGCGCATATTTTGTTGAAGGAATGCCGCCACTTGTTTGTCCGTTTTAAAAAAGTGGTCTTGATTGCGCCGTTCTTATCGTTTACGGATTCATTCCCCGTTCGGTTGGTCCGTGGGATGATTCAGGGTATGGATAAAGACCCTGCGGAAGTCGTCCGGTCATTTCATGAAAATTGTGCAGAGCCTGAGCCTCCTGCATATAATTCGAAAGAATCAGCAGCTCTTGTTGCCGGCCTTGAATATCTTATTTCTTCGAAGATCGAGATTAGCGGGAAAGTTTTATTGCCTGATTTGACCATTGTGCATGGTAATAGTGACCGCATTGTTCGTCGTAAGGCTTTTGATAAGGTCATGACAGCCTTAGAAAATGTACAGGTCGTGGAGATCGAAGGCGGACACAAAATTCCAGAACCGGAATTGTTGAGTATTATTAAGGGATAGTGTTTAAGTGAAAAAGAGAATTCGTCAGTGTTTCGGAAAGGCTGCGTCAAGCTATAGCGACGCCGCTTCCGTGCAGCGTATTGTTGCTGCAAATTGTGCGGCTCTTTGCCCGCAAGGCTCCTATGGCTGTGTTCTGGATATAGGCTCGGGAGTCGGTTTTTTGCATGATGAGTTGAAGAAACGCATCTGTTGTGGGCAATATGTTTCATTAGATCTGGTCAGGCCCATGCTTCTGGAGCAGAAAGGTAGCGGGGCGCTGCTTGTTGCAGCGGATGGTGAGGAGTTACCTTTCGCGGATGAGAGTTTTGATCTGCTCGCAAGCTCTTCGGCTATGCAGTGGTACGGTGACCCTGAAAAATCTATTCCACAAAGTTTCAGAGTTCTAAAATCCGGCGGAAAGTTCGGGATAGCCATTTTTGTCGATGGGACTCTGAGTGAACTGGCGGATGTCAGCGCAAGAACTGGATTCGGTTCAGTCAAGCAGTTGAGGTCCTGTGATTTTTATGAAGATATTTTCTCAGGTATCGATAATTTGAGAGTTACTTTTTCCAGCGAAAATTATGAACAGTTTTTTCCGTCCGTGAAGTATTTTTTGAAAAAACATAAGCAGACCGGGGCCGTTGCATCCAGTGAAAATATATCCTGGGGCAAGGATAAATACCGTCGGTTTGTTGAAGAATATGAAAGATTATACAGGGGAGAATCAGGAATAAAAGCCAGCTACAGGGTTTTCTTTGCTTACGGAGAAAAGTTGTAATTGCCGATTTTGGAGTGAAGGCAGTTTCCCTTTGACTTTTTTACTGATCAATACGAATTTTGTTTTAATGACTTAATATGATGATATTCAGGAGTTGAGATATGTTAGTAGGGGATTGGATGACAGAAGAGGTGCTGACCATTCAGCCGGGAGCACCTGTATTTGATGCCATGGAAATGATGCGCGATGCCGGCATCAGGCAGATTCCGGTAACTGAGGCTTCCGGGTTGGTTGCGGGTATTGTTTCCGATAGGGATATTCGTGATGCCATGCCTTCCAAATTTTTGTCCGGTGACAATGCCAAAGGTAATGGGGAAGGCCTGATGGGGCTGAAAATTAAAGATATTATGACCCACGATCCTTATATTGTATCTCCAGACACATGTATGGAGGTCGCAGCAGAAATTCTGCTTGAAAGAAAGATCGGCGGCCTGCCTGTTGTTGACGAATTCGGGCTTGTCGGTATTGTTACCGAGGTTGATGTTTATCGTTTTCTGACTACTGTAACCGGGGTCAGCAAGGGTAGTTCCCAGTTTGCTTTTGTATTGGAAGATACAGCTTCCGCCCTTGAGGAATTGCTGAATGACTTTTGGACAAGGGGAGTTCGTCTTTCAACCGTCTTTACTTCTTATGAAGGAGTTGAGCAGGGTGCGCGCCGTGTTTTTATCTGGGTTCAGAAACTTGATGATAATGCGGTTGATACTTTGGTCATGCATCTGAAAAAAGCTTACGACCTTAAGTACCATGTGCATAGAGGCGAGACTTATAAAAATGAATTCTAGGCTGAATTAATAGAGAAAAAAGAGCCGCAGCGGATCACCGCTGCGGCTCTTTTTTTGAAATATTTTTAGAGCAATTTTCTTTTTTTAGCTTCTTCGTATACTTCGATTGAAATCATGTTCAGCGTAAGCAAGGCACCAGTTAAATCTATGTTTTTTTCTATTGCATAGATTTCAGCGGATAAAAATTGTGTTTCAGTTAAGACACCCTTTTGCAATAGCCATCCTTTCAGGTCTGTAGGGGAGGCTTCAGGTGCGGCCGACTTCTGAGATTTCACGCCTGCCTTTAAAAGAGTCTTCAGATCGTCCAGTCGACGGGAAAGTTCTTTCCGTTTGTCGCGTAAATCCTGAAGTTCTTCGTTTAGTATTTTTTCTTTATTGCTTATATCGTATGATTTGAGTTCAAAATTACCATTGATGCTTTTGCATACAAATATAGTGGCCATCATGCCGATTGAAATAAATAGTATTGAAAAAATCATAGCGTTGTCGTTTAGAGTTTATTCCCCCGAAGAAGCGTCTTCCCCGGGGGTGTCCAGGGCGTTGAGTCTTTCTTCGGTTTTTGCAATTTCTTTTTCAATCATACTCATCTCTGAACGAACTTTTTCCATGGATTTTTCCATGTGCGCCTGCTTTAGCTCGAAAGCCTTTTTCTTTTGCCCAAACTTTGCGTTTTGCGCAGCATAGGTAGAGTAAATGATAAAGGCAAAAATGATTAGCGCGATTGAGGCTATAAGAATTTCCGTCATGATTAATGCGTCCTGTAAGGATTAAGTGGCAAGACATTAGTTTATATAGTTTACTTGTTCAAGAGGAAATAGCTGTCAGGTAAAAACTATGTGTAATGAGTGTGATAAATCTACATAAATTATGGTTCCAAATGATAATACTGTTTGAATTTTTAGCTAAGTGGGTTAGTCTGTCAGTATGATTTTTTTATTACGCACCAGCTTATCAATTGAGGGTATGCATGCATACTGATAATTTATTCGCAGATGATGAATTAGTTTTTTCCGGGGATGAAGCGGAAGAAGCACTGTCGCCATATCGTGAGCCGTGGCAGGTGCTTATTGTGGATGACGAGCCGGATGTGCATTCCATGACCAGAATGGTGCTTGGCGATTTTGAATTTGAGGGCCGTCCCCTTGAGTTCACAAGTGCCTATTCTGGAGCGGAAGCAATTGAGGTCTTGGAAAATATATCCGGTTTTGCAGTGGTGCTCCTAGATGTGGTGATGGAGACCAATACTGCGGGATTGGATGTTGCGCGTCGCATCAGGAATGAACTTAATAATCAATTTATCAGGATCATCCTGCGTACCGGCCAGCCCGGCTTTGCACCGGAGCATACGGTTATAACCGAACTGGATATAAATGATTACTGGCAGAAGGCAGAGCTGACTTCAAAGAGGCTGAGGACCTCCATGACCACGGCTCTTCGTTCTTACAGAGACTTGCTCAAAATTGAATTGAACCGCGGAAGTCTGGCCCAGATGGCCAAATCTGTGGCGCATCAGATACGTAACCGGACCATGACTATCAATGGCTTCGCAGGGCTTGCCGCCCGTAAGCTGGAGCCCGATTCAGAGGTTCAGGAGTACCTGAAAACAATAGCGCATGAAACTGCCCGTTTGGAAGACATTGTAAAAAGTGTATCTGCATTTGCATCCATAGACCATTGCGAACATTGCAGCGCGGAAGTTTCAGATGTGATGGATAAGGCTCTGGATGTCTGCCGTGAATACGCAAGAGGTCTTGGCCGTGAGGTAACATTCAATATTGATGTTGCAAGTATGACTATTGATGCCCGTCCTGATTTATTGGCAAAGGTCTTAATTGAACTTATTTCCAATGCGATATATTTTTCAGATGAGCAGAATCCTTTGGTGCAGATAAGTTTTAAGGTGGAAGGTTCGTATAATGTGTTGCAGGTTTCAGACAATGGAATTTGTATATCAGAAGCGGATATGCCGTACATTTTTGATCCATTTTTTACGACCCGTCCCGAAGCAGTGGGAATGGGATTGAGCATTGTAAGCAGAATTACAAATGGCTATAATTGGAATATAACTGTTTCCTGCTCAGATGATGGGGGAGCTGTTTTCAGGGTGACAATTCCTTTGTGATATTCAAGTGAGGTCTGTCTATGGTTGCTAGTCCAAATTCAATTGACAATGATGAGCTCCTTTTTGCGGATGAAACGCCTGAGGTGAGTAAGGTAAGGAAGACCAAAAGTTGGAAAATTCTCATAGTCGATGATGAGGAAGATGTTCACAGCACTACACGGCTTGTGCTGGGGGATTTTAGTTTCGAAGGCGCAGGGTTGGAATTCCTGAGCGCATATTCAGCCGAACAGGCTGTCTCCATTTTGAAAGAACATCCAGATGTTGCTGTTATCCTGCTTGATGTGGTTATGGAAACCAACCATGCAGGCCTTCAACTTGTGCGGATTATTCGCGAAGAAATGAAGAATCGCATGGTTCGCATAATCTTACGTACAGGGCAGCCGGGTCAGGCTCCTGAACGGCAGGTCATCATTGAGTATGATATCAATGACTACAAGCATAAAGCCGAGCTTACCGCACAGCGCCTATTTACTTCTGTGCTTTCATCACTCCGTTCTTTCAGGGACTTACAGGTTATTGAACAGAACCGTAGAGGACTTAAGCATATTATTGAGGCTTCGGGTAGCCTTTTTAAACAGCAGTCCGTGGGACGGTTAGCTCAAGGGGTGCTTACTCAAGTTATTTCCCTGATCGGTCTGCGTGATTCTGTATACATAGAAGGTGATGGAGTGGCTGTGACCAGCCCGGAGCATGGCAATATGCGGATAATCGCATCGACCGGTAAATATTCACAATGTACTTCCTCAGTAGATGAGTGCCCGGTTCTTTCCGAGCAGACCAAGAGCCAATTGGACAAAGTCCGTGAGAGGGGATTCGGCTGCTTTATGGAGTGTGATTATATCGGCTATTTGCCGACTCACCAACATGGTTCACATCTACTTTATGTGGAAAACTGCGGCAATGAATTCAGTGAGCAGGACGAAGACCTGTTGCGGATTTTTTCGGATAATGTCGGCGTAGCTTTCGATAATATCTATCTTAATCAGGAAATTCTGGACACACAGAAAGAAATTGTCCGTATGCTCGGCGAGGTGGTGGAGTTCCGCTCCAAGGAGACTGCTTTTCATGTTATCCGGGTTTCGGAGATAGCCAGAATTCTGGGAATGGCTTTGGGTCTTGATCCGGTTAAAGTTGATGAACTTTACTATGCTTCACCCATGCATGACGTGGGCAAGATCGGTATACCGGACTCAATCCTGCTCAAGCCGGGTAAGTTGACTGCTGAAGAAATGAAGGTCATGCGAACCCATACCGAAATAGGATACAATATCCTTAGGGCCAGTAACCGTAAGTTGCTTAAGACTGCGGCCAAAATCGCTCATGAGCATCATGAGTACTGGGACGGCTCCGGCTATCCGCAGGGTTTAAAGGGCGATGAAATCAGTATTGCCGGACGCATTCTCTGTATTACAGATGTTTTCGATGCCCTTTGCAGCGAGAGAGTGTACAAAGAGGCTTGGGAAGTGGACCGGGCACTTGAGTTTCTCAAGGCTAACCGGGAAACGATGTTTGATCCGGCTCTGGTTGATGCTTTTTTCGACAATCTGGAGAAGATTATGGAAGTCAGAAAAAAATATAAGGATGTTTTTTAGAACAAAAAAAGGGGGAGTTTTTCGACTCCCCCTTTTTGTTTTTATCGCGTAATTATTTCTTTTTTTTCCAAGAGTTTTCTTCGCCTTTAGCAAGACGTTTGATGTTGTCCCGGTGAGTCCAGAACAGGAGCATGGTCATACCGCATGCCAACGGAACCATGCCGATAGCGCCTGTCACCAGAGTGAAGAAAGGCAGGGCCACCGCAAAGGTGAGTGAACCCATGGAAACAAATCCAGAGAGTCCGATTACTGCCAGCAGGAAGATGATGGAGTAGATAGTTGCCACAGGAGCAAGAGCCAGAAATACGCCGATTGTTGTGGCAACAGCCTTGCCGCCTTTCATATCAAGAAAGATTGAGAATACATGTCCGAGTACCGCTGCTGCGGCTACGAGGGAGATGAAGATCCAGTTGTGGCTGTACTGATAAGCCATGAGCACGGGAACAAATCCTTTGGCTACGTCGAGTATCAAGGCTGCAACACCGTATTTGAATCCACACAGACGGGCCACATTTGTGGCGCCGGTGCTTTTGCTGCCCTCGGTACGGATGTCGAGGTTATAACAGATTTTACCGATAAAAAGTCCGAAGGGAATAGATCCCAGAAAATAGGCGAAAACCAGCCAGAATATCCAGAGCATGCGCTAACTCCTTAAAGTCTTTTTCCGTTTCAGGTCTGTCGGTTTTGTCCTGCTTTCCCCTTTGCAGGGATACCCGCACAGCCTGTAAGTTTCCGTTTGTCGTGGTAGTCAAAGTCCCTTGGGACCTTAAAAACCAGAATACATATATGCTAATTCCAGTTAAAATAACAGCTGGAAATATGCGTTTGCTTGTCTTGTATTATTCTTCCATAGCTTCTACAACCCGCAATTCATTGGTCAGCGGATCTATTTTGTTGAAGCGTATCTGAAATCCCTGCCCGGGGTAGAGCTTGTCGCCAAGCATTGGGCGGGGAACCCTTACGTTAATTTGTATTTCAGGCATGGCCAATGTGGCAAGAGGACCATTATCATCAACTACTACACTATGATGCCAGCTTTTTTTGTTCTGTGCCAGATAGAGCAGTTTCCAATAACGCGGCCTGAAGCGTTGAATCTTGATCACAGACTGCAAACGCAGCTGTAAGCTGTCCGCAAGATTCTTAAGATCTTCAGCATCCCATTTAGCATGGCCTTCTACAAGATAGTGGCAGAGCTGAGCCATGTTCAGGAAATCAGCATAGCGTCTAAGCGGAGATGTTATGGGGCTGTATCCGGTTACCGCCAGTGTTGCATGTTTTTTGGGTGTAGTATCCATCTGCGGTGGAACCATCTGGCGAACACGCATGTAGATTTCATGAGGTTCAGTTATTATGCCGCTTAGGTCGGAGGGCAGGGCTATGTCTTGCGTCCTATAAAGGAGTGGAAAGTCGTGTTCTTCCGCAAACTTGCCCAGTCCGGAGTTGGCAAGGATCATGAACTCGCTGATAATCTGGTCTGCGCGGGTGGTTTTTTCTTTGGCAGACATCAGCACTTTGGTCTGCTGCGGCCAGCTCTCTAGAGAAAGTTCCGGTTCCGGCCTGCGGATTACAATGGCTCCGTGCTTGATGCGCTCCTGCAAAAGTTTTTCAGACAGTTCGAAAGCGAGAGCCATTTCATCATCGCTTCCGTCTTTAAGCATTTGCTCAACCGCGAGGTAAGTCGAGTTGTCGGTGATCTTAACCCAGCCTGTATGCGGTGTTGCTGATTGCAGAATTCCTAGGTTGTCCAGCTCAAAAGTCGTGATCAGGGCCGGACGAATTTCCCCGGAAAAAAGGCTGAACGCACCGATACCGAGAGCCTCGGGCATCATATGGCTTGTTCCTTCAGGAAGGTACAGGCTGGTTCCGCGATTCATTACCGCCAGATCCAACGGGGAGCCGAAGTTCCAGTCCAAGCAAGGTCTGGCCAGTGCGATAGTCAGGGTGTACCCCCCGTCTTCCCTTTTTTGGAGATTGAAGGCGTCGTCAATATCTTTGGTCGTTGCAGAATCAATGCTTCGCATGGGCAACGGGCAGATGTTCCCTGCTTTAGTCTCAACTGCTTCAATCAGTCTTTTGATGTCTGCACTGTGCTCATCAGACCAGCTGTCGTCAAAAATATATTCAGCTTCATCCAGCAGATAGTTGTGGTGCGGGTGAACTATACCCCATCCCTGAGCCAGCAGCAGTGGCAAGTGAGGGTGGTCAGGCAACCCTTTACGCAGGGCGGACCACATTTTATTGGATTTTTCTTCGTTGAGACCGGAAATACGTTCCATGAGGAATTTTTTCAGGCCATCGGCGATCTCATCGGACATTTCAGGAATGCGGTCCGGTCTGATTTTCCCACCGGATTCACGGGCGGTCCAGATGTTCTTGAAAAGTTCCTGCCCGGCACTCATTATCTCTTCATGCGCTTTTTCCTCTGCCTGCTGCAGCAGACGGAGTTCAACTTTTTCCTGAGTGTAGATGATGAATTCAGGGGGCTGAAATTTGAAATGGGTCTTGGCCGCGATCATGGCTCGCCCAAGAGCGGAAACCTTATCCTCATCCGGTTTTTCCCAAAGAAGTCCGGCAAACCAGCTGAGGGGGGCTTTTTCTAATTCGCCCTGCGCCAGATC
>PPCM01000983.1_pt1 | contig 15722 bp, 13 predicted proteins | sample 1555541 | NCBI WGS metagenome assembly PPCM01 (sample SAMN05284479, study PRJNA326546) | Marine sediment metagenome, whole genome shotgun sequencing project. | isolation source: marine sediment | place: Germany: Wadden Sea | collected 2012-09-05 | reverse complement strand
AACATAACATCTGCATCACCACGTTGAATAACTTTAAAAGCATCACCCACTGCATGTGTACCAGATGCACAAGCTGTAACTACTGTTGTATTAGGACCTTGAGCACCTAAATCCATAGATACCATTCCAGATGCCATATTAGTGATCATCATAGGAATTAAGAAAGGACTTACTCTCTTAGGACCTTTTGCAACTAATTTCTTATGTTGTTCTTCTAAAGTATGAATTCCACCTATACCAGAACCCATAATAACACCAACACGTGTCATATCTGTGTTTTCAAAATTCATTTTTGAATCTTCATGTGCCATTTGTGCAGCAGCAATTGCAAAGTGTGCAAATCTATCCATACGTTTTGCTTCTTTTTTATTGATAAACTCACTAGCATCAAAGTCTCTAATTTGACAAGCTACCTGTGTAGTATAATCTGTTGTATCAAAGGCATCAATAAGACTTGCGCCATTTTCACCTGTTTTTAGACCATTAAAGAATGCATCTTTTCCGTGACCGATTGGTGTAATAGCACCAATACCTGTTACGACAACTCTTCTTTTCATGTTATCCTCCAAATATATATTAAATAATTTTCATTATAAATGCTAAAAGTTAAGGCTTGAAAACTCAAGCCTTTAAGATTTTGATTAAGCTACTTTTTTCTCAATGTAGTCAACGATGTCACCAATATTATCAAATTTCTCAGCGTCTTCGTCTGGAATTTCAATATCAAATTCATCTTCAAATGCCATGATGATTTCAACAGCGTCTAATGAATCTGCTTCTAAATCTTTCATCATTGAAGTTGTTCTTTCAACTTTCACATCATCTTCTAAACCTAATTGATCAATAATAATTTCTTTAACCTTCTCAAACATACTTTTCACCTTTTCCTTATAAATATTATTTTATACAAAACCCTAAGGGTTAAATATACATCCCACCGTCCACTTGTAAAGTCTGACCAGTAATATATGCTGACTGATCACTCACTAGGAACGAAACTGTATTTGCAACATCTTCAGCTTTACCTAATTTAGAAAGCGGAATTGCTGTCATGTAGTTTTCTACAACCTTTTCATCTAACTTTGCTGTCATATCTGATTCAATAAAACCAGGAGCAACAGCATTCACTCGAATACCTCTAGCTGCAAATTCTCTAGCTACTGACTTTGTAAATCCAATTACACCAGCTTTAGAAGCTGCATAATTAGCCTGACCAGCATTTCCCATTAAACCAACAACAGATGTGATATTTACAATAGCACCAGCTCTTTGCTTAAGCATTTTCTTACCAATCAATTTAGTTACTAAGAATACACCTTTTAAGTTAACATCAATTACTTGATCAAAATCTTCCTCTTTCATTCTAATTAGAAGACCATCTCTAGTGATACCAGCGTTATTTACTAAAATATCAATCTTACCCAGTTGACTTTCTGTTTCTTTAATTAAATTTTCAATATCAGAAGCTACTGAAACATTTGCTTTTACCGCTATACCTTTAGCACCAAGAGCTTCTATTTCTTTTACTACTTCATCAGCAGCTGCACTATTTGAAGTATAATTAACAACCACATTTGCACCTTGTGATGCAAGCTTTAATGCTATTGCCTTTCCTATACCTCTAGAACCACCTGTAACAACTGCAACTTTATTTTTTAACATATTTAAGCCTCCAATTTGCTAAGTGTCTTTTCTAACGAAGCCACATCTTCTACATTAAGTATCGTTACTTCTCTAGAAATCTTCTTAATAAACTTTGATAATGCCTTTCCAGGACCAATTTCAATAAATGTATCATAACCATCTTCTATAAGCTTTCTAATAGACATTTCCCATTTAACTGGAGAACTTACTTGATCAATCAACAAATCCTTTACAGCATCTTTATTATCAACATATCCTGCTGTTACATTAGCAACGATAGGATAAGTCATGTTACCAAAAGTTACACCTTCAAATTCAACCGCTAATTTTTCTCCAGCGCCTTTTAACATTGAAGTATGAAATGGTGCTGATACAGGAAGCATAACAGCTTTTTTAGCACCCTTTTCTCTACATTTTTCTGCAGCAGTTTCTACAGCGGCAATCTCACCAGCAATTACAAGTTGTCCAGGACAGTTGTAATTCGCAGGTTCTACAACACCTTCTGTTTCAGAACAAGCTTCTTCTACTAAAGAGCCTTCCAAACCTAGAATTGCTGCCATACCACCAATACCTACCGGTACTTCTTCTTGCATATACTTACCACGTTGACGTACAACTCTAACGGCATCTGATAAATCAAGTACACCAGATGCTACTAATGCTGAATATTCACCAAGGCTAAGACCTGCAACAGCTTCCGGCTTAATACCCTTTTCTAACATAACCTTATATATTGCAATCGATGCAGTTAATATAGAAGGTTGTGTCTTTTCTGTTAGTTTTAATTCCTCAGCAGAGCTATTAAAACATAATTCTTTCATATTGTAACCAATTGCTTCAGATGCCTGTTCAAAGACTTCTGAAGCCACTGGATATTCTTTTGATAATTCTTCACCCATACCAACATACTGTGCACCTTGGCCAGGGAATACAAATGCTATTTTACTCATGGTACCTCCTAAAATTCTACTGCTAATGCACCCCAGGTTAAACCACCACCGAATGCAACAAGTACGACTTTATCACCTTTATTAATCTTGCCTGTTCTAACTGCCTCATCTAAGGCAATTGGCACAGAACCAGCTGACGTGTTTCCAAACTTATCTAAGTTAACGTGTACACGCTCAGAAGGTAATTTTAACTTTTTACCAGCAGAGTTAATAATTCTTATATTCGCTTGGTGTGGAATAAGATAATCAAGTTCATCAATTTCCCACCCTGCTTTTTCTATAACTTTTTTAGAAGACGAAGCCATGATTCTCACAGCAAATTTAAAGACTTCACTACCATCCATTTTTATGTAGTGTAATCTGTTGTCTACAGTTTCTTTTGTAGCAGGCATTCTAGAACCACCAGCTGGTTGAGATAAGAATTTACCTCCAGAACCCTTTGCACCTAATTCCATTGCAACGATTCCACCACTTTCAACTGGTCCAATAATTGCAGCGCCAGCACCATCACCAAATAATACGCAAGTATTTCTATCAGTGAAATCTAAAATCTTAGATAATGTTTCAGCTCCAACTACTAATATTTTTTTAGCAGCACCCGATTGAACAAATTGCATTGCAACCGTTGATGCATAAACAAAACCTGAACATGCAGCACTAACATCAAATGCACTTGCATTTACTGCGCCTAATTTATCTTGAAGCGTACATGCTGTCGATGGGAAACTATTATCTGGCGTAATTGTTGCAACAATAATCATATCTAATTCTTCTGCAGTAACACCTGCAGCTTCCATAGCTTTTATTGAAGCGCCAAATGCTAAGTCAGATGTCGCTGTTTGATCATCTGCTATTCTTCTAGCTGAGATACCCGTTCTAGTTCTAATCCATTCGTCATTTGTATCAACTATTTTTTCTAAGTCAAAGTTCGTTACTTCCTTATCTGGTAAGCAACTACCTGTTCCTAAGAAACCTGCTCTAATACCCATATAGACAACTCCTATTCAACTTCCTCCACTTTAACTTGAGAGGAAATTTTTTCTATAATGTTATTTGAGACGTATTTCTCAGCATACTTAATTGCATTTTTAAATGCTTTAGCATTGGAAGAACCATGAGCTTTTACAATAGGTGCTTTTACTCCTAAAAGAGGTGCACCACCGTATTCTGTATAATCCATCTTCGTTTTAAGACCTTTCAACTTGCCTTTTACAAGACCAGCTGCAACTTTAGTCAAAGTATTTGATAAGAATATACTCTTTAATTCACCCATAAAAGATTTAGCAACACCTTCTGTTAACTTAAGAACAACATTACCTGTAAAACCATCACAAACCAATACGTCTGCTTTTCTTTCAGGAATATCTCTTGCTTCTACATTACCAATGAAGTTTAAATCCGACTCCTTAAGAAGTTGATATGCTTCACTGATCATAGGTGTACCTTTACCTTCTTCAGTTCCTATATTGATAAGACCCACTTTCGGATTCTCAATACCTAAAACATCTTGTGCATATATAGAACCCATTATACCGAATTCTAATAAGTTTCTAGCTTTACATTCTGCATTTGCTCCAACATCTGCCATAACAAACATTCCACTAAATGTAGGAAATACTGTTGTTAATGCAGGTCTATCTACACCTTTGATTCTTCCAACTCGAAGTAATCCTCCAGCGAGCAGTGCTCCTGTATTACCTGCCGAGATTAATGCGTCAATCTCACCTTTTCTAACTTTATCAAAACCAACTACCATAGAAGAATCTTTTTTACGTTTTATTGCAATAACAGGTTTGTCCTCATTCTCGACTACCTCAGTTGTAGCAATAATTTCAATACGCGATTCATCATAACTATACTTTGATAATTCGTTCTTTAACGCTTCTTCATTACCGATCAGCACCATTGTCGCAGAAATTTCTTTTAAAGCTTCTACAGCACCTTTTACCGTTTCAACAGGTGCATTGTCTCCACCCATTGCATCAATTGCTATTCTCATCCTTTGCTCCTTCTACATCTATTGCTGTTAAAATGAATTTACTTCTAAAAACTTGGTTATCCTGAACATTGACCATAACATGAACATAATATTCTTTGTTATCACGAATACGTGTTACATTAGCCTTTGCTATTAAACGCTGTTCGGCAAATACAGGTACATTGTACTTGATATTAGCCACACCAGTAATTGCGACTGGAGCATCTATGACTGCCATTGCTAGGGATTCTGCTAAGGCAAAAATATAATGACCTTTTACAATCTGCGTTTTAGTAAAAACCATATCTTTATCAGTTTCTAAAAATGAGATACCACTTTGATTTAACTGTAAATCGATAAGTTCACCAACGATTTCACCACGACTTAAAGTTTTTACTTTGTCGTGCATTTCTGTAGCAACGGATTTCATACGTTCTCTTAGCTCAGGAATATTTAAACTCATTCTATCCAAACGTATTGTTTGAATAGAGACGTCGAACATTTCACTAAGCTCCTCATCTCTTAAGAAAGGATTCTTTTCGATTTCCTCACTTAACCTAACTAGTCTTTCTTTCTTAACCATTCTAGGCATATTCTTACCATCCTTTAGTACTATATTTTAGTACCTGCTACTAATATAAAGTATAACAACAAAATCTCAAAAATCAAGACTTTTTTTAGTACCTCATACTAATTACAGCTACTGATACTAGTATACCATATAAAAAAACTCCCCTCAACCCAGTTGTAACAAGGGTTAAGAGAAGTTAGTTTTTTATAAAACATTTCCAAAATTTTATATTTTATTTTTATGGTTAAACTACTCTCCTAAGATAATTGTCTTATTTTCAAATGCAAATTCAAGACTCTTAGATACAACTTCAGCATCAGTAGAATCTGTAGTTAACTTATAACTTAAAATTGCATCGATATGAGTACCAGAATTCAAGAAACCACTTCCATATGTTTCTTCAAACATTTCAATTTGCTTTGTTATATAGAAAGGAAGCTCCATTCTCGCATAGCTGATTTCAGACATCAATTTATCACTAAATCTATAATCAGTCTTAAGTTTTATTCTTAAAGTATAATCTTCACTTAAATAAACAGATTCAACTTCATGAGGTTTCACGATAATTTTATAGCCACCTTCTCCATTAAGTACACCATTTACAACTCTGCCTGTTTCAATTGACATATCATAAGTTATATCTGTAGAATTACCAAAATTATCAATAATCGAAACTCCAACAATTTCAGGATAAACATAAGTCGCAAGCAAAGTATCTGTAGTATCAATAAGATTATCAAGTCCTATTTCTACTTGAACATCATATAATCTATTTATATCTCTTTCTACCTTAAAGTCAATTTCAAACTCTAAAGGAGAACCATATATTTTTTTCTCAATAGAATCAACAGTTGTAATATTAATATCAGAATTACTATCCGCAACTACAATTTGGTTTGATGGCTTAGATAAGTATTCATTCTCACCATCTTCAATTACTCCTCTCACATAGAACTCATCACCAAGTAATACATTGTCAACAAGTATCGCATTTGTACGTATAATGTTATCATCTACATCCAAATCAACTTCAACATCTTGCTTATAAAGCTTATATCCATCAGCTCTAAATAAATTGTTCCATCTCAAATACAGACTGTTATCATCACCTCGAATAGGAATTAAGTTCTCAACATAGTCTTTTTCGAAAGTATCAACTACTAGAGGATGCGATAAAACAAAACTAGATTCAGATGTTAAACCTTGAATAGCAATATACTGAGTATTCGGATCATCAATTTTCAATCTATAAGCATAGTCTGTAGCAATAGTCGTATCAACTAGTTTAAGCTTCTTAGGATCTGCACCAACCCAAACACCATAGTTTGATGCTTCTTCTAACTTGCTCCAAGAAAGCAAAATTTGACGACTATTAGGAGTATAAGTATATTGCAAATCTTTAACCATTCGATTTCTAGAATAATCAATTTCCATAACATCAGTTTTACCAGATTTTATATCATCACTATATGCCTGAACTTGAACATAACGATTATCCTTATCGTTCTTGTCAAACTCAAACCTATAAGTTAAATAATCACCACTAGTCTCTAGATTGTCTTTCAGAATATTGGTTTGAATCTCATCATTCAACATCTCATCATTTTTACTAAGAAAAACAGAATATCCTTTTGCCTCATCAATTGGTTTCCAATACAAGTTCACGTATCCCTTAGTTTCATCTTCATGACCTGAATCATCAAAGTTATAGAAAACATCTTTGACCTTATTTTCTACAACAAATGTATCAGAATAAGTTGTTAACTCATCTCCAACTTTCGCCTGTATTCTATAGTTCAACTTTAAGAATTGAGACGTTAAAGGATCTGAATAGGAGATCCCAGGATCATTATCTCCAACTTTATTAATTGTAGTCAACTCAACAAACGTACTATTTCCAATATCTCTATCAATCTTATACGAAAAAGCACCATCATATTTCTTCCAAGTTAAATCTACAAAATATTTTTCTTCTTCCTCAATTGTTTTCTTTATAATTGCTCCTGATAAGTTTTCAACCGGATCCAATTGCCCTTTATTAGGAGTAGCGATATTCGATGTTGAATCGCTTCTTGAAACACCCGATTCCCGTTGCGCAAATAATTTCACTTCACTCGGCGCTGCTATATATTGACCATACCACGTTACCGAAAAGTTCTCCTTCAAAGGGTCCTTAACAACTACAGGCTGTAAATTACCATTGTAATTCAAATAATACAATTGAGCGTTATCAACAGCATCCCAAACAAATTTATATATTCCCTTATCACTCGTCGTTATATACTGAAAGTTATCTGGTTCATTCAAATAAATAAACTCCGCGGCAATAGATACACTTGTTTCACTATCATTTGAGCCAATTACACCAAAATATCCACCACTTACCATACTAGTAGTTAGCGGAAAAACAAATAATTCCTTGCCATCATAAGTCACCTTAGTTGTAACAACAAGTTCATCTTCTTCAGTGATTTGCTCGTCTGCTGAAAATCTTACTTCAAAATCATTAAATACATTTTGCTCGTCTTTGAAGTTTATATATCCGACTTCACCGACATGAAACAAATCACTTACTACTACTCTGTTTTCAACAGATGCTTTATGCTTTGCACTAAAGCTTAAAAATTTGGCATCATCCCTAGAATCGATAAACATATTTGGATACATCGAACTTAGAGTTACACTGTTTTGCTTCGACGTAGAACTTCCATCAACATATTTACTTTTATCAAAAGAGATGATTTCACCATTTGGCCTAATTACTTCAACAGTTGGTATAAAATTAGTAGCATTTACTCTTTCTAATGTAATTCGGTAAGTATAAATATTCAATGTATCTGGTGCTTCTTGAATATGAAAACTACTTGAAAGATTTCCTATTCTGTATTCAAAAGTTCTTTTTACAGCTATTATATTCCAGCTATCCCATATATATTCTTCTTTGATTTGATTAATCCATATTTTGTCATTAGTTGTTGAATTATCATTCAACGGACCAGTACTAACTCCAATTCCAGAATAAGGATTAGGACCATATATATTTTCATGATCAATTACAAACATAAACTCATATTTATCACTTAATGTTGATGGATTTGAATTATAATCTATATTCTGATAAATATATGTATCTTTATTAAGATTTTTTGGCTCTGCATAACCATAATTCACTTTCCATTTTCGACCATGTGTTTTCCACCTTTCGGTGCTAAGTGAACCATCGAACTCATCAGATGCAGCTAAACCACCTTCTAATGTAATATCGATCAGTTCCTCTTCAGCGAAAGTAAGACTAGAACTCACAAGAATAAACACCAAGCATAAAAAGATACTTTTTTTCAATTTCTTACCTCCTTAATCGATTCAACCAGATCCTTCAATTGATCTATTTTAAAATTAACACATTCCATTTTTATTGTAGTTCTATTATTTTTTACGAATGCTATCGCCTTCTCATTTTCATATCGAACAAAAGAAATTTTCTTATTAGATAGTATTTTAAAGTCATCAGAACTTAGAAGCTCTGTTTTTAAATATTTATCAAACACTTCATAAATATCATCCTCTATTAATTCAATTTCTACACTGCTTAACTCGTTATTTCTATCAATATCCATCTTCACAAACGAATACATTCCACTTTCATTCACATAATCAATTAAAGCGAATCCCTCTAATACAGGGTATATAAACTCGAGATCGAATCGTTTCATAACAACAGTACTAGGGTTAATTATAACGCTCCGGTCATTTGCGACCCACTCGACATCATAATTGAACAAACTTGCTATAATCGATAAAGGTATGTAAGTCCTGTTGTTATGGATCACTGGAACCACGTTGCTTCTAAAGATGTTTTCATTCAAATAAATATTTTCATTACCTATTTGCATTCGAATTGTATCACCTCTATTAGAAATAATACTGATAGTTCTATATTCATGATTCCATTCTATTTGACTTTCATCTATACCAAAAGCATCTATTGTACTCTTTAGAGGAATCATAGTCCTATCATTTAATATAAATGGACTTAAATTCACACCTTGTTCTTCATCATGCATATCCAATTCTATACCATCAATGAGTACTGTAACATCATCAGATGTCACAGTATCTGCAAAAGATGAAAATGAGAAAGCCAAAATCATAGTTATAACTAATAATATTTTTTTCATATTAACCTCGAGAATCTACCACTCTCACAGAGGGTGGCTAATTTAAAAATCACTACCTATCTTATCACGTTTATCAACCATTATCTTTTTAGTTGAAATACCAACATCAGTATCTGGTACATTAAAATCATTATCTAACTTATTGGTTAAGTTATAACTGAAATATGCCTTTACTCTTACAGCATCTTGCTCTTCCTCAGTATCATAACTTGCCTTAAATAAGACATCAAAGAAATCTGGTATTTGATAAACCGTTAAACCTTTTTCAAAACTTTCATCATCTTTATTTTTTTCATCTAACTCATTCTTCAAATCTTTTAAATTGTCGAAGACATTTGAGTCAAGTTGACCATTATTACTCTTAAATGATAACGAGCTTTCTAATACAACTATTAGCTTTGTATCTTCTTTCATGAAAGTATCGTCGTATTCATTAATCTTAATTTTCAACGAAATTCCATTATCAACTATAGCTTTCGTCGTAATTGCAAGCGGTTCGTAGTCTCTATCCAAGACTTCATAATTGATAGTTTCTGCTTTATTACCATTGTCCAAAATAGTCACTTTTAGAAGATCTACCTCTTCTGCATCATCCTTTTGTCTATACAACTTAACCGTTGGATAAGAATACACTAAGGGAGCAACAAAATTAGAAGCGCCCTCTCTTATAGGAAGCTCTAAATTCAGTGTAATTACAGGGTTATATAAGAACACACCATTTGGAAACTTAGTTTCATCAGACTTAACTTCAATCAAAACCTCTTTATTCTTAGAGTATTTATAACCAGTACTCTCTTCGTCAATATTAGAAAGTATTTGAGTTGTCACTACCTGTTTAATCCGATAATCGTCACTTACAGCTCCATTAGCATCCATTACATCGCGATTTAATACATAAGTCTTATTAGCATCTACAACAAACTTTATTGTATCACTATAATTATCATACTGTTCAGAATTAGTTAATTTGAATTTATAGTATACTCTTTTATTTACAATAGTAAATAAGTCATCATTATCTTTGTCTTCTTGAATTATTGTTGGCTGTTCTTTTCCAACCGACGAGGGACCTGAAATTATTGGCAACAAGCTATAATATACTTCAGCTAATTTTACATCTTCAGTCGCAACAGAGTCGTCTAACGAATCATCGATTTTATCCCAAGATACAATGAACTCATTATTTTCACGTTCTACCTTTAAGTTTTCAATACTTGGCACAGTATTTATAGTAGCAGTTCCCTTACCTGATATATTATCATTCGGCAAAATTGCTTCTATCTTGTATGTAGTACTAGGTCCATCTTCTCCATCAATTGGTATAATAGTTGATGTTTTATCTGTTGACAAAGAATCCTTATTCAACTTAATTTCCTCATCACCATGTAATTTGTATACATTATATCCTATAGCGCCTTCATAAGAATCCCATGTCACTACAACTTTATTCTCGGGATTTTCACCTTCCTTATGAGGTCTTACTGCTTTTACATTTTTCACAGGATCTAATGCTACCTTAAAGCCATTAGCCTGGAAATTATGATAAGTCTTATCATCACCCGTTTGGTCAAAATCACTGTAATAAAACATCCCTTTTTCAAGTGGAAAATTATACTCACCAACCGTAGTATATGCAAGTTTTAAATCTAGCGTTACAGGCTCTGCTACATAATAATCATTTACTAAATTAAAATTAACCGATCCAATGTTATAAGTAAATTTCCTATCTCTTGTTGTTATTTTGTTCTTTTGAGGATGATCATCTGAAACAATCAAACTTAATCCTTCAGGGATTTCATCTGTCAATATAGCATTATCTAATGTAAAACTAGCTGTGATCTGATTAGCAATGGAATCATATATCTCATTAATTTTCTGCGCCGAATCCACTCTTGGATAGTACAATGTCATTATATCATCAGATATCGTATCAGCTACATCTTGTAACTTACTCTTCGATGATGTATTAAATGATAAAAAGTAAGTATTATCATATCCTGTTAACAATTCACCCATGTACTGAGCATAATTTGCTGCTGTTGTACTACCATTAGCACCATTCAATTCTGAAATATGATTTTGTGTCCCAGTGTAAAAGTAATTATAATATTTTCCCCCTCGATTATCTCCTTCATTAATAATAAACTTATCATCAAGTCCTAATATTTTTTCATCATAAGTCATCCAACTATATACTGACGGTTCACCATCCGTTAAGAATACTAAGTATTTCTCAGCATTTGGAGAACTTTCATTACTTGCAACTAAATTCATGCTGTCTCTTAAAGCATCACCAATATTAGTTCCACCACTCATCGAGTAAGTACCATAATCCCCTCGATGATTAGCTAAGTGATTGATTCTATATTTAATATCATCAACATTATTTTTTTGTGCAGTATTACTAGAACTATTATTTCCATTGCCATCATCCAAATAACCTTGACTAATATCAAGCATAGATGAATTATTTTTTATATATCTATCAGAATAATCATCATAATACAATAAGGCTAATTTCATTTTAGAATTTTCCGCCAAACTCTCCACAAAAGAATTTGCAGCTTCCTGCACGATATCCATACGTGAAGTTTCATACGATTGAGCATAACGATTCGAAGACAAAATATAATTCATAGAAGTAGAATTATCTAATACCAAAACAACTTCTTTATCTTTTGGTTCTTCCAAAAAACTTGATTTTGGAATATCATCAAACTCAACAGTATACTCAACAAATATATCATTTTCAAAATGTACAGAATCTAAATAAACTTCATCTACATATTTCTTTTCAGTACCTTCCATAATATAAAACTTTCTTGTCATTGTCTCTATTTCAGCACTCGGTAAATCCTCTACAGTTTCTGCAAAAGAAAATGTACTCAATAACAATGAAAACATCAATATAAAACTCATTATTTTTTTCATCTCTACCACCTATTCTCTATACCAAAACATATACATTTTTTCACCATTATCTTCCACAACATAACAATCAATCAATGCATCAGGAGTAATCATTTCATGATATTCATAATTAACATCCTGCATTTTATCAATTATAATATCCAACTTGTCTGCAAAACTGTTTCCATATGTCCTTTGTCTTAACATTTTTTTATAAGATTCAATTAAATCAATTCGCTCTAAATCAGTTAAAATCATATCGACGTTATATATATCAGAAGAACCACTATAACTCAAGGCAATCGAAGCTCCGTCATCGCTTACTAAATATACATTATTTTCAACTGCAATTTGAATTTTGTTATCATCTGATTGATTTAGTTCCAAAACAGAATCTATCGATTCCTCACCAAAATTTTTATTTATTTTCTTAACAACATTCTGATCAACATTTCCATTTTGAACAGATTCAATTGCTACATACTCTTTAACATCCAATAAATCCTCATCAAAACTCACCTTATATAATAAAGTAATTGCTTCTTCTCTACTCGTCTTTCCTTTAGGATTAATTGTGTCTAAGTTATTCTGCTTACCAGTACCAGACATAATCTTATTAACATAGTTGAATTCAATAAATGGTTTAGCCCAATTACTGATTTCACTTGAATCAGAAAATGCAGATTCAGAAGTCGGCAATATTTGATTTTCATTTATCTTATGCACTAAATTGTACACAAGAGCTGCAACTTCTTCTCTTTTAATCTCATTATCAGGTCTAAATGTCTTATCATCATAACCACCAACAATTCCAGCATTGTAAGCTTTTATAATTTCAGTTTCAAATAAATGTCCAGATATATCGGAAAAAGGACTTTCTTCCTTTATCTCTACCTCAACACTATTTTGATCTAGAATCTTAAGTGCTAATAAAACATACTCATAACGCTTGATATTGTTTTGATAGTCACTTTTGAGCGAATCTGGAATCAATTCATCCTTGCTTGCATTCTCGACGAACTCAGTTGCCCATTCACTGGGTTCTGCAAAAACTGCTAACTGAGTAAATATCAGCATTCCAATCAGCAGTATACTTGTTATTCTCTTTATCATATTTCTCTCCTTCATATACCTATTCACTCTTCATTATACCTTTTTTTACTTTTATAATAAAGGTTATAGCATAAATACTTGTTCATTATTGATATTCAAATAACAATATAATCCATTATGTATGTTAATAAAACAAAAAATAAAAAAACAGCGTATAATACGCTGTTTAATTTAATAATTAATCTACTGAAATAACTTCTTTTCCATTGTAGAAACCACATGCTGCACATACTCTATGTGGAACGTTTGGCTCGTGGCATTGAGGACATTCGATAATGTTTGGCGCTGTCATCTTAATGTTAGCTGCTCTTCTCTTATCTCTTCTCGCCTTCGAAATTTTTCGCTTTGGTACTGCCATTATTACACCTCCTTAATCATGAGTGAACAAATTTTTCAATTTTGCAAATCGCGGATCTATCTTTTCATCTTCACAAGTACATGTTTCAGAATTTAAATTAGCTCCACAATCGGGACAAAGTCCTTTACAGTCATCATCGCACAGAACTTGCGTTGGCAAATTCAATACAATATCATTGTAAATCACATCATAAAGGTCAATAACAGCCGATTCCACATAGACAATATCGTCTTCCGCGTCATTTCTTTCCTTCACAATAGATCTTACGATTTCCCCTTTAAGGTCATATTCCAGTTCATCTAAACAACGACTACAGAAACAAGTCCATTTTGATTCATAGTTCAAAGTCAATGAGAAGTTCTCCTCATTCCTCTTTACCACTCCCGTTACCATTACAGGAGCTATCTTGAACGAATCATTATTTAAAAGGTCATCATCTTTAGTAAATTCTAGTATAGAATCAATTTCTACCTCATTTACCTTTTGAGATATCAGTTGAGTCAAATCATATTTCATAAACTCACCTCACAAAATAACATTAATAGTATATTTATTTTGAGGGTGTTTGTCAATAGTATTTCACTATTTAAATGAGTTATTTTTATTTTAATAGACCTAAAGTATCTCTAGCGATCATTAATTCCTCATTTGTTGGAATAACCATAACTTTAACTTTAGAATTATCAGCATTAATGAAAGTCTCTTTTCCTCTTACATTATTAGCTTCAGCATCTAACTCAACACCCATAAATCCTAAGTTATTACAGATTGCAGCTCTATTAGCAGCAGAATTCTCACCTAAACCAGCAGTAAAGATGATACCATCAACACCACCCATGATTGAAGCGTAAGCAGCAATATACTTTCTAACTCTTAAATCAAAAGCATCTAAAGCTAATTGAGCTCTTTCATTGCCTTCAGCAGCAGCATCTTCAATATCTCTAAAGTCACTTGAAACGCCAGAAATACCAAATACACCCGATTGCTTGTTTAATAAGTTATTAACTTGATTAGTATCTAAGTTTTCTTTATCCATAATATAAGTAACAATTGCAGGGTCAATATCACCACAACGAGTACCCATTACTAAACCTTCAAGTGGTGTGAATCCCATTGAAGTAGCAACTGATTTACCACCGTCGATAGCACATAAAGAAGCACCATTACCTAAGTGACATGAGATAAGCTTAAGATCTTTAGCATCTTTACCTAACATATCAGCAGCTCTTTGGTATACATATCTATGAGATGTACCGTGGAAACCGTATCTTCTAACGCCGTACTTTTCATATAATTCATATGGAAGTGGGTAGATAAAAGATGTTTCTGGCATAGTTTGGTGGAATGCTGTATCAAATACTGCTACATTCTCAACACTTGGTAAAAGCTCTTGAATTGCTTTGATACCAGTTAAGTTTGGCGGATTGTGAAGTGGTGCAAGTTCAATACACTCTTCTAACGCCTTAATTACGTCATCATTAATAACAACAGATGCTGAGTACTTCTCGCCTGCATGTACCACTCTGTGGCCTACAGCGTTAATCTCATCGTAAGATTTGATAGCACCGTACTCTTCATTCACTAATGCTTTTAAAACATTACCTAATGCATCTTTGTGATCTTTCATTTCAACTTCGATAACTTTTTTACCGAAAGCTGGTGTCTCTTGCTTTAATCTAGAACCTTCGATGCCGATTCTCTCAACAAGACCTGAAGCCAACTGGCTTTCATCGTTCATATTTAATAATTGGTATTTTAAAGATGAACTACCGCAGTTAATAACTAAAATATTCATATTTCCCCCTAGCAATGTATATAGTATACAAACTTTTTTCATTCATTCCCATTATAATAGATTCCATATTTTTTTCAAGTAGATAATCACGATATTACGAAAAAAAACAAGATAATACGGTTTTATTCCTAAGCCCGATGTTACAAAGCTTACACTGTACAAGGTATAAGATAAATGATACCATTACAGTGAACAAGGAGAAGATATGAAAGTTGTAGGATTAGT
>PPCM01000982.1_pt1 | contig 15730 bp, 13 predicted proteins | sample 1555541 | NCBI WGS metagenome assembly PPCM01 (sample SAMN05284479, study PRJNA326546) | Marine sediment metagenome, whole genome shotgun sequencing project. | isolation source: marine sediment | place: Germany: Wadden Sea | collected 2012-09-05 | reverse complement strand
TCCGACAACAGGAAACGGAGATAAATATGGGAATGCTTGAAGGTAAAACGGCACTGGTAACCGGCGCTTCAAGGGGAATCGGGCGAGCCATTGCCGACAAACTGCTTCGTGAAGGCGCTGCGGTGGTTATCGGAGACATCATGGACGCCAACCTGGATGGGGACGACTCCACGCAACCTGGAAACTTGACCTATATGCGGCTGGACGTGTCCGATGCCGGCAATATCGCCTCGGTCATGGAGAAGGTGGTGGCGCTCCACGGCAGGCTGGATATCCTGGTGAACAACGCCGGCATCATGTTCGAGCGCCTTATGGAGGATACCTCCGAAGAGGACTGGGACCGCATGATGGACATCAACGTCAAGGGCGTTTTTCTGTGTAGCAAACACGCCATCGCGCCCATGAGGGAGAGCGGCGGCGGTTCCATCGTCAACATCGGCTCCATCGAGGGGAACGCCAACAACCCGGAACACACGGCCTATGCCGCGTCAAAGGGGGCGGTCCATGCCCTGACCCGGGCAATCGCGGTGGACGAGGGAACAAGGAGCCGGGTGCGGTGCAACTGCGTCTGCCCGGGGTGGATCAATACGGAGCTGAACGACGCCTATTTCAATCAGCTCAAGGACCCGGAAGAGGGAAAAGAGGCGATCCGGGGGCTTCATCCCGTGGGCCGCATGGGAACCCCCGAGGATATCGCCAATATGGTCTGCTGGCTGGCCTCGGATGAATCCGGGTTCGTGACCGGCCAGGAGTTCACGGTGGACGGCGGAAGAACCGCCCGCCCGAGCCTGGCCGATTTCTCCGCCATGGAGAGACGCTGATGCGCTTTCTGGGCAAGGTGGTGGTGATCACCGGGGCTTCGGGCGGTATCGGAGAGGCAACGGCAAAGAGGATCACGGACGAGGGGGGGCGATTGGCGCTCCTGGGGCGTGATCCGGACCGCACCCATGCGGTGGCGGAGCGCACGGGCGCCTTTTACGTTTCCACCGCCGATATCACGCTTCCTTCGGCCTGCAAAACCGTGATCAGGGAGATTCACCGGATGGGAGAGGGCCTGGATGTTCTGATCAACAACGCCGGGGCCATTGTGCGGGCGGACACCTGCGACACCACCTCCGAACAGTGGCGATCGATCATGTCCGTCAACCTCGATGCCGCCTTCTTTCTTTCCCGGGAGGCCGTGGACGTCATGCGGGAAAAGGGGGTTGCCGGAGCCGTGGTGAACGTGGCGTCCATCAACAGCTTCGTGGGACGAAAGGGCCTTGTGGCCTACAGTTCCAGCAAGGGCGCCCTGATTCAGATGACTCAGTCCATGGCTCTGGACTGTGCCGGGGACAATATCCGCGTCAACGCGGTCTGCCCCGGGGCCACGGATACGCCCATGCCCTTCTCGGGGCATGCGAACACCCCCAAACGGGAGGAGGTGGAGCGGTTGCTGAACCGGGACATTCCCATGGGGCGAATGGCCGATCCCGCAGAGGTGGCGGCTGCCGTGGCCTTTCTGGCTTCCTCGGATGCAAGTTATATTACCGGAACCAGCCTGATGGTGGACGGCGGATTTACCAGCCGATGATCTTTACACGTACATCGGAGTTGATGCCTTCGTCAAAATCCGCAAATGGATTGTCAATCCACAACATTCAAAGCACAAAGTCAGTTTTTTGAACACACGATAATATTTCCGAGTCTCATATCGGAATCATGACATTGCGCTCGATTTGTCTACGCCCGGCTTTTTTGCCGGGCAGCCCGAATTGATTGCATAATCCCTACAACGTTATTTCAAGCAGAGGAGAATCCAGATGCGTTTTAAAGATAAATCGGTTTTGATCACAGGCGGCGCCGGCGGCATCGGCAGGGCTGCCGTCCGAATTTTTGCAAGTGAAGGCGCCAGGGTCATGATCTCCGACCTCTCCGAAGAGGGATGCCGGGAAATCTCGGAGGAGATGGAAGGCAAGGGATTTCCGGTGGAGTACCTGCCGGGCGACCTCTCGGACAAGGTCTACTGCGAAGAGCTGGTGGCCCATACTGTAAAGACCTTCGGAACGCTGGATGTCCTCCTGAACAACGCGGGCATTATCCCCAGGGGGACGATCCTCGAAACCACCGACGAGATGTGGTTTGCCGCCCTCAACATCAACCTCACCGCCGTATTCTTCCTGAGCCGGGCAGCCGTTTCCCATATGAAGGAGCAAGGGGGCGGCGCCATCGTGAACACCTCCTCCACCTGGGGCGTCTATCCGGGTCCTGCGCACATGGCATACTGCACCAGCAAGGGCGCTGTCGCGGCCATGACGAAAAACATGGGAAGGGACCATGCCGGGGACAATATCCGCATCAACGCGGTCTGCCCCAACGAGGTGAACACCCCCATGCTCAGGAGCGGCTTTGCGGCAAGGGGACTCGACCCCGACAAGGCGGTGGATGCTCTAAGCGAATCGGTTCCCCTGGGAAGGCTGGCCGAACCCGAGGATATCGCCGATGTAATGGCGTTTCTGGCATCGGACGAGGCAAGGTATATCGCCGGCACCACCATCGATGTATCCGGCGCGAAACCGGTCTATTAGTCAAGGAGACGATCCATGGGACATTTCGAACTTCTCACCGAGTCCGATGCCGCGCGCATCCATGAGGCCTCCCTTTCCGTCATGGAAAAGGTGGGGCTGGACATCCTCGACGATTCGGCCCGGCAATACCTGTCCCGGGCAGGGGCAAGGGTCGACGGAAAGCGTGTCTACTTTTCAAGACAACTTGTGGAAAGCGAGGTTGCCAAGGCACCGGAACAGTTCACCCTCCATGCCAGAAACCCCGAGAACAACGTGGTTGTGGGCGGCGAGAGCACCCTGTTCCTGCCCGCCAACTGCCCCGCCTTTGTGATGGAGGCGGGAAAGGTACGGCGCTACGGAACCCTTGCCGATTATGAAAACCTTATCAAGCTCACGGCGAGCAGCAAGAACCTCGACATGTGCAGCAATATCCTCGTGGAACCCTCGGATGTGCCGCCCGAAAAGCGCAATGTGCAAATGCTCTATGCGACCATGAGGAACACGGACAAGTGCTTTATGGGCGGCGCCCTCGGCAGGAAAGGCGCCGACGAAACATTTGCCATGACGGCAAGGATGTTCGGCATCGAAGAGGAGCGGCTGCCCGAGAAGGCAAGGGTGATGAGCATTCCCTGCTCCCTGACCCCGCTGAAATACGACGATATGATGCTCCAGTGCCTTATGGCCTATGCAAAAGCGGGGCAGCCGGTGATCGTGAACTCCCTTGCTGCGGGCGGCGCCACCGCGCCCGCCACCCTCGCCGGCACCCTGGTGGTGGAGAATGCCGAAATCCTTGCCGGAATCGTTATTGCACAGCTTGTGCGGGAGGGGACGCCCATTGTTTACGGGGGCGCGTCCAGCAATGCGGACATGCGATCGGGCGCCCTTTGCGTGGGATCTCCGGAGATGGCGCTGAACAACGCCCTCACGGCCCAGATGGCACGGTTTTACAAGGTTCCGAGCCGGGCATGCGGCGCGCTCACCGAGGCCAAGGCACCCGGAACCCAATCCTCCTACGAGTCCATGATGAACCTGACCACGGCGGTGACCGCCGGGCTCAACATCATCCTCCATGCAGCGGGCTCCCTCGATACCATCAACGCCGTCTCCTACGAGAAGTTCATGATCGACGACGAGCTCTGCGGCATGGCAAAAAGAATGAAAAAAGGGGTCATCGTTTCCGACGAGACTCTGGGCCTCGATGCGATCGAGCAGGTGGGGCCGGGGGGGCATTATCTCGCCAGTCCCCATACACTGAAACATTTCAGGACGGAGTTTTTCGTTCCGGAACTGGGCGACCGCAACACCTATGCCGCCTGGGAGAAGAGCGGCGAGGGCGGCGTTGTCCGCAGGGCCAATGAAAAATGGCGGCGCATCCTCTCGGAATACACGCCCCCCGAACTTCCGGGGGACGTGGACAGGGACCTCAGGCGTTATATGGAGGCCATTTAGCGTCAGGCCGCATTAAAGAGGCCTCCCCCATCTTTCACCCCGAACAGAGCAACAGGATTTATTATGCGGATCTCCGAAATGCACGTTTATCAACATGACCTGCCGGTCGTGGGCGGTGCCTACCGCATGGCGAGAACCACCGTCACCTCACTGGACACCACCATCGTCGAGGTGGTCACCGAAAACGGGATCACCGGATACGGCGAGACCTGCCCGGTGGGCCCCGTTTACCAGCCCCACCATGCCCTCGGCGCCAGGGCCGCGCTAAAGGAGATGGGGCCTCAGTTGATCGGGCAGAACGCGCTTGCCATTGACTGCGCAAGGGATGCCGTGGATCTTGCCCTGAACGGCCACGAATATGCCAAGGCGGCTCTGGACATCGCCCTCTGGGACATTGCCGGAAAAGCATACGGTGCAAGGGTCTGCGACCTTCTGGGAGGGGCCAGGCGCGAGCGGGTGCCCTCCTATTATGCCATGGGGGTCGTGCCCCCGGACGAGGCGGCGGAAATCACCCTTGAAAAGCAGGCCGAGGGGTATACCCGCCTTCAGGTCAAGGTGGGCGGAAGGCCCCTGGAGGAGGACATTGCCGCCATTCGAAAGGTCTGCGAGGTTCTGAAGCCCGGTGTCGCGCTTGCGGCGGACGCCAACCGGGGATGGACCACACGTGACGCAATTACGGTCTCCCTCTCATGCAGGGATAAAGCCTTTATCATTGAACAACCCTGCGCCACATACGAGGAGGTTCTTTCGCTCCGGGGCCGGGTATCCCACCCCGTGTACCTGGACGAGAATGCCGACGGCCTCCATGCGATACTCCGGGCAATCGGGGATCGCTGCTGCGACGGCTTCGGCCTCAAGGTCACCCGCATGGGAGGCCTGAGCGCCATGCGGACCATCCGGGACGTCTGCCGGGCGGCGAACCTTCCCATGACATGCGACGATGCCTGGGGCGGCGATATTATCGCGGCCGCCTGCACCCATATCGGCGCGACCCTGGAGCCCCGCCTCCTTGAAGGCGTCTGGCTGGCCGCGCCCTATATCGACGGGAATTATGATCCCAATAACGGCATCGCCATAGAGGGCGGCCATATCGCCCTGCCCCGGGGGCCGGGGCTGGGAGTAGAGCCGGACAAACGCATCTGGGGGGCTCCCGTCATGTCTTTCGGTTAGCAGTCGCCGGGGGAATCCACGCCATGGGCTTCGGTTTTCCCCAACAGGGGAGTCGATTCATGACGTTCGGCTACCGACAGCCAAGGGGTCCCTGCCCGTTTGGTTCGGTTGACCGCCGGCAGGGACCTCCCCCCATGTGCTTCGGTTTCTCACAATAAGGGGGCCGCTTAAGGGCGTTCGGCCACCTGTCGACAAGGCCCCCTGCCCTTCGGCCCTGTTCTCCCCGGAAAGGAATCCCCGGCCATGACCCGGAATTTTCAGCCGGAAAATGATTCCATGCAATAGCGTTCGGTAAATCAACAGGCAAGGCGCATTCCGTCATACAATTCGGTTGTCCCCAGCAAACGGATAAGGATCGAGATAGTAAGCTGAACTAAATTGTGACGAATTCCGGCTCATATTAAACCGGCAATTAAATACGCGAACCTACCGATAGGCGACCTATCCGGTTTTATTGATTTTCCGGATTTTGAAAGCTGCTGTTGTTAATTGCCGGGTTAATAAGTGCGCCGGGAACGGGCTCCTCTTATCCCTGACACTGAGTAATGATCAAGTAATTAAGTTTCATTCCCAAGGAGGAATTGATGAACGCAATACCCGAAACCATGGCCGCCGTGCTTCTCACGGGACACGGAGATTTCGACAAGCTTTCCTACAGGACGGATGTTCCCGTACCCCGCCCGGAGCAGGGGGAGGTGTTGATTCGCGTTGCCGCCGCCGGGATCAACAATACCGATATCAACACACGCGTCGGGTGGTATTCAAAGGATGACGTCAAAGAAGGAAATGCAGGGACCACCGGAGATGATTCGGCAGGCGATGATACGATCACCGATAAGGAGGACGGCGGCTGGTCCGGAATGCCCTTCGTGTTTCCCAGGATCCAGGGAGGCGATTGCTGCGGACGGATCGTTGCCGTCGGCAAGGGGGTGGATTCCGCCAGGATCGGTGAACGTGTGATGGTGCCGAACTTTCTGCGCTCCCCCGTGGATTACCGCCCCATGGAATGCTGGGTCCTGGGTTCGGAATGCGACGGCGCATTTGCGCAATTCATGACGGCCCCGGCAGAGGAATCCCATGCAATCGACTCGGGCTGGACGGACGCGGAGCTTGCCTCCATTCCCTGCGCCTACTCCACCGCCGAAAACCTGCTGACAAGGGCGGGTCTTACTTCCGGCGAACGTGTTCTTATTACAGGCGCCTCCGGAGGCGTGGGGTCGGCCGCCGTTCAACTTGCAAGGCGAAGGGGTGCTGTGATACTGGCCGTTTCCGGCAGATCAAAGGCGGAACAGGTCCGGGCCATTGGCGCGGATCTGGTGATACCGAGGGATGGGGATCTGATCGGGGCGGTGGGCCGGGACTCGGTGGATGTGGTCATCGACCTTGTGGCCGGCCCCATGTGGCCGGATCTCCTCACGGTCCTCAAACGGGGCGGGCGATATGCCGTTGCGGGCGCCCTGGCGGGCCATATGGTCGAGCTCGATGTGCGGACGCTCTACTTAAAGGATCTGAGTTTTTTCGGGTGCACCTTTCAGGAGGACGGGGTGTTCGAAAACCTCATCGCTTATATCGAGAAAAACGAGATTCGCCCGCTTGTGCATCAAACCTACCCCCTGGATGAGATCGTTCGCGCGCAAAAAGAGTTCCTGAAAAAAGAGTTTTTCGGAAAACTTGTCCTTATCCCGTGATATATGTGATGTTGCGGTGCCGGATGCGCGGAATCAGCCTTTACTTCTCCAGGGAAACCTTGCCCGACTTCTTTTTCCAGCAGGTTTCCCTGAAGGTACAGAGTTTACAGATGGAACCCACCTTCTTCGACTTGTATCCGGGCCCGGTCCCGATAAGGGTCGAAACGGTTTTAAAGGGGAGTAAAAGGCTTGAGTCCGTGAGGCTGATGCCTGTTCCGGTCAGGTCCATGAAGGAACAGAGGTTCTCCTGTTCCGAGGTTTCCCAGCCTTCCAGGGAACCCGGGCTCAATGAGGGGCTGACCCCCCAGCCCTTTTCGGCGGCGTATTCCTCGACGATTTTCTGCCCTCTGTTCCCCACCTCGCTCAGGGCCACCAGCCCCGCCGCATCCAGAAGGTAGCCGTCCAGGTACTTTTTATCGTCATTGAGCGCCTTGATCGCATTGTCCATGGCCGAGCCGATGGAATGGACGGAAACCATCGCCTCCCGGGCGTTTTTCAAAAGTGATGCATTGGGGCCCATGTGGAGCTTGCGAACTTCTCCTGTTCCGGCCTCTTCCATCCACACGTTTTCCCCTTCAACCCTTTGAATTTTTACAAACCGGTATGCGATGAGGGGCTCCGTGAGCTCCATTGCTTCCGTGACTGCATTTCCGGCTCCCGCAAGGATTTTTGGAGAGGTGTTCACCCCGCCACCCTGGGCCTTTAGAACATCCTCGACTTCCACTTTAATCTCGATATCTTTAATGACTTCCATATTACCCCAGGGACGGAAAACGCGTCGCATTTGAAAAGTTCATGGTAAAATCCGGTTCAAGGGAGAGATCGAGGAACCGCACCTCTCCGGCAATTGCTTCGATCTCCCCCCTCTTTTTCCTGTCCAGGAGTGCTGCGACGGCTCCGGCCCCGGCAAGGTTGCGTTCGCTCAGGATCTCCCCCTCGCAGACTTCGGGGGGCAGCATTCCGATATCCCGTGCATTTTCCCAGTTGAACCTGGCGCCGAACGCGCCGGTCAAAATGGTGCGATCCACCCGCTTTACCCCCGCTTTATCCAGGAGGGATCGAATACCCACGAAGAGCGCCGCCTTGGCAAGCTGAACCTGCCGTACGTCCTTCAGGGTAATTGCCAAATCGCTTCCGGGAAGATTGAATCCCCTCCCCGTTCCCTTCTCGTTTAGTATCACGCCGGGTTTAAGGGCATCGAAATTGCCGTTTTCAAGGGTGATGCCGAGCTTTCTCATGACGGCAAGGGCATCGATGATCCCCGAACCGCAGATCCCAACGGCCGGTGCATCACCGATGGTCTCATAGGCGAACCCGCTTTCCACATCCCGATCCACGAAAACCCTCGACACCGCCCCTTCGGAAGCCCGCATCCCGCAAGAGATCTGCGCCCCTTCAAGGGCCGGGCCGGTTGCACAGCTCGTGGCCCAGATCTTCTCCTTGTCACTGAGAATCAACTCACCGTTGGTCCCCACATCGATGATCAGGGTGGTCTCCTCCCTCGGGTGGGAACGATCCGCAAGAAGCGCGGAAAGAATGTCTCCCCCGAGAAAAGCCGAAACCACCGGGAAGATATAAACCGGAATCTCGTCCTCGAGGTTCAACCCGAGCGCCCCCGCGCGCGCCGTCACGGATGAACGGGTCACGGGAAGATAGGGCGAAAGGCCCAGGCTCCGGGGATCGAATCCGGCCAGTAGATGCTCCATGGTGGTATTGCCCACCACCGTCAGCTCGTCGATATCCGACGGATCAAACCCCGCCTCACCAAGACACAGGGTCATCAGCTCCCCCATAGCGTCGGCAACGAGTTTCCGCTGCTTGCCGAGCGCCCCCAGGTCCTCTCCAACGGCCGCGATTCGGGAGATTACGTCTTCGCCGTACCTTCGCTGGGGATTCACCTTTGCCCTGGATGCAAGCACCTCTCCCGTTCCCAGGTCACAGAGGTATGCCGCGACGGTGGTGGTGCCGATATCGAATGCAAAGCCGAGGCGCTTCTCCCGAACGCCTTCCAGCACCTTTATTACCCCGAGGGTATGGTGATGTACAACGGTTGCCCCTTTTCCGCGTATTGCATCGAGGGCGATACCGGTCGCCGGCAGCTTGGAATCGAACCGGATCGGTTCACCGTGTACCTTGTGAACCACCGCCTTCAGGAGCTCATCAATACTGAGCGAATTGTCCAAATTGGCAAGCGTCACGCTACCCGGCGGCAAAACCAATCTTTTCACGGCGGGATTCACCGAAAAGTCGCCTTTCACACCCGTTTTTCCATCGGGCTCATGCCCCTTGGCGGGATCGTCGGGAAGGGTCACGGTAACGGCCCCCGAGATCGCCGCAAGACATGCCAGTCGATCATTTGAAGAGGCCCCGGATGCGGACAGAAGTTTCGTCTCGGTCCCCTCGGCGGCATCCAGGGCACCGGGATCATCCACCGTCACACGGCATTTTCCGCAGGTTCCCCTGCCGCCGCAGTCTGAACGAATGGCGACGCCGCGATTTGCAGCCGCCGCCATCAGGGTCGTCCCCTTTTCAGCCTTTGCCCGGACATCGTTCGGAAGGAAATAAATATCATGCATTTCAATCACATCTTCCCTGTTTTGATTTCAGGCCGGTCGGGATTCCATTCTCCCCGCCGAACAATACAACTCCATTACCCGTTTCAGGGAAGAATTGTCAAATCAATTCAATATGAGCTCAAGCAAGGTGGGGCAGGCACGGGGAAACCCGGTCACCGCGATTTCACGAAGTCATAAACAATGACCTTGGATGTTAAAGGCGCCAGCACCTCCCTGGTTGCTTTACGGTGCCGCGGATCGTGGAGATACGCGCGCATGGCCTTTTCATCCTTGAAATGCATGATGATGCCCAAGTCAAAGCTGCTGTCCACGATCGACCTGTTGCCGGGGAGCATGGTCCCCGCCTCAACCGAGAGTATGCCCGGTATGGCCCGCAACTTCATCGTCTCATCCAGCAATTTATCCCGGTGTGATTGATTTCCGGGCTCTTTTAGCCAACAGATCACCATATGATATACGCTTGATTGAGTGGGCTCGGGATGGGAACGAACCGAGGCGCAGGAAACGCAGAAAAAAATCAACAGGATCGACATGCATTAATTGCCCCTCATTGTCTTTGTCATGAAACCGTCCTTCATATTGATCATCCGACGCCGGCCGGCCCGTGTAGCGGATTAAATGTCACGACCACCGGAATCCGAGTTATAGAGAGCAAAGACGCCCCCATTATGTTTGCTTCCTTAGCGGAGGAGCAGATAGCGTCCCGGGTTATCCTTCGGAAACAACCCTGTTGCGCCCGCCTCTCTTGGCCTTATACAGGCCCTTGTCGGCCCTGAGGAGCAGGTCGTCCAGCCCTCCGTCATCTTGTCGAATGGTGGCAACGCCGATGCTTACCCGCATATTAAAAGAGAAATTTCCCTCTTTGACCGCTATTGCCGCAACCTTTTGCCTCAGGCGATCGGCAATTTCGAACGCCTGCGTTTCCCCGGTTTCAACCAGTATAACGGCAAACTCCTCTCCTCCCATACGCCCGAGGATGTCGTTGTCCCGCAGTGCCGCCGCACACGTTTTCGCAAACACCTTCAAGGCAAGATCCCCCACCGGGTGCCCGTAAGTGTCGTTGATGTTTTTAAAATGATCGATATCGGCCATCAGCAGGGAAAGGTGACGGACATAACGCCTGCTTCGCTTCCACTCCTTATCCGCCTGCTCCATGAAACTTCGGCGGTTCCTGATCCCTGTCAGCGGATCCGTGAAGGCCAGTTCGCGGATCTCTTTTTCCAGCAGCTTTCGTTCGGCGATCTCCCGCTGGAGCAGCTCGTTTTTCCGTCTCAACTCGGCGGTTTGTTCCGCAACCCGTCGATCCAGTTCAAGGTTGTTTTTTTCGAGTGCCAACTGGTTCCGGCGCTGCCCCCACAGCCCCCACAGAAGAAGCAACGTCATGCCGGTGATCGTGCACAAAAGAAAGATGATTTGCGCGCGAAACCGCTCGAACAGATCCGGCGGCTGGTTGATCAAACGACTGTCCGGCGGAAGCTGCGAGCTTTTTATTCCGAAACGCGCCATCTGAAGATAATCGAACATCAGGCGGTTGGGGCTGCTGGTGACAATGGGAAGGGTCGACGCCTGCTTGCCGGCGAGAATTTCCCGTGCAAGGCGCGCGGCCTCCTGCCCCTGGGCGATTCCGGACGTTATGGAGCCGCCGACGATCCCGTTGCCGAAGTAGAAATCCCACGACCCGTAGATCGGAACCTTTGCGGCGGAATGAATCATCCGGATCCCGTCCACATAGGAAATAAAGTTTCCAAGTCGATCCCGATTGAACGTCAACATGTAGATCAGGTCCCTGTCGCCAAGTTCGGATATTCTCCTCGGGACATCCGCCAGTACAAAATCCTGAAAATACTTAAACGACAACTTCTCCCGAAAGGAATCGGCAACGGTGGCGAACTCCTTCTTGATGGCTCGCCCGGTGGGTGTTTTGTCCAGTACCACCAGGATTCGATTTCGTTCCGGATGCAGGCGCCGCATCAGATCCAGGTTCGCCGCGTAATCGATTTGTTCCACAACGCCCGTGATGCGGGATTTTCCCTTGAGCATCTCCTTGCTGAAGTTGTTGACCCCGCAAAAGACCACCGGAACGCCCGGGTACAGCTGATCCCCGTGATCCACGATAAAGCGCAGGGCGTTGTTGTCGGAACAGATGATAACGGCAAATTCGATTGCGGCCAGCTTGGTCTTGTAGCGTTCGAACTGGATCAGCCGTTTGAAATACGCCTCCCCGGGGTTGCGTTTGGTGTCGAGATATTCAAAATGGATCTCCATTTTGCCCCGCATGTCGGACAAGCCGAACTCTATGCCCCGGGTGATGTTGTCGGTCCACTGCAAACCTTGATGATATGAATGGAGAACCAGGATATTGGGAACCTTGCCGCCACCGGCCATGAGGGGAGCACTTGTCCCGACAACGATCAAAAGGGTATACCAGCACAAAAGCCGTTTTATATTCGCGCCCATAATTCGATTCCGTCCTTTACCAGATCAGAGGGTCAACCGGGCAATCATTAAATATGATACGGCATTTAATAGCAACTACTTTCCTTCAACCGGATGCCCCTATTCGCGGCTGCCCAGCGAAAACCCCGGTCCAAGCCGGTATGGAGGCCGCATGCGGTTTTCGCCCTTTTTCTCTTGAACTTCGGGACAGGTCGCCTTAAACTGACTTGTCCGAGGCATAAGATGCCCAATCCACTTTCCACGCACCGGCAAACAGGGGGGAATATCATGAAGTATTATTTCAAGGCACTTCCGGCGATCATACTTTCGGTTATTTTGATCCATATCCCCCCGGTATCCGCGAGCGACACAATCCTGTTGTCGGGGGGGCAAACCGTGTACGTGCCGGTCTATTCCCATATATATTTTGGAAACAAGGAGAGGCCGTTCTTATTGACCGTCACCCTGAGCATCCGAAATACCGACCCGGACAACAAGATCGTGCTCACGGCGGTGGATTACTACGAGACCCAGGGCAAACTGATCAAACATTATCTGGACCGGCCGATTATACTTGGACCGCTCCACTCCGTGCGATATATCGTACCGGAAAAAGAGAAGATCGGCGGTTCCGGCGCCAATTTCATGGTTGATTGGAATGCTGACCGGGCAGTCAGCCCCCCCATTATCGAATCGATCATGATCGGCGCAAAATCCGGACAGGGAATTTCCTTTACCTCAAGGGGACAGGCCGTCCGCTCAAGACCGAAATAGGAAACCGGCTCCCGGAAGATGAAACCGTCGGTGTCGGAACATTGCCTTTCATGTCGCAACAAGTCGGGTGGAAAAGGAAATGCGGAAGTATAAAATACAGCTTCCAATTTGTCTCCCGACGAATTCAGTTGACATGATACGCCCTTCTGTCATAAAAATATAAACCGGTATTCAAAAATCCCCACATCAGTCGGAAACACAGTTATTATCCAAATCTCCCAAAACCCGGTCGGTATCTTGCTTGTTTCATAACATTTCAATTACATGCAATATGACGCTGTAAAAAGTCGTCGGTCGCTTATTTGACCACAACTTGATGAGTTCAACATGCTTTGAGCATAACTCACGGTGTGTTCAAAAAATCGGATTCGGACTTTTTGCGAGTGCATCAAATATGATGAGCTCGTAAAAAGATGGCCAAGGAAAACCGACCACGACAGACTGGTGTGGCACATCATAGCGCGGTCGAAAAATCTACCTTGGTCTTTTTATCGGTTCATCTAATATGGAGCATAACATGAAACATACCCGGCGCTCGATAATTGGCGGAATCGTTTACTCCGTTTTATTTTTTACAACCTTTTTGACGGCGAAAACCGCTTTCGCCGACGGTACGATGATCTATTTTATTCGGCATGCGGAAAAACAGATTGCCTTGACGGATTCCGGCGGTTACTTCGTGGAAGACTGCATCGAATATGAACCCGGGAAAACATGCTGTATCCAGGAGTTGAGCGATCTTGGTCTTCTCCATCGTGACAAACTTGCCGACAGGTTTGAGAAAAAAGGGATTACCGCAAAACTGACCCATATATTTTCCAGCCACAAACAGCGCACGACGCAAACGGTTCAGCGAATTGCGGACGACGCGGGATTGGAAGTACGGCGCATGGGCCCTTCCGAATGCATGGAACCCGGCGCGGAGTGCGATCCCGGTTGCGAGAGCGGCAAGGACTCAATTTCCCAAACATTAGAAGCGCTCCACGCGCTTCCCCAGGGCAGCACGGCACTGGTCGCCCAGCACAGCGGTTCAATCTACCTTATCCTGGAGGAACTCGGCATCGATACGAGTGACCCCGCGACATTCCCGAGGGATGAAAACGGCAAGGTTGCCGGCTTCAACAACCTCTGGAAAATAAGACTCTCCCCCTCCGGAAAGGCTACGTTAAAAAAAAACGTGATACTCGATCTAACCCTGAAGCGGACCAACAAAGGGGCGCGGAGTGACAAAAAATAAACTCCGCAATGATTGCGAATGTCGCGGTGACCACAAAGAGGCATTCTTCCAAAACCGTGGAATTTTATCTTTCCATAAGCCTACCCTCTGAGCAAGGGTGTTTATCCCGCAAAAAAAAGATAATGCTCAAAAAGTCCCTTTTACTCTCATTTTTTCCTCTTCCTAATGGCCGAGCGCGAATCCTTCGGGAACAGTGACGGATTCAGGCCCGGGCGTCGTTGCCATTCAGGCCGGCAGCCTGCAGAGCACCGGGCCCGATATTGACCTGGGTGCGGTATTACTTGACATCTTCCGTTGAATGCGTTTAATTTCTTCCGGTGGTGGGAAATATGGGAAAACGGCGACCTGCTTGTTCAGCGAACCGCCCGTTCGTCATAAGAATCCCGCAATAAGTACTCTTACGCATACAACTACTAGTATCAACACCCGTGCAAGCATGTGACAACCACAGCCTGCCCTCGGAATAGCTGACCGTTGACGTCTTTTGCCGCACCCGGGGAGCATTCGATCACCAAAGCGGTTACGGCCGGCCGGGGGGGGGCGGGTGAAATTGTTCCACCCCGACAAACGTTTGATCCGGCGAACAAAGCCGGGATTTGGAGACTTGGCGTGAAAAAGATATTTTTAGCGGTGCTGGCGGTGTTCTGTTTGGCGGGCGAAGGATTTTCGAACGAGTATGATATAAACGGGCCGCTCCCCCAAGCCCCCCTGGAGCCGAATTACAGTACCGATGCCTGCTACAAGGACAACACATTCAATATCACGGTTTGGCGGGAGACCGTCCGGGACGTGCCGGGCGTCCCCCTGATGCGGGTTACACCGACAAAAGGCGTGCCGCATGTATCCTCAATCAACTGCGCGGTTGTTCAAGGCGGCGTATCGTACAAAATCACGGGATTCAGCGGGGCCCTGTACTCCCCCACAACTTACATCATCCGGCAATCGTGGGTTGCGGACCAGTTTGACGATTCCCGGGCATTTACATTGGTACACGAATACGAGGATTGCGGGGCGACGACGCTGAAAATCCCGGCAGGTACGGGCTCAACAACCAAGCCGGATGATTCACCGTCATATGATGAGGGGGTTGCAGCGGGGCGAAAACAGTGCATTGACGACCCGGCATCCTGCGGAATTACAACCGGCACCACACAAGAGCAGCTTGATGCCGAGTTTCAGAGAGGAAAAACCGAAGGCACCAACGGCGGTATCGAACTCGGAAAAGAAGCCTGCCTCAATGATCCCGCATCCTGCGGCATCGATATCGATACCTGTCTGGAGTGCGACGAATGCGAGGAGTGCCCCGATCCTGACGTTGAATGGGATTGCCTGGTATTCGGCGAGGACCTGTCCCTGGATATCCCATGCGCGGCCGTTGGGGACAAAAAGTACGGTTTCGAACTGAAAAGGACCAACCCGCTGTCGTTGATGTGGGAGCTGGGCACGGTTATCGAAAAATAACGTCACCGCAAAGCTCTTCAGGGCCGGATTCCCAACCGGGTGCCCGGAAGTGTCGTTTTTTTATTTTGGTCGATGTCCATCATCATTATGGACAGGGGGCGAGCATGGCGCGGTCGACGGATCCGCCCCTCGTTTTTCCGCTTTTCTCATCGGCACCCCGGCTGTCCCCCCCACGACACGGATCTTGTATCAATGGGGGCAAACCGCCCGAACGGAATCGAAACAGGAGGCCGCCCCGAATACCCGGCCGTATCAAGCCGGCAGTCAACAACACCTCAAATACAATCCACCCCGATCCGGGGGCAACAACCCCGACGGTTTCACACCGCATTTAAACACAGTATTATCGTCATATTAAGGAACTCGAAACATATATATTCCATAATGAGTTGT
>PPCM01000981.1_pt1 | contig 15756 bp, 8 predicted proteins | sample 1555541 | NCBI WGS metagenome assembly PPCM01 (sample SAMN05284479, study PRJNA326546) | Marine sediment metagenome, whole genome shotgun sequencing project. | isolation source: marine sediment | place: Germany: Wadden Sea | collected 2012-09-05 | reverse complement strand
TCTCTGCTACGAGTAAGTCATAAACTCGACACGATTGAAATTGATTTGATTGGTCTGGCTGAATCCCAAATCTGTTGAATCTCTATAAACGAGTTCCTATAAAGGGCGCATGCCGGAAAACGAAGTGTGTGATTTAAGGTGCATGGCTGGCTGCGATGGCCGGCGTGCTGCTGGTGGGGTTTGGGGGCGAAATTTGAATTAGGGAGGTTTTGTTTCAGCCATCCCTAATTTTTGAATCAAGAAGAACATTTTCTGAACAGAAATGGCTGATCAACTCACGTTTGTCCCCTAGCACCGTGCGAACTTACCCAGCGAAGAACAAATCGCTGAATTCAAGGAGGCATTCTCCCTTTTCGATAAGGACGGCGATGGAACCATCACCACTAAGGAGCTCGGTGTTGTCATGCGCTCCCTCGGCCAGAACCCCACTGAGGCCGAGCTCGCTGACATGATCAACGAGGTTGACGCTGACGGCAACGGCACCATTGACTTCCCCGAGTTCCTCACCATGATGTCTCGCAAGCTCAAGGACACCGACTCCGAGGAGGAGATCCGCGAGGCCTTCAAGGTCTTCGACAAGGACGGCAACGGATTCATCTCCGCTGCTGAGCTCCGCCACGTCATGACCCACCTCGGCGAGCCCCTCACCGACGATGAGGTCGATGAGATGATCCGCGAGGCCGACATCGATGGCGATGGCCAGATCAACTACGACGAGTTCGTCAAGATGATGCTCAGCCGCTAAGCTAAACTGTCATTCATAGCATTGTACCGGTTATTCACATGAGACGAGCGAGTTGGTCGACATCGCCGTTGACACCGCCCAATAGGCATTGTTGGGGGGACCCAACGCGCTTGTTGCCTGGGATTGCAGCCTGGCAGCGTCGAGTAACGCGGCGTGTCAAACCAAGTTATAAATAACAATCGTTTTCCAGACGATTCAGCGGGATCGCCGTCAGCAGTCGCTGGGTGCACCACGTTTATTGGGGCGGTTGCGGCGTTCTTGATATTGATCAATCAAAATCAATGATTAGTTCATAACCCGCCACTGGTGGGCCGGGGTCGGCCCATCTGCTGTTTGATCCAAATTCGCGCGTTTATGGTGTTACAGCCATGTTCACCACACTGTTGCTTTACAGTGAGGAGTATAATCGAATCTTGATCATTAAACATTTTTCGCTTGATGGATGATTCTCGTCCGTTCAGCACCTGAACTGACACGGTCGTAGGCGGACAGTGCCGTACACGGCTGACTGGAGTGTACTTGTCGGGATTTTGGGGCAGGTCGAGTGTCATTGTTGTGAATGAATGTCCCAGTTGCTATGTCTTATCAACCCTAATTGTCATTTGCATTGCCTCTGCTCGGTCGGCCACTTCCTGGGCGGCGATCGGGTGTACCATCGTCGGCATTTGAAGAATTCTGGAGGTTAACGGTTGCCACCAGTAAGGGTGACGTCAACGTACACATTATCAGACAAGTAAGCACGCTGGATGAAGAAGGTCGAGGCCCAATGAAGGTGCTTCCCCGATCCAGTACAGCGCATATCAGCCTCGACGACGACCCGTGTGTTGCGCGGGCGCGGGTATGCTCATCCCAAAGGTAGGGTAGGGTAAGGTAAATGCAATTTGACTTTATCACGTAACCTCTGCTGCTTACCCAAAACCAGACGCAGTCACGCTGAAAGTGGCATTGCGATCGTAATTTACCTTCTACTCCTGCCCTGCCTCGACGGCCTTCAGCATCTCCTCGCGGTCCACGGTCACAACCATCCGCACCCCCGTGTGGTACCGGGTCGACCCGAACCCCAGCACGCCAGCCACGACTTCAGGGTCGCGCGAGGGCAGGTCAACGTCGGGCACCGGCTCTACCCTTCCGTACACCGACGGCTGGACAGGCGTGCGCTGCACGTCAACCGTCTCAGACCCGCGGAAGACGTCGCCCGGGGCCACCAACAGGGCCGCATCGCCTAAGGAACGAAGGGCGTCCGGCCAGCCGAGCACCTCGGGCATCGACTGCCTGTAGCATTGGGCAGCAATGTGGGCCCAGCAGTACTGCAGCGCGTCCGGGATGTCCTCCGGTAGGAATGCCCTCGATCCCACCACACGTGCGATGGCTCCAGCCGTCCGCACCAGCCCCTCCAGCGCGTCCGGGGTCCACGCCCCCAGACCGTCGATCGACGGCCCGTTCTGAGCCAGCCCGAGCTTGACACCCTTGAGCGCGTCACCAGCGAGTCCTTCGACCACGGACACCAAATCCCGGAGCCGCCGGTCGACCAGGCGCCGCTTGATGGGCGCCTCATCGCCGATGACGTCGTCCCCATCCCCGGTCTCCGACTCACTGTCGTCCGCCAGCCCAAGCACGTCGTCGTCGTCCGCGTCGCTTTCCTCGACGACGAGTGTGCCCATCTTGGCGTCACGCTTGGCCTGGAGGGCGCGGGCCTTCCGTTTGGTCCCCACCGTCTCGTGGGCGCGGCCCAACGCGTTCAGCAGGGCGCGCACTCTCTTGTGGTAGCTGCCGGGCCTGAAGCTCGTCGGCCACCGTCTCTTGTCGACGATGAGGCTCGCCTCGTCTTGCACGAAGCCGATATCCTTCACGCGGAGCAGCAGCAGCGTGTCGTGCTTGGACGTCCACTGCATCTTGCCCACCCACGACGGCTTGGCCACACGGCTCGGCCAGACATACTTCTCGTCGACGATCTGGGCTCGGATCAAGTCCATGTCGTCGTGCTTGTTGACGAGGTCGACCGCATCAAACGTCACGCCCTGGTATGTCGCGGTGGCCCTGATGCGGCCCTTCTTGTCGGGGCGCGCCGTGTCCACCGCACTGACGGCCAGCGTGATGATGTCTGTGATGGCCGCCGCAGCCGCGTCCGTGTCGGGGAAGTAGGGCTGCAGCGCGCTATCAGCGATGATCTGGTCGGTGTAGTCCGCGCTGGGCCACCGCTTGATGCGTGCGATCAACGTTCTGACGTCCTTACTGGACATGAACCGCTCGACCGGCGCGGACCCGTACTCGCCGTCCCCCGCGTCGTACGCCCCCTTCTTCCGGGCCCGGCGCGGGGCGAGGATCTCGTAGCTGCGGGCGGCCTCCTGCTGCATTCTCTCGTGCTCGGGGATCACGGCCGCCCAGAACGACGCGTCGTCCTGCGCCTCCTTGCCCTCCTTCTCCTCGCCCTTCTCGTCGTCAAAGTTGACCTCGGTCACCTTGAACCCGGCCAAGAAGGCGTCGCCCGGGGCCGCCGAGCTGGCGGGCGCCTCGCGCTCCTCGGCCCGGGCGAGGATGTCGTCGAGGTCGTCCGCGTCCTCGTCGTCCTTGGAACCTTCGCCGTCCTTGAACAGGTCCTGGGCCCCGAACTTGAGGATCGTCGACAGCTCGTCGCGGGAGAAGTCGTTGGGCCCGGTGGGTGCGGTGCTGGTGTTGAGCATCCGCTTGGTGTTCTGCTCGCCCTTGCTGTCGAGCCGCTGGATGATGAGGTGGTCGAGGATCATCTTCTCCTTGGCGCGCTCGACAATGTTCTCTTCGACGGTGTCCTTGGTCACGAACCTGTAGATGTTGACACTCTTCTGCTGTCCGATACGATGGCAGCGCGCCTGGGCCTGCAGGTCGTTCTGGGGGTTCCAGTCGCTGTCGAAGATGATGACCGTGTCGGCCGTCTGCAGGTTAATGCCGAGCCCGCCCGCTTTGGTGGATAGAATGAACACAAAGTCGTCCGACTTGCCATCGTTGAAGTTGTCCATCGCCTTCCGTCTGTTGTCGGCGCTCGTCGACCCATCCAGCCGCTGGAACTTGTACCGCTTGGCCTGCAGGTACTCGGCGACGACATCGAGCATCTTGACCATCTGGGAGAAGATGAGCACGCGGTGGTCGTCCTTGTAGAGCCTGTCGAGCAGCTGGTCGAGGAGGCGCATCTTGCCGCACGACTGGACGATGCCCTTGATGTGCTCCTCGGAGGTAGGCGGGTAGCCCTCGGTCGGCCAGACGCGCTCCCGGGCACCCTCGAACAGGAAGGGGTGGTTGCAGACCTTCTTGAGCTGGACCATGATGTTGATCAGACTCTGCTTGGCCTTACTGTTCCGGGCCAGCTCGGCGTAGTTCCTTGTGATGAACCACCTGTAGTAGTCCCTCTGCAACGGGGCGAGGCCCACCCTCAAGATCCGCTCCGTCTTGGGCGGGAGCGACTTCTCGACGTCCTTCTTCACGCGGCGGAGCAGGTACGGCTTGATGACGTCGTGCAGGGCGCTGATCTGCTCCTTGGGGTCCCCGTACTTGGTCTCGAAGTCGGCGGCCGTCGGGAACGTCTGCGGGGCTATGAAGTGCAGCAGGGCCCACAGCTCGCGGATGTTGTTCTGCATGGGGGTGCCGGTCACCAGGCAGCGCCAGTCAGCCTTGAACCGGAACAGCGTCTGGTACAGCACAGACTCGTTGTTCTTGAGGCGATGGGCCTCGTCGACGACGATAGCACGCCACGCGAAGGTGCGCAGGTCGTCCTCATTGAGCGAGACCTGCTCGTAGGTGGTGAGCAGCACCTGGAACTTGGGGACGACCTGCTTCTCGCCTCGGCCCGCGACGAAGACGGTCGTCTTGAACTCGTTCTCGCGGCACAGCTTCCGGCTCTCAGCGTCGCCCACGAACGTGACCACATTCATAAAGGGGCACCAGATCTTGAACTCCCTCTGCCACGCCATGATGGTGCTGAGCGGGACGACCACGAGGAAGGGGCCGGGCACCATGAGGGTCATGTGGATCATGCCCAGGATCGAGCAGCACTGGATCGTCTTGCCCAGCCCCATCTCGTCGGCGAGGATCACGCCGCGCGTCTGAGCCCAGGCGTTGCACAGGAAGTTGAGGCCCGTGAGCTGGTAGTCTCTGAGCTGGAGCCGCCCGTCGGCCAGGTAGCCCGGCTGCGTCTCGAACCGCTTGAGGTTGGAGGGCCGGTGGCCGAACGCGGGGACGGACGGGCGACTGTAGCTGGCCTGCAGGTGCTTCTGGTGGGCTGCCATGGCGGCGAAGGCGGCCTGCCCGTACTGGTTGACGACCTCCTTGGTCTCCCATGTGCAGGCGCGGTATGGCAGCCCCTTCCACTTCACCAGGTACTCGTGACGGCGGTGGAGGGCGTCAACGTCGATAACGCGGGCGTTGATGATGCGCTCGGCCTTGCAGTGCTGCTCGTACTCCTTTTTCACCAGCTCGAACCTCACCAGCAGCTCTTCTCTGTCGTCGCCGTCGACCTGGGCCAGGGCCTCCTGCTGCTCGTCGTACTGCCTGAAGAAGGCCACCACGCGCGTGTACGACTTGAGCTGCGTGAGGTTCTGCATGGCCTCCCATGTCGCATGGACGTACGCCTTGCCCCTCCACTTGACTCGCATGGCCATGTAAGGCATGCCCGACTCGTCGACCTCGGCGTCCATGTCGACCTCCTCGGTCGGCGGCGGGGGCAGCTCTCCGGGCCCCGTCTCAGGCATGGGGGGAGCGTCGTCCGTGCTGCGGGTCGCGGGCCGGGAGGAGACCGCCGCGCGGTACGCCTTCCGGTTGGCCAGGGCGACCTCCCCCAGTTTATCGTCTGGTATGAAGTCCCCCGGCACCATGGCCTCGCTCTGGGCCCGCGTGATGATGCGGTGCTCCCAGATGTGGTCGATCGGAACGAGGTCGGCCTGGGGCATCTCGGGCTTGTCGGTGCCGGGCTCGTCGCCCTCCTCCTCGCTCGACGACGGTTCTTGGTACGCCGTCTGTCGCTGGCGCGTCGACCTCTTCGTCCAGCGCCTGAACCCATCGCTGCCGTCGACCGGGACTGTTTTGACGACCCCGTTGTCCGTGACCTTCTTGTACCGCTTGGGCTGGGCGTAATCGTCATCCTCCAACTGCTCTTTCTTCTTTCGCCCCCGGCGTCCGCGGGAGGCGACTGCTGTGACACCGGCCACGCTCGTGCCGCGCTTGGTCTTCTTCTTGCCGACCTTCTTGCGGCTCCCCGGCTCCCACGCGTCATCGCTGTCGGCGTCGGCGTCATCACTGCTCTCCTCACTGAACGACGCTTCCTCTTCCTCCGACATCTCCACACCTATCTTCGCCTTGGTCTTGGGAGGCCGCCCGACGCGTGGCTTGGGCGGTGGCATGCGGTCCGTCACCGCCTGAGCGAGTGTATCCTCCGTTTGGGACAGAGCGGGGATCCCGCGAGCGAACGCGGGGTAATCTACCACGCGAGGAGGACGACGATGCTCTACTGCAGTCTGAACAGGCGCAAGATCTATAACGTCACTGATCTCCCTCTCCTTCGTCGTGGACGTCGACATAGGAGGGATGAACAGATTCGCAATCGGATTGGCCTTGTTTCGGTGTTTTGGAGGAGTAACATCTGCGAGGAACGTGAAATCCTTGGATGTCTTAGTTGCAGTTGCTTCTGATATCAGTTCACGCAGAACAGCAAGACCTCTAATGTGATCCTCGCATGACATCTGCAAAAACGCTCTCAGGCTATAAAGCCTATAAACAGCACGAATTTGCGCCAGTTTGAGTATGTTATCAGGGTTGATTCACATGTGCCCCAGACAGTTTATCTGCGTGTATAAGTTCACTCAAACGCGCCTTTTTGTCTGCCTGATTTCGATCTCGTTTTCTGCCGGCTATCTCATTTCTACTTCATGGGCCTGCGAGCACTGGGAGTTTATTATTACTGGTTCATACCATCAAACCCCACTAATACAGGCATGCTACACTTCACCGTTGGCCGGCTCGCTTGATCATCAGCTAGTATACAGCTCATTCTAACATCAACGCGCCTTCGTCTCTCAACTGATCGAAGGCCTCGAACACGGCGGCCGCCGGGACGTGGTCAAACAACGAGAGGCACGTCCTCCGCACCGAGTCTCGGCATCGGTGCCGTCCGAACTGGTCCGCGGTGAGCACGAGCGTCCTGCCCGATTTGAAAGCGTCGGGCTGGCGGGCACGAATGGTCCTGATCCGCTGGAGCGCGGCGTCCTGCGTCACGGGGTTCTGGGCGAGGCGGATGGCGGCGAGCACGGCCTCCCCGGGGTCATCCGTCGGAGTGGGTAGGGCGGGTGGGGTGGGGTGGTTGACCAGTATGGCGGCGTCGGGTGCGGGTACCTCCGACCATCCGTCACTGATGGGCATGGGGTCGGGTGCCTCGCCCATCATCACCGTGGCGTCCCCCACACGGTCAGGGTGGGGGCAGGCGGCCAGGTACCGGTCGAGCGACGTGAAGGCGGCCACCCGCCCGTCCGCCGTGGTGATTCGTGGGGTGGAGGGGGCGGCGATCCCGAAGTCAGGGCCCAGGGGTGACCCGGCGAAGGTGTAGGCCTTGAGACGCATGACCTGGGCTGGGTCATGGGGCGCGGCCGTCTTCATTGATGGGTGGACAGCCCAGCCATGGCGGGCAAGGGCGGCAGCACCGAGCGGGGAGCACAGTAACCCGAGAGCGAGGAACACGGACCCGCGGACGTCGAGGTCATCGGCCGTCTCCGCGAGTTCCACCAACCGCCCGACGGTGGTGTCCCCGTCCCCGAGGAACGCCGCGAAGGATACGTCCGTCGACGCGACGTGGGCCACGACCCACACCGCGGTCTGGAGGGGGGCGCCGTCCGCCGTGTGCAGCATGGCGATGTGGGCGTCGACGACCCCGCGGTCCTTGAGCAGCGCCGTGCCCTCTCCCGTGCGGCAGAGCTCGCCGTATAAATGCTGAGGGAGGGGGCGGGCGATGCCGTCAGACAGGGTCGACGTCAGGGCACGCCGCACCGAGTCGGGGTAGCTGTGGACCCCCACCCGTGACCACTGGAGCAGCTCGGCGTCGAGCCACCCGATATCCGTCAGGTAGGCGAGGCCGGCGGGCACGGTCAGGAACTTTATAACGAGGCCCCCGCCCCGTCCCGACTGTTGGTAGACCCCAAGCAGGTTGGGGCGTTTGGCGACCAGCATCTCGAGGTTGGCTGGTACGTCACAGGCGGCCTCTAGGGCGGTGAATGCGGCGCCCACGACCTCGACGGAGGGATCGAACAGCTGGGTCACGAGCAGGTCGATGGCCCACTCGGCGGGGGCGGCGGCGGCGGCGACGATCTCCCCGAGATGGAGCGTGGCGGCGTGGCGTGCCGATTGGACCGCGTGGTTAGTCATGACGGCGGCCAGGAGCACCCTGGTGTGGCCCTCCGTCGAGTAGTCCAACGCGGTGACCATCGCCTGGATGAGGTCCTCCCGGGGCGAGTCCGTGGCCAGCTGGTAGAGCTGCGGCATGATGCGGGCCTCCTGGAGCAGGGCGGGGGCCGCACGCGCGATGGTGGCGACGAACCGGAACACCTGGCCGGCGAGGGTGTGGCGGGTGCGGTGCACGGAGAGCACGATGTCGGGGTCGTCCGGCGAGGCCAGGGCGGCGGCCAGTACGGAGGAGATCGACGTCAGCAGTCCCCCACACGGGCCGGTCAGGTGGCGGGCCCCGGACCCGTCCGGTGTGGCCAGCAGGTGGCCGATGACCATGATGCCGACGGTGGCCATCTCCCTGCCGGCGGAGTCGACCGGGTGGGCCGGGAAGCCGCCCTTGGTGAAGTCGTAGAACACCAATAACTTCTTGATCCAGCCGTCAGCGATGGCGTCCTGCAACTTGACGGGCTGCTGGGCGGAGATCTGACACACGACTAATTCAGTGATGATCGCCCACTGCCACTGTGCTGGTCTGTGGGTGGTCACCAGTGTGGTCTTCAGCGCCTCGAGGAAGTCTGCCCGCGGGACCGTGAGGTGCATCTGACGCCGGATGACGTCGAGGCGGCTGGCGGGGACACCCTCCGTGCGGCGCGTCGCACTGAGGGCGTTGAGCCGGGCGAGGAGGGCCGCGGCGCGCGCCGTGCCGTCCGTCAGACCACCGACTGGTGAGAATTTGTCACGCTCGCTGACAGGGACGAGGACGTCGACGAGGAACGCGATGTGAGACAGGAGCACGGTGGCTGGAGCCGTCCCCCGCCCCACTCCGCTGGCTAGCTGGACGAGCGCGTCGATCAGCCCGGCGTGTTTGAAGGCGTACAGCATGTACACGGTGAATCCAGCGGCGGGGCCCTCGGGGACGCGTGGTGCGGGCAGCTCGTGGGGCGTGGGGCGGTGTGGGGCCTCGACGATGGTGGTGAGTACCGCCCGCTCGTCGGGGGGGAAGGAAAAGATGTCGAACAGCGCGGCAAAGATGGCCTCGCGGACGTCGGGCACCGTGCAGCACCGCAGCGAGTGGATGACGGCGGATAGGCCGGTGATTGTCGTCCCTAGCATAGCGAGGCCCGCCCAGCAGCGACACATGGTCGTTAAGGACAGCTTGGCCACCTGTAGCCGCTGTTTCTGGAGCTGCGCGGCCTTTTTGGCATCCTCCGCGTGCTTGCTGGCGGTGGGTCTCAAATCGTCTGTCAGTGGGGCCAGTAGCAGCTGCACTGTCGTATCGGGCCTGAGATACACACGCGTCGCCGGGGACGTCGCCAGGGTCATCAGAGTGCGGATTACCTGGACGAAGGTGCCCGACAGGCTGGCGGACGGTTCCACCGCGGGGGCGAGCAGGGCCCTGAGTCCCCCACCCCTGCTGATGGCGTCGGGGTTGGCGAGGAGGAGCTTGTTGAGCTCGTCAAGGAAGAGGGTTCGCATGGAGTCGGAGGAGCGGGTCACGGCGAGCGTGGAGAAGGACGTGACGAGCAGCACAGGGACATGTTGAGGGGCGTGGTCAATGACAACCCGAACAAGCTTGATCGCCTCCACACGCTCCAGATCCGTGTTCTTCTCGCGTTCTAGGGCGCGAAGAAGCATATGGGACACGCCACACTGCGTGAGACGGAGCATGAGGGGACACGACGGCCGGGACGCATAACGGAAGACACGATAGACGCCAGCACACACAGAACGCGACGGATCGGCGCAGAAGAGACGCAGCGCCTTGACAAACCGCTCCTCAACGGGGAGGATGTTCAGATCATACGAGAACGCGGGAGACTTGAGCGTATAGACGAAGTTATTGAACAGAGAGATCTTATCGTGCGTAGAAGTTCCGCTCGTGATCTGCTCTATCTGCCCAATGATGTTGATCACATCGTTGGTTACTTTTCCGACATCACTCATCGTTCAGCGTTGCTTACTGAAGAGATTGACGCGGCCTTTGAAGAGTGTCTATAAATCGACTTTATTCACAGAACACCCCGCGTCTTCTTCTTTTCGCAGGCCCACGGATGACACGCTCTATAGTACACGGTCAACCCTTCTCGGCCCGGACCATGTCGAACGCCTCGCCCCTCGCGTGTGCGGGGCACAGTCTCTCCATCTGAGTTGGGGTCATCGCCCGCAGTTCGTCGACTGACCAGTCCGTCACGGAGGGCAGGGGTCGGCCGTTGGGGAGCGTGGCGTCCTCCGCGCGAAGCTTGTCGAAGAAGGGGTGGGCCATGATGTCCAGCACGGAGAGTCGGGCGGCGGGGTCGTACGTGAGGATTCGGGAGGTGAGGTCGACCGCGAGGGGGTCCGTCCGGGCCCGGAACACCTTGGGCCAGCCTTGGGGCCGGACGGGGGTGAACCTGACCTCGCCCCTGTATCCCGGGTGCATGGCCCTGATCTGGTCCTTAGTAGGGGTCCCGAGCACCTTCACGATCTCCAGGAGCTGGTCGACGGAGGATTCACCGGGGAAGAGCGGGGCGGAGAGGAGCATCTCAGCTAAGACGGCCCCAAGGGACCAGACGTCGATCATCAGGGTGTAGTAGGTCGACCCGAAGACGAGCTCGGGGGCACGGTAGTACCTGGAGCAGATGTACGCGACGTTGGGCTCATCTTGGACTAGTACCTTGGCTGAGCCGAAGTCACAGAGCGTCAGGCGGCCGCTGAGGGGGTCCACGAGGAGATTCTGGGGCTTGAGGTCACGGTGTGCAATGCCCTTGAGGTGCAGGTGCAACAGGGATCGCGCCAGCTGGTACGAGAAAAGACGTACCAGCCCGAGAGGCATCGATTGCCGCATACGGGCGTACTCCTTGACGACGCTGTACATTGTCTCGGGGTAGTAATCCATGACGAGGTTCAGGTACAGCTCCCCCGTCCTATTGCCCGGAGAGTAGCAATAGCTGCGGAGGGCCACGCAGTTAACGTGCTTCAGGGATTTCATGATCGCTAACTCCCGGTTCTTGTAGCGCCGGTCCTGGAGTACCTTCTTAACGGCTACAAACTCGTCTGTGTCGACAATTCTTGCCAGGTACACAACACCAAAGCTTCCAGAGCCGATAACGCGGTCTGCTACGAGCTTGAGAGGCGGGCGCCCGGATTCGTCGCCAGGGATGGTGATAGTGTCGCCGACTTGAACCGAGGTTGCTAACTGAGGCGTCGCCATCGGTTCCTGGGCTTACGTTGGAACTTTTCGTGTGATTTTTTTATATTTTACAGAACGCCGAACAGCGATATCAAGGCCGTTATCTCACATATGTGCACTGAATATGTCAGCCAGTGCCACTTTTCTCCAATTTCAATTTGGAATGGATGCAGAAGAAGGGCCTGAAATGAAAGGATTTGATCCGCACCGGCCGCGCAGGAACATTGCTCTCAAGCTATCATACATGGGCCAGAACTACAGCGGATTTGCAGCCCAGGATCACGACACCAACACGATTGAGCACCATTTCCTGCAGGCTCTGCAGGTTACGAGGCTAGCTGGCGACGTGTCCAAGATGGCCTACTGCCGCGCGGGCCGGACGGACCGCGGTGTGTCTGCTGCGGCCAACGTCGTCTCACTCTACCTCCGCACGAACCAGGATCCGTCCACCGAGTACGGGGGGAAGGCTCCCAGTGAGGCAGACATGCCTGACGTGCCGCCAAACGTCATCGTGGACCAGGACGCGGCCCGCGCGGCGCCAGGGACCGTCTCTGAGGCGTCTGATGTCGAGGAGGTGGACTATCCGCAGCTCTTGAACGCTGTGCTGCCCGCTGGGATCAAGATTGTAGCCTGGGCTCCCGTCCCAGTCAACTTCAACGCGCGGTTCAACCCCAGCTGGCGTGAGTACCGCTACCACTTTGGTGTGGCCTGCCTCGACCTGTCTGCGATAGAGCAGGCCCTCGCATCGTTCGTCGGGCGACACGACTTCTCCTCATTCTGCAAGATGGACGTATCCCACGTCCACAACTTCCACCGGCGCCTGCTGGAGGCCGACTTGACCCGCCCCCCGCCCGGCGCCGGCCCCCTCGCCCTCGCGTCCGTCCGGGTCCGGGGCCAGGCCTTCCTGTGGCACCAGATCCGGGCGATGATGGCAGTGCTGCTGATGGTGGGGCAGGGCCTTGAGGCGCCCGACATCGTGGACCGGATGCTGGCGAGGGAGGCCCCGCTGGATCTCAAGCCTAACTACGTGTTGGCGGCGGACGGCCCCCTCTGTCTGATGGAGGTCGGTTTCGTCCACCCACCCGCATGGAGGACGTCCGCCCTGGCCGCCGCCAAGGCCCGGGCCCAAGTGTATCGACTGGGGGTGGACGCTGCGATCATGTCAGCTGTGGCGGAGAGCATGATGCCGGCCGTGACGCTGCCGGCCCAGGAGGAGGCGTGGCACCACCCGTCCCTGTTCCCGGTGAAGGTGCGGGACGGGGAGGAGCGCGTCGTGTACATGCGGGATCTTGACCGGAAGCACATCAAGCTGGAGAAGCGGCAGAAGGAGCCGGGTTACGAGGACAAGGTAGCGGCGCTCGAGAGGCGCTCGGGGCCCATCGCAGGCAAGAGGAAGGCTATGGCGAGGGCCAACACGGATTAAACCATCTTATCATTGGTGTGTTGGATTGTACTGTGGGTTAGGTGGGCTGGTGTCAATCTGAAGAATCACATCTCATTAGAATGAACAGAGAATCGTCAGAAGCATTAGAAGAGGGTGGCACGCGCAATGCAGTTATGGGGAAACCAGGTGCTACCCCTAATGATGCAACTATAGCCTCCGCGCGCCGTTGTCCGGTGATTTCTGCGGACAATGCAACGCCAGTGACCGTGTCGAGCGGTATCACCGGCCCTCTCCCGAACTGCATCTTTACTCTGTGTCCATCCACCATCATCAGCACTCTACTCACCTCCGGGTGCTCTCCAGAGACCTCTTTTCTCTGTCGCAAGTTCGCCAACGTGATGCAGGACTTCGAACGAACGGCAACGTATCAGGAGACGCAAGGTACGGTAATAACACACACGTATGGCAGTGTCTTCATCCAGGGGGCGAACGTCGCCGGGCGGGCGGGCGTTGGGTCGGCCGTCTCTTCGTTTTGGATCCCAGACCTCATTAGAATCCGCCTCCCGCCCGTGCTGAGCGTGGACTGCGACCATGGGCGGTGGCTCGCCTGGACAACCCGCGGTGTGTACCATTGGGGCCCTGGGTACCCGACCCCCACCCATCTTCCCTCCGTCGCCGACGCGTGGCTCACCGCCTGGGGTGTCCTGTATCATAAAGAAGGGGAGACAGGGCTGACAGCCGAACCACCGGAGCACCAGGCGGGGTTGCTCGCCCTGATTAGCCCTTCTGAGGTCACCTCGGTTTGGTCATCGCAAAAGGCCACGTTTATCAACCGAGCCCACGGCAACCGGCTTGTGGCGTTTGGTGCTTCTTCGTACGGCCAACTTGGGATCCGCTCCGGGACCGACCCCCTCGCCGGTACCGTTGCCCTGCCAGACGATGTCCGTGCCACCCATGTGGTGAACACAATGTATACAACAATTATCACAGACGCTTCACAGTCATGCTGGGCGACGGGCTGGAACGACCTCGGCCAGCTTGGGGTGGGTACGGAGGAGAACCGTTCTACCCCCGCCCGTGTCGCCCTCCCCGGCCCAGTTGTCGGTGTGTTGGCGTCGAGTCTCGCCACAGTCTGGATCCTCATGGATGAGGTGTATGTCGCCGGGAGCAACGAGTACGGACTATTCCCGATCGATGAGAACTTTACCCTGCCGGAACCCACCCCCATTCCCCTCCCATGGCCCGCTACGTCCATCGAGCGTGCATCCATCACCGTTACTGGGCTGTACCTGATGGTCGACGGACAATGGTGGACAACGGGGGAGACGGAGGGCACGCTCGGGTGGCAGACCACACCGGTGCCGGCCAGGCTCCCACTGGACGACGTGCAGCACATCTTCGGCACGGACTACACCACGTTCTTCGTTAGAGACGATGGCATCTGGGCCACGGGAGTTCTGCCCGTCGAGCCGGACTCAGAACCCGTGGAGACCCGAGTCCCCGTCAAACTCACTGTGAGCCCCTCGCCTCATACGTGGGCCAGGGTGATCGACGGAACGGGCACCTGGCAGAGAAATATATAAAGTGTGGTTTACTTGCTGCCGTGGCTGAATCACGAGATACAAAGAACAGAAAATGGTAAGACCTGTTAGAAACGAGGTTGAAGAGGGTTCTAAGGCATGTGATATCGCTGCTGCGACGTGCAGCCCCAACGAGAGCTGTCTGAGGAAGACTGTGATGTTTTATATCATTTCGCTCGTCTCGGGCTTCATTTTTGCTATTGGCCTTGGCCTTGCGAACATGACGTATCCTGCCAAGGTGCTTCGCTTCCTGTCCATCACCGACCTCTCTTCCTGGGACCCATCGCTCGGCTTTGTCATGGGCGGCGGGCTCGTCCTTACTTTCATTTCGTTCCAGCTCATCCTGCGTCTCCGCGCCCGGCCGTTCTTCTTTGGCAAGTACTGTGTGCCCACGTCCCGCCTCATCACGCCCAACCTGGTCGTCGGCCCCGTCATCTTCGGTCTCGGGTGGGGGCTCGCTGGCATCTGCCCCGGCCCCGGTATTGTGGGGCTCGTCACGGGCAACCCCAAGATCTACGTGTGGTTCGTGGGGGTCGTCTGCGGTGTGTACGCCGAGTACGCGTTTGGTAAGTTCCGCGCCTATCGCCAGGCCAGGGCCGCCAAGAAGGCCGAGTAGGTAGGACCATACCTCGCCATGTAAACTGAATTCTCCGGGATGTTGCAACCGACGTGGCCGTCACTCAAACCGTGAAGAATGTCTGTTGTGCTCATCAATAACTATGTTGGAAAGCCTGAAAGGCGCCGACAGGCGACAAGAAGCGCTAGGAAGCATAGCAGCTGATCCGCTACAAAGACACACCCACACCCACAAGGGTGACGCAAACGGCAGAACCAGACGGAATCCGGGTATTTATTAAAGGACGAGGAGGAGGGAGGCGAGCACGGCGGCGAGGCCGATGAAGACGTGCTTAGCGGACGACACGACGATCCAGCTCTGGAACGTGGGGCTGGTGGCGTTGCACTCGGAGAGGCTGATCGTGACGTTTCTGTCGGCCGCGGGGATGTTGTCGATCTGGGCGAGGACGTTGTTCACGACCCAGCGCACGTCGATGTTGATGGGGAGGTTGAGGTCGTCGATGATGTCCTGGATGGAGCCGACGGGGATGGTCATGTCGATCGGGACGCTGTTGCCCATGTCGGCGGTGATGGGGAAGCATTCCTTGGTGATCTGATCGAAGTCCGTCTGATCGAGGATGTCCTGGATCTCGCTAGAGCCGAACTCGAAGCCAACCTGGACGGCGGCGAGGGCTGGCAGGTGCGTGGGGTCCCAGGTGATGTTCTGCTTGGTGTCGATCGTGAAGTTGTCGCCGTTCTTCGGGTAGACGAACTCGAAGGGGGTGGGAGGGGGGATGGCGAGTACACACGTCGCGATGGCGACGATGAGGAGCATAAGTGAAGTGTTCATTGAAGTTTGATGTTGTTGGTTGTTCTGCACCGTCTTTAAACCGTACCGCCTGATTTAGCTCAGCCCGAAATAGAC
>PPCM01000980.1_pt1 | contig 15787 bp, 13 predicted proteins | sample 1555541 | NCBI WGS metagenome assembly PPCM01 (sample SAMN05284479, study PRJNA326546) | Marine sediment metagenome, whole genome shotgun sequencing project. | isolation source: marine sediment | place: Germany: Wadden Sea | collected 2012-09-05 | reverse complement strand
GCTTATTACAACTGCTAAAGCAACCATAAGGGCTGATGTTACGATTTTTTTTGTATTGTTCATATGCACCTCTTCCACAGTATTATACCGTATTATACTCCATTTTACTACTGTTTAACTTGTTTAACAACAAAGCTTATACAAGCTTAAGAAATACTAAAAAAAAATCTAAGTATTTCTACTTAGACTTATTAACTCTATTTTGTGAAATTAATAAATGACTGAATCACTTTTTTAACTTCTGCTTGATCAACTTTACCATTTTCATCAGGATGCAACATACAAGATTCTGCATTATTTTCTAAAATCGCCAAACCTACTTTATTCACAGAAGATTTAATTGCAGCAATCTGAATCAGTATTTCATCACATGGTTTTTCATCTTCTACCATCTTTTCAATACCTGCTATATGACCTTTAATTGTTTTTAGCCTATTAATAATTTTCTTTCTTGGTTCCGATACCATAACATACCTACTTTCTGTACCTTCCTAATATATCACAAAGTATTTAAACTTTAAATAATATTTTACAAAATGAAGGGATTAGATAAACAAGTTAATATCTGATTCTTCACCTTCCGCTAAATAAGTAGCAACACCACCAAAGTTAACACCATCGATGAGTTCTTCCTCTTTTACACCCATTAAGTCCATAGACATATTACAAGCTACAATATTTACACCTGACTCTATTGCCTGCTTAATTAAGTCCTCTAATGAATCTACATTATACTTTTTCATCAGATTTCTAATCATCTTTCCACCAAGGCCACCCATGTGCATTTTTGAAAGAGATAATTCTTTACTACCTCTTGGCAACATTCTGCTAAACATTCTGCCCATAAAATCTTTTTTAGTACGAACAGGCTCATGTTTCTTAATAACATTTAATCCCCAGAAGGTGAAGAACATTGTTACTTTTCTTCCCATAGCAGCAGCACCATTTGCAATAATAAATGATGCAATAGCTCTATCTAAGTCATCACTAAAAACAACCATCGATTTATTATTACCACCGCCTTGTAATGTTGGTTCAGCAGCAACTTGTCCCTTTTGAATTTTTGCAAAGAAACTATTGCCATCAAAGCCATCATCTAAAAGGCTATGTCCCATTCGATCTGACCATCTTCCTATATCAGATCTAAATCCTGGATCTGTTGCAGTTACATTCAATACATCACCTATTTTCATCGTATCCATAGTTTTATAGACTTCTCTAATAGGACCTGGACAGCTTAAGCCACATGCATTTAGCGAGATTTCATCGCCTGTTGGCCTGGGAATCCCCATTTCTTTTTGAACGTCAGGGTCACAAATATCATTACAACAAGTACCACCAGTACAGTGTTCATCATCATTCGTATTGCAAACAACGCAGTTGTATGTTGAATAACCACCACTTAAATTGTGAACATCTTTGAAACCATTTTCCTTTAGTATCCTTAGTGCAATATAACCTCTAATACCTACAGCACAGTAAATAATATATTTCTTGTTCTTATCTAACTCGTTTAAGCGATCTCTTAATGCATCAACTTCAATGTTAATTGAACCCTTAATAGCACCTAAATCAGCTTCTTCAGAAGTTCTAACATCTAATAATACAGCACCTTTTTCCTGTAAAGGCTCAACTTCATGCCAATTTACCATTGGACAAACACCTGTTAATAGATTTTCCGCAGCAAATCCAACCATATTTTCAGGTGCTTTTGCAGATGAAAACGGTGGAGCATAAGCAAGTTCTAAATCTTTTAAATCATAAATTGTACCACCAAACCTAATTGCAGTCGCCATAACATCCATTCTCTTGTCAACGCCTTTGTAACCAACGATTTGAGAACCTAGAATTTTACCATCCATATCAAAGATAGTTTTAAATGTCATTGGGAATGCCCCTGGATAGTAACCTGCATTTGATTTTGGATGTATAATCAATGTTTCATAATCTTTATGAAGTACTTTTCCAGCTCTAATCAAATCTTTTTCATTGAGTCCAGTATTAGCAACAGTAATATCAAATACCTTTGCAATTGAAGTACCCTGTGTACCTTTATACGAAACTTTCTTTCCAACAATATTATCTGCAACAATTCTACCTTGTTTATTTGCTGGACCAGCAAGTGGAATCATCGCCTGTTCTTTCGTCATAAAATGTTCAATTTCAACAGCGTCACCTAATGCGTAAATGTTCTTGTCACTTGTTAACATATATTCATCAACAACAATACCACCTCTTGCATTAAGTTTTAATTCAGCATCTCTAGCCAATCCCGATTGCGCTTTTACACCAATTGACAAAATAACCATATCAACTAATAATTCTTTACCACTGTTCAAAACAATTTTTGTTTGTCCGTTGATATCCTCAAAATAATTTACACCATCTGATAAAATCAAATCAACTTTTTTATCACGCATATGTGCATGAATGCCTTGAGCCATATCAAAATCAACTGGTGCCATAACTTGATTTGCCATCTCAACAAGGCTTACATCTAATTTTAAATCATGTAAATTTTCAGCCATTTCAATACCAATGAATCCTCCACCGATAACAGCTGCCTTCTTAATATCTTTACCTTGAATATGATTTATAATTTGATCCATATGATCCATATTCCAAAGAATGTGAATATTATTCGACTCAATACCTTTAATAGGTGGTTGAATTGGCGTTGAACCAGGTGATAATACTAATGTGTCATAACTTTCTGTATAAACTTCATTTGTCTCTAAATTTTTTACTTCAACCGTTTTATTTTCTTTGTTGATTGATAAAACTTCGTTCAATACTCTTACATCTACGTTAAATCTTTGATTAAATGCTTCTGGTGTTTGTAATAGTAAATTATCTCTCTCTTGAATACTACCTCCAATATGATATGGTAGTCCACAATTAGCAAAAGATATATATTTACCCTTCTCAAACATTATAATTTCAATTGTTTCGTCATTTCTTCTTAAACGTGCTGCAGTACTCGCTCCACCTGCAACACCACCAATAATAACAACTTTCTTACTCATACAAACCTCCGATAACCCCTCCCTGTAGGGGTGTCTTTTTTCTATATCATACAACATTCTTTGGATTACGTCAAATATTTCACAAAACTTTGTGAAATTTTTTTCTGACACAATATATAGCCATCACAGAATACAATTAACCTCAAAAAAAAATACACAATCTCTTGTGTATTAACAGCTACTACTATTTGATGATGACACTACAAATCCTTTTCTAAAGAAATTTGACATATAGTCAACAGTAAATGTCCCAAACTGGTCTGCAATATCTGTGTTTACAATAAACTTAATACCTTCTTTTTCTTCCATATGATCCTCAGTTGATTGCTCATCCAGAACAATACCAAATACAGGACCGCCTCAACCAAAACCATTTATCATAACTCTAAATGCTTTATTAACATCGTTATAACGGTTTCTTAATTGCTCTAACGCTTCTTCTGTTACTTTAATTTTCATCAGCACCTCCATCCCCTCCATAGGGGGTAAATACATCATACAAAATTCTGAATTATTTGTCAAGCGAAAAAGTTATGCACAATTTTATGCACAATTTTGTGGATAAAAATTATCTCCCCTGTGCCTAGAATTTCAACGTTTTTTACGATATAATGATTTCAGAGCATTTTTTTTATCCACAGGAGGTTGTGAATAATGTCGTGGAAAAGTCGTGGCGTACGTGGGTCAGCATTAGAAGATCTTATTGTTTTTACAAATGAATATTATCTAAAGAGAAAATTAGCCAGAATAGATAAAGTACCTATTCCAATAAAAATTATTGAACAAGGTAAAGATGGCATGATAAATAAAGCGTTTTATGAAAAGAAGTCAACAGTCGATTTCATTGGGTTCGTACAAGGATCCACCGTCGTATTTGACGCGAAGGAGACCAATCTTTCTTCCTTGCCTTTTAAAAACATTCATGCTCACCAAATTGAGTACATGAAAGATGTTAACTTCCATGGAGGCATCGCATTTATTATTGCTCATTTCAAAATTAACGATAGCTATCATGTCATTCCCTACGAAACATTGAAAAAATATTATGATGAAGCTGATCGTGGTGGTAGAAAATCTATTCCATTGAGTGATCTGAATCCTGATTTTGAAATTAAGTATAATTATAATGGTATTCTCAATTACTTAAAAGTACTTAATGTTTATGTGAAGTACAAAGAACATGATAAAATATAAAAGAGCAAATTCCTATAATGGAATTTGCTCTAATCTATTTTCTGATCTCTACGATTGTATTTGCAAGTAATGCAAATTCATCAATTGTCAACGTTTCTCCACGTCTACCACCATCTATACCTGATTTTTCAAAAGCAACTTTTAAATCATCTTTTGATACTTTCATAATACCAGATGATAATGCATTAAGAAGTGTTTTCCTTCTTTTACTAAAGGCATCCTTAACAGTGTTAAAGAATGTCTTCTTGTCTAAAAGCTTTAGCTCACATGGTCTAACTTTTAAACGAATCACCGATGACGATACTTTCGGCTGTGGCATAAATGATGATGGAGGTACTACTGTTACAATTTCAGGTTCAGAGTAATACTGAACTGCTACTGACAGTGCACCATAAGCTTTTGTTCTTGGTTTTGCCATCATACGATCAGCAACTTCCTTTTGAACCATTACAACAATATCAGATATAGGATATTCTTCTTCTAGTAATTTCATTACAATTGGTGTTGTGATGTAATATGGTAAATTTGCAACCACTTTCGGTGGCTGTCCTGAAAAATGTTCTTGAATAAGCTTTTCAATATCAACTTTCAAGACATCATTGTTAACAATCGTTACATTATCAAAATCTGCAAGTGTTTCATCTAAAACTGGTAATAAAAAATTATCAATTTCAATGGCAGTTACCTTATTTGCTCTTGAAGCCATTTCATAAGTCATAACGCCAATACCAGGACCGATTTCTAAAATACAATCGTCTTCAGAAATTTCTGCACCTTCTACAATATCATTTACCACCATCTCATTGATTAAGAAGTTCTGACCTAATCCTTTTGAAAACTTAAAATTATACTTTGCCATGATATATTTAATTGTACTTGGTGATGTCAACTTGCCTATCATTTAAGACTCCTAACTGCTTCTTCAAATTGTTCTCTAGTAATGCCATACCCATTTAAACGTTTCAAAAATGTCTTAGCATTGCCATAACCAATCCCTAATATCTTACCTATTTGATCTCTTCGTTCTGATGCATTATTACTTATAATTAAATCATTTTGTACAAGATCACTTTGAGAGAATGTACTTAATTTCTCACAAGTAACTGCATGAGCCTTTTCCAGAGCTTCAATGATTGATTCTGGATTAGCATTTTCTACACCAATATTGTCTTTATAAGTTGCCTCATTCCTTGGAATAAAGGCGTGCTTACAACCTGGTATTTTCTGATCAATACGTTTACGAATCTGTTCACCTGCATGATCTGGATCGGTTAATATAATCACACCACATCTTTCTTTTGCACTTTTGATTCGATCAAAAGTTTTTCCAGATACTCCAAATCCATGAGTAATAATAATTTCAGCATCTACAGCCTTTTTTACTGCAGTTTCATCATCTCGTCCTTCAACAACAATGATCTCTTTAATCTTTTTAATAACCATACCCCTTAATATAACTTTCATCTATTTCATCTTCAATGATATAAACACGAACATAACGTCTACCATATCGTAAGGCAGCTGCATTATTATTTATAAACAAATCGATTTTCTGTCCTTTAATCGCGCTTCCAGTATCCTCTGCTGAAGCAAAACCATAATCAGCTGTTCGATCCATTGATTCTACATAAACCTTAGAACCCAGTGGAATCACTTTCGGATCAACAGCTATAACACCAGGTCTCGCTTGAGTTCCTGAGTAAGTAATACCATACGCCGGATCTCCTGGATACTTAGCACAACTTGCATAAGATAAATCATAGGCTGTTGCCTGGCAAATAATCACTTTTGAATATCTAAATGGCAAACCTCGACTCGTTACAAAAAGTTCTTCCGAGCCTTTATTCTTAATTTCGCTTACTGGATCCTTTACAATGGTTTCCTTCACAAAATTTCTAGACATCATCTTACCATTCTCATAACGAATTTGGTAAGTTAACTCCCTTAAACCTGATTCGCCTGTTTGTACCAACTCAATTTCATGTGGTTCTAAATCATTTACCAGATTAATTTCAGTATAATAAGGTACATCAGCCTCTTCAACCAGATATTCATCCCATACTCTTGTAATATTGATATGAGCACCTTCAGATATCTTAGCATCCATAAAAGGTGCAACAATATCCAAATCAGATACCTCAATATTATTTTCTAGCAGAATATCCCTGACGTTATGATGGGTAGTCTGAACTTCTATACTCTCATTGCCGTCTCTGATATTTAGCTTAAAAGCTCGTGCAATTTGTATTGTATCATAACGATCTACAACAGAATTTAGAGTTGGTTCTATGACATCATTTGGTCCTAATAAAATTTCCAAATCATCTAAAATATCAGATACGCTCTTTTTAAATGTATACAATTCATAAGTTTTATCTTCATCTTCTATCGTAATGTAATTTATACTTACATTTCTAAATAATAAAAGGCTTACTGCTATAATTAAGAATAAGCCCGTTACAATTGGATAGAAAAGTGAAATTTTATATTTTTTCATAATCCACTCCTAAAACTACTATTAATAATATACCGTTTGAACTAAAAGTTCAAACAGTATACATAGTTTTAGTCAATATTAAAGTATTTTTTGGCATTCTTCATCGTTTGATTTGCTACTTCTTCATAACCAACACCCTTAATTTCAGCAATCTTTTCACATACATATTTCACATATGTTGATTCATTTCTTTTGCCTCTGTAAGGATGAGGTGTTAAATAAGGTGAATCCGTCTCAATCATCAAACGATCTAAAGGAATAGTTTCAACAACTTCGACTAACTTACGAGCATTCTTAAAAGTTACTGGACCTGCAATCGAAAGATAAGCACCTAATTTAATATATTGTCTCGCAAGTTCTGCACTACCGGAAAAACAGTGAAGTAATACACCAGTATCAAAGGCATTTTCTTCTTTTAAAATATCCATAACATCTTGGTTAGCTTCTCTATCATGAATGATGACAGGCATTTTTAGTTCTTTTGCCAGTTGTAACTGCTTTCTAAACCAATATTTCTGTACATCTCTTGGTGAAAAATCATAATGATAATCTAGTCCAATTTCACCAATGGCTTTAACTTTCTTTTTTCTAGCCATCGCCTTTATAAGGCCTAACATCATATCATCCAGTGATTTAGCATCATGTGGATGTACACCCACTGCTGCATATATAAAATCATATTTTTCTGAAAGCTCTACCGCATTTACAGAAGACTCATAATCTGCTCCAGGGTTCATGATTAAGCTAATTCCCGATTCATGGGCACGTTTGATGACAATATCTCTATCGCCATCAAACTTCATTGAATCCAAATGTGCATGAGAATCAAATAACATAATTCCTCCTAGCTCACTGTACTGCCAGCAGGCATATCAACTGTTACTAGTTTCAAATCCTTACCTGATTCTGCAGCTAAAATCATACCTTCTGATTTTTCACCACGTAATTTTACTGGTTTTAAGTTTGCAACTAGAATTACTTTTTCCCCTACAAGTTCTTGTGGATCAAAGTACTCTGCAATACCAGAAACAACTTGACGTGTATCATCACCAACTTTTACCTGAAGAACAAGTAATCTATCTGCTTTTTTATGTTTTTCTACACTTATAATCTCAGCTACTCTAAAATCAATCTTAGAAAAATCATCAAATGTAATCTCAGGTTTAATCTCTGGATATTCGATTTTTTCTTCTTTCGGATATTTTTTTTCTATATCAGCAGCAATTTCTTCTAACTTCTTTGCTTCATCAATTCTTGCGAACAACGGTTCACCAACTCCAACTTTATCTCCTACAACAGTACCATCAAATGACTTCGCACTTTCAAAAGATACATTAACAGCATTAATTTGCTCTTGAATCTTTTTCGCAGTATCTGGGATAAATGATTCTAGCAAAACAGAAGAGATTCTAATTGACTCTAATAAGTTATAAAGCACCGTACCCAAACGATCTTTCTTCTCTTCGTCCTTCGCTAAAACCCATGGACAAGTTTCATCAATGTATTTATTACTTCTTCTTAAGAGTGTCCATAACGATTCTAAAGCATCAGCAACTTTATATTCTGCCATTTTAGCTGTCACTGTTTCTACAGTAACCTTAGCCAAATTGATTAAATCCTCATCGAAAGCTTTATCTTCTTCTGTAATTACAATACCAGATGCTTGAATAACGCCATCGTTGTATTTATTAACCATTGCAACTGTTCTATTCACTAGGTTTCCTAAAACATTAGCAAGATCAGTATTTACTCTAGAAATCATGTTCTCATAAGTAAATGAACCGTCTTGAGCATAAGGCATCTCTCTTAATACATAATATCTAACCGCATCTAAGCCAAAGTATTCTACTAAATCATTAGCATAAACTACATTGCCTTTTGATTTACTCATCTTATCAGTACCAGTTAATAACCAAGGATGACCTAAAACTTTTTTAGGTAATTCAATGTCTAAAGCCATAAGGATAATTGGCCAGTAAATTGTATGGAATCTTACAATATCTTTTCCAATAACATGAACATCTGCAGGCCAGTACTTATTATACTTTTCACTATGATTTCCATCTACATCATAACCAATTGCAGAGATATAGTTTGATAATGCATCAATCCAAACATATGTTACATGACCTGGATCAAACTCTACTGGAATACCCCAATCAAATGATGTTCTTGAAACACAGAGATCTTGTAGACCTGGTTTTATAAAGTTGTTGATCATTTCATTTTTTCTTGATTCTGGTGATATAAACTCTGGATGTGTATTGTAATGTTCAACTAAACGATCAGCATAGTTTGATAGTCTTAAGAAGTATGCTTCTTCTTTTGCTTGTTCAACCACACCACCACAATCAGGACACTTACCATCATTTAGTTGTGTCTCTGTCCAAAATGATTCACATGGCTTACAATAGGCTCCTTCATAAGCACCTTTGTAAATATCGCCTTTATCATGAAGCTTCTTAAAAATTTTTTGTACAACTTCTTTGTGATCATCGTCTGTCGTTCTAATGAATTGATCATATGATACATTCATGAAGTCCCAAATCTTTCTAATTTCACCTGCGATATGATCCACGTGTTCTTGTGGTGTAATACCCTCTTCAATAGCTTGATCTTGAATCTTCTGACCATGCTCATCAGTACCGGTTAAGAAATAAACGTCATATCCTTCAGCACGTTTATATCTTGCGATTGCATCTGTTAAAATTGCTTCATACACATTACCTATATGAGGTATCTTAGATGTGTATGCGATTGCCGTGGTGATATAATACTTTTCCATAAAATCCTCCTTTAATCCGTTAAAATAATCCATAAAATTATTTCCAAAAATATAAAAAGAGCCTCTCTCCAAGGGACGAAGGCTCGTTCGTGTTACCACCCTAATTTATAGTTAACTTGTTATAGATCCGTCAACTACCTCATTGTGAAATCTCACGATACTATAACGTGTATCATACGTTGAAGTCTTTCCTCTTCAATGCTCCTGGATCATTTTCAATAATACTCTCTTCTCTGGATTTCAGCAAACACCAGCTCTCTTAGCAAGATTTCATATATCTCTTCCATTCATTGCATCATAATTTGAAAAAAGTATATCACAGATTATTGCAATAATCAAACATATGAGTTGTCATCTCTCTAATAAGTAGCAAGGTGGACGTTAAAGATAGTATCTTGTCCCAACTGATTTGGATGTGGATCACAGAAGCTATTATAAAATCCTGTTAAGTCATTCTTCTTAGGATGATCATCAAAAGCTAGGCGTACATCTGCAACTCGATAATCGAACTTATTTAATAATCTTTCATTATAGAGTGTCATTGTATTCAAGATGATGTGATTCATACCAAGCTTATCTGTAGCGGTTGAGTACAAGTAATCGTCCATCAGTTTATAATAATCTGGATCAATGTCCTCGTCATATGGATTGTAAACTGTTGCAACAATTAATGTTACATCATCATTTAAAGTCTCAATGGCATCAATAACTTCTATCCAATTGTCTTCAAACGATTGTAAACCACCATCAATCTTTTCTTTATCCAAATTATATTTTAATAAACCTTGATTACTAAATATACGATCATCTCTTGCAACGCCATCCATCAAATCATTGGCACCTACATAAAGAGTTATAACATCAGCATCCTTCACTAATTGCTCAACATCCTGTAAATTATGTGTCTGATTATATTCTTCATCATAAACACCGGTTAAAATATTATAGATATCAATAGCATTGTAGCCACTAACACTTCGATCATCAAAAGTATCTGCTTGAATACTACTTGCGAATTTTTCTACATAACTATTTGTGTCATTGCCACCAAACATATAATTCCATGCACTTGTATAGTAAGTGCCATAAGGTATGGAATCACCTAAAGCAAGATAAACTAGTTCACCATCAACTTCATTAACTGTAATGAACAGTGTCCCGATGTATAAGTTGTCACCATCATCAACAGTATAGTCAATCGACATGGATTCAACAGGTGTGATTATGATATTAGCTCCATCAATCCTGCCTGCAGTTACATTTTTAATTATAAGTTCGTCTTTATCAACATTGATATCATTATCTAATACATTGACATTGACCTCATTACCTAAATCAACCGTAACATTATCGTCTACAGTAATAAGTACATCATTAACTGGTTGAACATTCAAAGTAACAATATGACTTGTTATTAGTAAACCATCAGAAATAACAACTTCAAACATATCATCATCTATATTTACATTATAATTATCATCAGGTGTGTAAGTAAATATATAACCATCATACGAAACAAAGCCGTATTGTGGTTGATTCAGACTGATCTCTATATCATCGCTATCTGGATCACTATAAACAAGTTCAATTGTGCCACTCTCATCTTCATTAACTGTTAGAGAAGTAAAACCTTCAATCGTTGGTGCACGATTTGCTTGTATGACGTTTACTGTAATGTTAACGTGTATCTCATCAATACCATCTGTAACAATAACATCAATAACTTCTGTTTTTACATAAGTTGATAAGTAAGTAACTTCTAAACCTGAAGTCGTCACATATTCGTAGTTTTCCTTAATTTCTAAAGGTTCTCTGTCAGCATCTGTTGCAACAATAGTAACAGTACCTAGTTGACCAGTTTCTGTTGTAATACTGTAATTATCTATATTTTCAACAACTGGTTTATCTTGAGAAGCTTCTACTGCAATATCTACTCTATGACTCACGTCATTTATACCATCATCAGCTGTAATAATAAAATATTCATCTTCAAAAGTTGTATTAAAATCATCATTTGGCTTATAAGTATATCCAAACTCAGCTTCCAATAAACTACCATTAAAAGGACCAACAAAAGATAAGGTTACATCATCAGTATCACTAATGGTAATTGGTATAAATACATCTTTATCTTCATTTACTGTAACTGTAGTATCACCAATAATGACAGGCGGTTCATTTGGCTCTTGAATAACAGTAATTGTAGCAGAGTATGAGTCTATAAGTTTTGCACGACGTTTACTTATATCATAAAACTCAATACGAATATCAACATCAGTTGATTCAACTGTGACAATCTCAGTAAAGCTCGGATTATTCTCTTCAGTATTTTCTTCCCTTACGTTAATATCATTTAAATATAAAACCCATCGACCTTCACCTGAATATGGTATTGAAAATTCAAGCTCAACACTACTATTACTTTGTATGTCAGATATAGAATCACCAAAATAAGCAATTACTAACTCCTCTTCATCAAGCGGTTTACCATTTCCACCTTTATCTGCAAATACTAAACCTGTATTCATTATAACTATTAATATAACTAGCAAAAGAATACTCCCATTTTTAAAATATCTTTTCATTTATTTCACCCCAATAAAATAACCATCTTACTAGATGGTCGGTTACGCAATTTGCTCCAGAAAGAATACGCGTCCAAATCACTTCTTCCTATCTCAGCACCCATATGATGTATATCCTTATTTTACTCATATAATCACATTTGTGTAATATTGCTTCACATTATGTCATACTGAATAATACATTCAATAATTTTCTACATTTTGTGTTAGAATGGTATATGATTTGGAGGTTAGAATGAATTTAATTAAAGACATTGAAAATTATCAAACAAGTATTGAACAAGAAGTTTTAGATAAAGAAATTATATTAGACCATTTAAGGTATACAAAGGATATATTTTTGAGAGAAAACCAAACTGCTCATATGACAGCTTCTGCTTGGGTAATTAATCACGACAGTAGTAAGGCACTGATGATTTATCATAATATATACGACTCGTGGTCGTGGTTAGGTGGTCATGCCGATGGGGAGACTAATTTACTAAATGTTGCTATTAAAGAAGTAAAAGAGGAAAGTGGCCTTTTGACAGTTCATCCTGTTACTGAGGATATATTTTCAATCGAAACTCTGACAGTTGATGGCCACGAAAAAAAAGGGGTATATGTGCCTTCACATCTTCATTTAAATGTAACTTATCTATTACAAGCAGATGAAGAGGATGAACTCATCATTAAACCAGATGAAAACAGTGGGGTACAGTGGTTTGAATTAGATAAAGCTGTTGAAGCATCAACTGAACCATGGTTTAAAGAACGCATCTATAAAAAACTAAACGATAAACTCAAAAGCAAAGCATAAATTTATGCTTTGTTTTTTAATGACAACAATTTATTCATTGCAACCGTTTCAATTGCCTCTATATCTTTAAACAATTGACTTACATCCTCTAACAACCTTTCCTCTTTTGTTCTACTTATTGCCATCAAAGTATCTGATAATTCATTCCAAAGTATGGCTGATTCTTTATACAATTCAAAGGCATCTTTAATACATGAATCATTAATGAATCCACTTGCTTCATCTAAAAAATCTCTATATAGATTTCTAAACATGGCGCCACCAGTACCACCCTTTTCCATCATAGTTGCTACAAAAGAAAAGTCTTTTTCAATATCATTAGAAGCCTTATACCATTTTTTAATATCTTTAGCTGCTCTTAAAAGACCCTTGTTACCGAAATTGGAGATTGGTGGATTTAAAAATTTTTCTGCATTACAATAAAGCGCATTGATAATTGAACTTTCTATATTTATTTCATTTGCCTTTTTATCAATAATGAAACTTAAATTTTTACCAAACATAGGTCCTTTTTCACTTCTTGCAAGCGATAGAGAATCTAAAGAGGTTTTCATTAGACCACCTTGTTGTTGGGTATCTACTAAATTGGCATCAGACTCATCGTACTTTACAATAGCAGCGAAATGGCCTGCAAAATGTATTTTAGATGTGAAATATTCTAAATAAAAACAATCTAACTGTAGGCCTACTGGTCGTCCTTGATCAAGATACTTTTTAACAACTTCCCAAGCTTTTTTCTTTGATGTTGTGCGATGTTCTATCAGTTCAAGGTCTAAGTTCTTACATAAGCACTGAACAATTTCAGCCTGTTTAGTACGACCTCCTAAAAATGGAAAGCCATCAGTCCCCCATGGTAGAATAGCAAAATTTAGTCCTTCTCCTAAACCAAATAACATTGATTCTGAATAATTAAAGCCTAAATAATGCATTAATACGCCTATCGCAGTCGTTTCACAATGTTCTCCTTTAAATTCCAAATAGCTCATAGTGACCTCCTTAAATGCTGTATACCCATTTTTATTACCTATAACATATATTAACACCTCCACTAACAGTAGAGTCAATTAACTTAAACTGTTGATAAACTTGAATTCCAAAAAACTTATACACATTTCTATGCACATATCCAAAAAAAGCATGAGTAAATCATGCTCTATAAAATATTCTTTATTAATTTAATGTATGAATGTTTACTGAAAAGATAATCAACGTAACATTACACTATTGTTTACAACTAAAGTACTGTACAAGAATAATACATCTTGATTTGAAAAATCAATATACTCTCCAAGGTAATCATAAGGTACATATCTTGTATCTACTAACGTTATTGTTCTATAAGAACCTATCAGCAATGGAGCTAAACTACTTGAAAAAGAATCTCTAAAGATGATTAATTCCTTATCTGATTTTGAATCATTATTAGTTATTTTGATTAAAGGTGAAGCACCTCCAAGAAAAACATCATATGGGTCAATGCCTTCTAAATGTAATTTATTATATACATCTATTTCCTCATTAGTTTCATAATTGAATACATCAACACTGTCAAATGTTGAGTGAACTAAGTATGTTAAATTCTCAGGATTTACATTTATACTCGATTGACCTGCATAAGCCCCATAAAAATCCTCATAACTGATTTCCTCATATTCTTTGAAATTATTAGGAAGTGAGAAGTTCATTTTTTCTGATAAAATATCAAGAATCGGCTCTAAATTTTCTTGCTTCCAATGTGGATCAGTTTTGTAGTAAGAGTCTAACTCCAACACATTAAATAAATCAATGTAACTATAATTACCCTTTTTTACATCACTCACTAATTTGTCATAATCTAGTTTAAGACTACTATCTGAACCAAAATAATTCTTATCGGGAATAATAGAAACAAAAACGTCATTATCATTTAAATATTTTTCTTGAATCTTCGATATATACTCTACAAATCTTAGTCCCATCTCTTGCTTGTATGGGTATTCTATTTTTATTAAATGATCATCTACTAAATACATATCGTTTATATCTGATTTGCCAAACACATTTGTTTCAGTACCAACCTTTATTGATTTAAATGTATCTCTAAAAGGCATATGGTCCAATAAATAGGATTCAATGGATTCCATATAATCACCACTCAAAAGATCTTCAACTGAAAATTCTGGAAATGCCTGTAGTCGACGCCTTTCACTAAATGAAATAGATTTATCTGGTATAAGAAATCCTAAAAGCATTATCGATGTAATAAAGAGTATAAATAATATTGATATTGTTTTCTTCATATTAAAACCTAAAATACAAAAATGGATTAAACGAAGAATCCACTAAGTACCCCGTAACAACTAGTAAAATAATCATACAAGCAAAGGGCTCAAAAACATTGATTATTTTTTCCAAAATAGAATTGCTCCTTAAATTACTGATTATCTGTTTTGCCACTGGTGTCGCACCTATAGCAGCAATAGCAAAAGTAAGAAGATAACTTTTTAAATAATATATTGACTCATGTGAAAAAATGGGTAATCCTTCAAAACCAAACATACTTCTAAAATGATGAGAAATTTCAACTAAAGAGTCATTTCTAAATATCACGAAACTTAAAGTAATAACAATTACAACATAAAAATGACTAATGATTTTACTTTTTTCAAGATATTTTAATAAGATAAATTTTTCAATCACCAAAATAACTGCAAACAAACTTCCCCAAATCACAAAATTCCAACTGGCTCCATGCCATAATCCAGTCAAAAACCATACAATTGCAATATTTCTAAACCACTTTAATTTACTTACTCTATTACCGCCTAATGGGAGATATACATAATCTCTAAACCATTGTCCTAATGACATATGCCAACGACGCCAAAATTCACTAATACTTTTTGAAATATAGGGATAATT
>PPCM01000979.1_pt1 | contig 15800 bp, 14 predicted proteins | sample 1555541 | NCBI WGS metagenome assembly PPCM01 (sample SAMN05284479, study PRJNA326546) | Marine sediment metagenome, whole genome shotgun sequencing project. | isolation source: marine sediment | place: Germany: Wadden Sea | collected 2012-09-05 | reverse complement strand
TGCTCTAGTAAAGAGTTAGTAGACACAAAAATAAAATTTCTAAACAAAACCTAGTTCAGTTCTATATTGAACTGGGTTTTTATATCCAATTTTGTGAGTTTTTCTTTCATTGTTCCAATATCTAACGCAATCTAGTATGATTCCCTTATAGTCTAAGTGCTGATTCACTTCAAATGTAAGAAATAATACTGGCTTAAACCAACTATTGAATGACTCAATGATCGGATTGTCTGTTGGAGTTCCTGAACGAGACATAGATCTAGTTATGTTATAATTTTTATGAGCTTCATTGAAGTCTCTTGAGGCGTATACAGTACCTTGGTCGGTGTGGAGAATTGTCTCCTGTTTTGTATAGCCTCTTTTCTTTTTCATCTCGATCATATTACTTAATGCTTGAAAATGAACCTTCTTATTGTTCCCATTCTTAAAATCTCCAATGGCATAACCAACAATTTCATGATTGAATACGTCAACATAAAATGTCATTTCATACATCTTTCTAGTTTTCTTATGGAAGAATGAAGTTGTATCAGATACAATCTTTTCAAATGGTCTTTTAGTACTCCAATCTTTCCATATTAGGTTTGGAAAATCTATGTGTTCGCTCTTTGGTTTCTTCCATTGTTTTCTAGCTCTGGATACTATGCCTAATTCCCTACATACCTTGTGTACAAGCCAATTTGATACGATCCATCCATAATTTTCTAATATCCACTCATTAATAGCTCTGTATCCCATAGTTACATCCTTTTTGTGTGTTTCTAGGATTATTTGCATTAAATCTTTTCGGTTTTGTTCATATCGATTTACTAACCCTTTTCTCTTCAGCCACTTATAATATCCACTTCTTGAAACATTAAAAAATATACATAGTGCTTTTATGTTAAATGTATCTGTAAACATTTCAATTACTTCATACACTTTTCTTTTTATTTCTTTAGTCGAGTAATTACCTCCTCCAAGGTTAATCCCTTTTTTAACAGTTCATTCTCCAATCTCAGTTTCATATTTTCGTACTCTAACTCCTCTTCGCGAGTTAGATTCTTTTTCATATGATACTTTGCGAAAGGATTCCCTGGTTTTCTCTTATTAATTAATCCTGCTTCTCCAGAATCTTGATATTTTTTGACCCATCTATGAAGCATACCTCCGTTTATTCCTTCCTCCTTAGCCACTTCTGTTTGACTGCGTAAATCATCAACTACTTTTTTTACAATTCGCAATTTTTCCTTTTGTGTCCAATGTTTATTCTTTCCACCCTTTGGTCTACCCATACTTCCACCTCCATCTTTATTGTATAAGAAAAGGATGTTAGTGCACATATTTTTTATGTGTCTACTAACATCCTATCAATTCATCAAAAACTCACTTCTTATAAATGATTTTTTGTAAAGAACTTACGGATAAATAGTACTTATCTGCGAGTTCCTGAATTGTTTTGCCATGGCTAAACTCATACCGTATTTGTTTATTTCTTATTGATATTTCTTGTCTGGCACCAGATTTTTCTCCCCACTTCTTTCTTGAACCGGTTGCCTTAGGTATATAAAGGTACTCTCCCTGGATATACTTTTGAACTTCTTTTAATAAATCTGGTGGTAAAACTTTCTTATTTTTCACTCAATGCTTTCTCAAATTCTTCTACAGTATTGTATTTAGCTATTTGAACACCGTTATTTTCTAACCTCATAACAAATTTTTGCTCAAAACTTCTAATAGAATCCATTAATGTAACATAGTTTTTATCTTTTACGAGTTCAAACAGATCTTGTTCTAACAATGACTCAATTGACTTTTTATACTCATTGAATACATTACGGTCGTTATACCATACACCTTCTTCGATAGCAGTTAAGAACAATGCAATTTCTTCTAAAAAGTATCCTACAATCATAAACAGTTCCTCTTGATTGTCTTCTAGGGTTGCAACTTCAGTCTGCCATACGACACGTTTCCATTCTTCATAATACCCAATCATTAAGTCATATGTTTCATGTTCAGAAAAACCTATCTGTTGTTCTTTTAAGAATACTCTAGTATTTAAAAGTAACTTCTCAATATTCGATGTTAACTCTTCTTTTGAACTAGAATTAATAGCTGCTTTAACCAAATTTTTATAATCGTTTGGTAAATACGCTAAATCGTATGATTGGCGAACTCCTTTACGAATACCATCTGGATAATAGTTTGCATTCGCATATCCAACGCACTGAGCCAGTTTTCCAATAATCTTCGTCGCTTCAATTCTTCTATCTAATAAATCACTTGTCCCAAGATTGATATTGTACAAGTTTACATATGCATCATTTAAATATTCATACGCTTTATGTAGTAGTGATTCACTAGGTCCTGCCTTCGTAAATGTGTTTAATCCTTCTTTTAGAACGTGGAACCTATCTAATACTGATTCATTCCTAGAATACAACACTTTACTATTACCAACTACATAAGTGATTGGAGTATCAAAAGCTACAATACTAGTCATTCTATCCCAAGGAATTGGGAATAGATCATACCCTACTTCATCAATAATGAACTGAAAACTTAATTCCTTTCCTTTTTCATTATATCATTACGAGATCTCTACAACTTAATGATACTAAAGATCAAGAATCATTAATATGCAGTGTTTTTCGTCTTTTATTCACTGCATATCGTCATTAAACCATTGGTTGATTACAGTCAATTAACAAGTTCTTTACAAACCAGCACATTTGTATGTAGACTTGTATCAGGAGGTCAGATATGGACGCAAAAAACATAGGAACATTTTTAACTAATTTACGTAAAAAAGAAAACTTACTGCAAAAAGATATTGCTGATTTATGCAACGTTAGTGTACAAGCAGTAAGTAAATGGGAACGAGGGGAAAGTGTCCCTGATATTCAAATTTTGGAAAAATTAAGTATTCTGTATAAAATATCCATAAACGAAATTATTAATGGAGAAAAACATGAAATCTACATTGACACAGAGAGAAGGAATTCTATTTTCTTATTTACTTCGTCAGTACTAGTTTTCTTAAGTTATTTATTTAACTTCATTAAACTAGAAAACACACCAGAATTTTTTGGAAACAACATTGTTTTAAGAGGATATGAAGTTGTCTTTAATGGTATTACAGGAGTATTCGTATATTTAACATGGGGGCAATTCTTAATATTAATCTCTCATTTATTAATTAACATATTCATTATGACTAAGGTTGTAAATAGAAGTGAGGCGTTGATAAGGTATATACAGACATCATCAATTCTAGTTATTTCTTTAAGCATAATTGGGATACTTTTCGGTAAATTTTTACCATTTCCGCAGGTTATTATCTTCGTTGCGATGATTGTAAATCTTACGCTATTACAATCAAACTCTGAACTTAAAAGCATATTTAAAAAAATAAGCAAAGAAAAGTCAGAAAAAAAACTAGATATAACATCTAAAATAGGTATAGCATTATTAACATTCGTAAACACTTTACTTACCGTAATGGCCGTATATACTACATTTGAAGATTCACTTTTATATAGTCAGAATAATGCAGCATATACCGAAACAAACATAACTTTATCAGTTTTATTTGTAATTGCGACAATAATGAGCATCTTACATATTAAGAAGTTTAACTCCATAGACCGATTTCTAGTTTCTGTTAGATTTGGCTTAATCAACATGATTTTCCCAATAGGATTACTAATCATGAATGATCTGAGCACAACCTGGGCTGCAGGATACATTGTAATATTATTAGAAGTAGTTATACCATTATTGATCATCTATAAACAACGTAAGGCCAATCCTAGTTAGGATCGACCTTTTTTTCATTTATTATTAAAATCCTTTTCGATATCATCCTTCCAATCATCCTCAATAGCCATCGATTCTCTAAAACAACTTACTGTCTTATTTAATGTTTTCCAGTTTCTATCAGTTCCTCTTTGGTCCGCTCTATAGTTAACCGCTCTTTCCTTACGAATCCCTAGTGAACTAGCCTCACCAATCGCATCAATATTAGCTCCTAAAAACACAAACTCCCAGTTATAGATTTCAGTTAACTCCTCGATTTCTTTTTTGATAAAGGATCTATTAAATTCTCTACTTGAATTTTCATGCCCATCCGTTGTTATTACAAACATTACATTATCAGGTCTAGTTTTAATATTAGCGCTTAAATACGCTCTTTTAATTCTGCCTATGGAAGTTCCTAATGCATCCAATAAAGAAGTACTCCCCGTACAAAAATACTCTTTTCCAGTTAATCGAGGTACTTCTCCCAAAGGAATACGGTTGTGAATTACATCTATATAGTTATTAAATAGTACTGTACTAACCGTAACTTCCCCTTCTATTTCTCTTTGTTCAGAGATCATACTATTAAAACCACCAATTGTATCTTTTTCCAAACCATTCATCGAACCACTCTTATCCAATATAAATACTAACTCAGTCTTTTTCATCTAATCACTCTCCTTGAATACATTATTTCAAAAAACACTAGATTAGTGGTCGCCTCAAAAGCGACAAATAAAAAACGAGTCCCCTCGCTTAATATCCTAGTGGCTTTTCACCATATTCTTCTAATATGAAATTAATCTGCATGATACTATACTTTTCTCTTTCAATACAAAAACGAACAATCTTATCAAACTTTATAGAGTTAGATAATGTAAATCCTGCGGATTCTAACAATTCTAACGTATCATCAATATCCAAAACTAAACCAATCGCCAACATGATCGCAGTTCTTTTACTAGGGCTATATTCCTTATTATTTTTAATCTTAGAAAACAGTTTACGATCAATATTCGCTCGTTTATAAATATCTACATCCGTATCACTAGTTCGGTATACAAACTTCATCAATGTATCTACAAATCCATCCTCTAACTCGAATTCCTCAAATGAAATCCTTGATTCCGTACTGACTTCTTTAGAACTCTTTAAAGTTAGTGGACTTATCTCATGGAAATAAAAATCTTCCTCAGTATTTAAATAGTCATCAATATCCTTTTTCAGTTCCTTAGATATCTCATAAGATTCATCATCATATATTACAAGGTACACTAATATATCCTGTTCACCTAAAAACCTCAACACCTCATCTTCAGCAACTCTAAATGCTAACTCTTTATCAAACCCATTAAATCCTGTTGAGATAAATGGTATCGCTATACTTTCAACATCTAATGAACGAACTTCTTTAAATATATTTTTATAAGTCTTTCTAAGTAACTCTTCATCCTCTCTAGGACCAACAACATGAATCACATACTTACAGTTCAGTCCTAACCCAGCTGTTACTTTAACCTCAGAAACAGAAATCTCACCAAGGTTTAGACGAGCTTCTCTAAGTGCTTCTCCACCTTTTTCCATCAACTCTCCTTCAGCTCCACCAAATGACAGTGAAGATGAAAACTCTCCAAATTCATTAGAATAAGTAGAATTCACTATTACATCAGCATCCATTTTGCCAATGTCACTTTTTACAATTTTAAATGGCATACAATCATCCTCTCATCTAATTATAAACTCATGTGTAAAAAAAGAACAAGATTTCTCTTGTTCTTTCTATAATTATCTAATCGAAATTTCATTATAAGTAAGGTCCTTTGAATACGCTAACTGATCTCCATATACACCCGAAAGAACGTCCTTACAAATAATTCGTTCAGCCGGACCCGATTCAACAACTATCCCCTTATCCATCAAAACAACATTACTATTTAAATATAGTGCATGGTTTGGGTTGTGTGTAGACATTATGATCGTCTTTCCTGTGCTGACAACTTCTCTAAGAATATTCAATACCAAACTTTGGTTTTTAAAGTCTAGTGCCGATGTAGGTTCATCCAATATAATTATATTTGTATCTTGAATGTATGCCCTACAGATCGATACAATTTGCCGCTCTCCCCCAGACAACTCATTCATTCTTTTGTTCAGGAAATTTTCTATTCCAAATTTCAGCGCTGCTTGTTCTACTTTACGAACACTTTCTGCATCTGGTGATCTATAAAATTTCAGAGTATTCATTAACCCAAAGGATAAATAATCCTTTACTAAGTAGTCATCACCGTTTTTTATTCCTTGCCCGACATAAGAGATAAATTTTGATCTTTCTAAAAATGAATATTCAAAAATACTTTTATCATTTAAATAAATATCACCCGAAACCGAATGAAGGATACCAGCTAATAGCTTTATCAATGTTGTTTTCCCAGATCCATTCAATCCAAGTATTACGTTAATGGAGTTTTTTTCGAACTCTAAACAGATATTCTTAATAATACCCACATCTTTTACGTAACCAAAATACAGATTTTTTGTAACGATTCTATTCATTAGGTATTCTCTTCTTTCTTATCAATATACAAACAAATATTGGTGTGCCCAAAAATCCAGTTATTGCAGAAAGCGGAATCTCTGCACCAGTAAATGTTCTAGATAGGATATCTGTTAAAATCATAAATGTTGCACCGAAAAGCATAACTAGTGGCACAGTATATTGCGTGTTTCTTCCAGCAAACAATCTTACTATATGGGGAACAATCAATCCAACCCAGCCAATCACTCCTGCGAATGAAACACTCGTAGCAGTAATCAATGTTGCTAAAACGATAATAGCATTTCGATAAAGCTTGTAATTCAACCCCTGAGTTTGAGCTTCCTCTGGACCTTGTGCAACCACATTAATTCTCCACCTAATGGAATACAACCCAACCGAACAAATTATCACTATTGGTGCTAATATATAAACATCCGACATTTTAGAATACTCAAAGGACCCCATCAGCCAATAGGTAATTGTTGCTAGTTGAGTTTCTGTTTCAGCGAAGTACTTTAGCATGCTTAAAGATGCACTCATAAAAGAAGAAACTATAATTCCTGATAGAATCAGTATCATAGGTGAATTATCCCTCATAATCTTAGAAATAAAAATGGTTAACAACATTGATCCTATACCAAGAACAAATGCAAATCCACTTAACCAAACACTTGAAAGACCTAAAATAATTGCAAGAGCTGCTCCAACAGATGCACCGGAAGAAACACCCAAAAAGTTAGGTGATACAAGTCTATTTTGAAATGTTTCCTGATAAACAAGTCCTGATAAACTAAGTGCACTTCCAACAAACATCGCAACTATTGTTCTCGGCAGTCTAAGATTCATAATAATGCTTGCTTCAATCATATTTTGACTAGGACCCTCTAAAAGAATATCTAAGAGAGTTCCTAGCGATATATGATATCTCCCTAGTATAAGAGCTAGTATGAATACAATAATAAGTAAGGATATCAAAACAACATTATAAGAATAGAACTTTTTTTTATTCATCTCTACTCATATATTCTATTTCCATCAGGTCCCATTCCACTTAACATTTGCTCAATCTGAAAGTCAGTCAGAGTCACTTCGAAATAATCTCTATACTTTTCCAAAGTCATCTTTGCAATATCATATTCAAATAAGTCTGGATACAGCTTATTTGCTTGGTCATATACAAATAGAGGTAACATAATGCTATTTTGCTCCCACATAACAAAACCAACTGGTACTGTAATTAACTGATCATCCGATACAGCATCTAAATATACATATGGCTCTTCTGAGACCACTTGTTCTACATGAAGGTTTTGATAAATTCCACCAAAGACTATCACATCAGGGTTCAATGATATAATTTCCTCAGCAGATGGTTTATTTGACTCAAACTCTCTTCCTAAGTAAGTCATATTTAAGTAGTCATTATAGATTGTTTCCAATAGTGAATATCCTGTATCAGTATACCCAATCCCTTTATTTTTATCTCCTCTTACATAATAAACGGTTCTTTTAGGAATATTTTCTTTATCAATTACAACTTTTACCTCTGTTAGAGCTAAGGTAAGTTCTTCGCTCCATTGTGTTACTTTGTTATTTGATTCAGGCCAAATTTGCGAAATAAGGTCTGCTAAGTAGTACAAATATTCTCCATAATCAGGGCTACCATATAGACTTACAGTAATCGCGTTTACACCTGACTCTCTTAGTCCCTCGGCAATATACTGTTCTGGAGCTAAGACTAAATCTACTCCTCTGCTCAAAAACAACTCTGCACTTTCGTTATAATCATAACTGTGGTAGTTTTCTGATTCTGGATAAAGAGTTTGCACCCACGGATTATCTAAAATACTATAATACATTCCGTCTACTTTATCCCCTAATCCAAATCCTATCATCATATCTCCTGCAGCTCTTGCGATTACAGCTACATTAGATGGATTTAAAGGTACTTCTACAGTATCTCCAACCATATCTACTACTTCAATTTTCTCTACTTGTTCTGTAGTTGAACACGAACTTAGCAATAATACAACTACAACAAATACAGATAATACCATTTTCTTAATAATCATAATAGTCTCCTTTAATTTTTTATATGATACATTAATTAGCACACACTACACTTTTCCAACAACTTCTCGATTAGTTAAACTGTACAAATATGCTGTTTTTCTGATTCAATTTGGAATTTTTGCACATAGGAAACTCAAAAATAATTCCTCACTTATTTTTACATTATTCATCCAAAGGGAATCAAGTTATTACTTTGATTGATTTCTTATTTTTTTGTTAAATAAGTTACATTCTTATTATATTAGGTAATCATTTACTCTTTGATCAAAAATACAACCCAATTCATCAAACACTTCAGCATCAATATTGATTATAGTTGCTCCACATGCGATTTCCCACGAAACATCCTCATGAACCAAAATTTTTTGTTCCCCAGTCCACCCATCAAACGCACCATTCTCAACAATAACACCTTTTGGTATTTCTATTTTCTTTAAAGAAGTACAATCTTTGAATGCATAGCTTTTAATTACACTTATACTATTTGGTAGATAAACCTCCCTCAAGTTTACACATCCAGCAAAACACCACTCAGAAATATAAGTCAAAGTTAGCTGGCCCCTAAATCGAACCTCTTCTAAACTTGTACAGCCTTCGAAAGCATTCTTACCACTGTATTTTTTGTTTCAGGTAATGATAGTTTTCACATTCTCTTATTACACTTAAAACATTCATCCTCTATCTTTTATATTTTTTTCGGAATACTAATCTTCAAATCCTTTCTACCAAACTCATCTAAAAATAATTAAATTAAACATCAATTATTTCATTTTGCTCACTAACTACTTTAGTAGCTAGAGGTAGCACTCTTAATTCTTTCATTAACTTATTTGCGCATGGTTTGAACGTTGCATAAGTAATACCCCCAGAAATGACTCCACCTAAAACTGGAACAACTTTTGAAACACCCTTTGCAAAACTTTGCTTAGTAATTTTAACTCCTAGCATTGCAGCAATCTTTTTTATTAATGGGTAGTATGCCGTTTTCGTTAAGTAAGCTGCAGCTATTCTTTTTTCTGCACTTTTTGCAGCACTGGCAGCTATCCCTCTTACAAGAGCATTGGCACCTTCTGCACCAAACATAACCCCCATAAACATTGTCATAGTATTTAAGGTTTCATCATCTATACCTTTATCGTCATTCACCACTTCTTGCCAACCATACAAATATATTAGTTTTTGCATAATTCGTAACATATATCCAAAGTACTGTGTAATATCAGCAGGCACAGTTGCGGCCATGGCTAATCCACCAGGAAGTCCTAGACCTCCAGATACAGCTGTCACTGAGTTTGTTTCAAACTTAATACAACTTTTTGCGATTGCATCAATCTCATCCAAATTTATCCCGGCTTCTGCAGGAGTTATATCAATCGCTTTTTCAACTATGTCACTATTATATTTTCTTGATAATTCCTTCTTTAAGAACTCCCTCCTAGATATCCTAACCAGTGGCAAATTCATTGCTGCCTTCAAAGTCATATAAAATGTATTTCCGGAATCTTTTATTGCTACTTCACTCATAATGTATCTCCTTCCATTTTAATATCTTAATTTGTTAAAAACTCTCTACAGTATCTTTCATCTCAATATCCTGAGTGTATTCACATTGAGGGAAGTTTTCACACCCCTCAAAATCATAGTCTCCTACTTTTCTCATAAGACCACCACACCTAGGACATCTCTTATTTTCATCCTCTATTTGAACTACTTCTACAACTTCAACACCCATGTCTTTCAACTCAGTAACAAAAGTAGACTCAGCTCCTAGATATGATAGAACGAAAACTTTATTTTTCGTTCGGGTTAAAGCTACGTAAAACAACCTTCTTTCTTCTGCATACTTATACTCTTCATAATGACCTTGATCCACTTTGAAAACATCTAGAATTTCGTCGTTGTTTAACAAACTGGGAAAACCATATAAATTCTTCTTCATATCAACTAAAATCACATAGTCCTCTTCAAGACCTTTTGACTTATGTACGCTAGAAAACTTAATATTTAAGTTTTTAAACTTTGAACTAGAATAGTTACCCGTCTTATAATCATTCCAAAACTCCTTGGTTTCTTTTAAAAATTTTTCGTTGAAGTTGTATCTACTAAGAACAAGCACACTTTTTCTTTCTCCTATAGCAACTTCGCTCGAAATTTGATTTAACGCAAGTACTAGCCCATCTAAATTTGAAGATGAATAGCTTAAGATTTTTAAGGAATTTTCTAAATCAAAATTAGTCACAATTTCTTTTTTAACCTGAGTATCATTTTTCTGAACGAATCTAGATGAAACCTTCGTTAATGAAGCAGGGTTTCTATAGTTGTTATTAATGATAATTTTATTAAACCTAGAATCCTTTGCCAAGTCAGTAATATACCCAAGATTACTCCCAGCAAATCCATAAATCGCCTGCCAATCATCCCCTACGCAAACTAGAATTGAATCATTCTTTTCCTTTATCGCATTGATCAAATCATATCTTGATTTTGAAATATCTTGATATTCATCAACAATTATATATTTATATTGTCTTTCAACAGTACCTCTATTGATTAGTCTAGTAGATTCATTTATCATATCGTCAAAATCGTATTTACCCTGTTCGTTCAATTTTTGTTGGTAGTACTCCAAAAATGGAATTGCAACCTCAACGAATTTTTTGGTTCTGATATTTGGAATTCTTTGGGACATTCCTCTTAGGTCTTCGCTAGAGTAATTATTCACTTTTGCGCTTTTTATAAAATCCTTCATTAACATTCTAAACCCAGATAGATATATATTAGGCTTCTTACTATAAATATATTTGTACGCATCAAGACCAGAAAAATCTTTCTCAATCTTTACATTGTTAGTCACTAAAAGATTCGATAGTTTCTCGATAAGTTGTTCCCTCCAATGACTATAACTACATATCAATTTTGTATTGTTTGCCTTGTGAATTTCTTCTTTCCAAACTATTCCTATATTATAATCTTCGGAACTAGTCGTCCAGTGTTTAGGTACGTTTCCATTTTCATCTATTCCATAATGTTCTAAATACAAATCATACTCTGGCAAATAGAAATCAGGTCTATACCCCTTTTTAAATGGATACTCTTTTTCATATTCATACTCAATTCCATTCAAGAATAGAAAGTTGGCTATCATTAACTCTTGATTAGACCTAACCTTCTCTCCCATATATGTTATCTTCTTACTATTACCACCTAAACTTGCTAGAGTATCTAAGCTAATATCATCTAACTCATCGTTCTTTGCATACATATAGTAACTTATGAATGCGACAAGTTTATCTATGTACTCCTTTGTTTGGTTTATTACTTCATCTCTTAGGAAAAGACTGACACAAATTTGATGAATCTCATCTTTTAGTTCAAGAGATTTTTCATGATGTACCTCTTTGAAAATCTCATTACCTAAAGCATGGAATGTCTTCGCTTTAAAAGGTAAACCAATACTCTTGCTTATTCTTTCTGAAAGTTCGTCAACAGCTTTGTTTGTGTAAGATATCAGCAAAATTTCTGATGGACTAACATTTCTCTTTTGGACTAAGTACTTTACTTTACCCGCAATCGTTAATGTCTTTCCACTTCCAGCACCTGCTAGAACAATGGAATCGTCATCAATTACCACTGCTTGTCTTTGGTTTTCATCCAGTGACTTAGAGTTTATGTCGTTTAAGAGAGATTTCGATTCTTTTAGCTCTTTTTTGATAAACATCTTGTTCCAAACATCAATAGCATCATTAACCCTCTCATTATCACCGAATGTTCCATATACTAAACTTCTCTTATTTATCCTTATAAATTCCCCTTTAAAGTTTTGTTCAAAATATCCATAGATATCTTCAAACTCATTATTTGGCCTTTGTTTTCTAGATAAAAGCATTACTATTATTAGAATAACCAATACTAAAACACTTGCAAATACATATTTCATCGTCTCTCACTCCTATTGATACTGATTCAAAGAGAAACCAAATCGGTTTCTCTTAAATCTATAAATTATATTCATCTTTGAAAATTTTGTCTAAAACATAAAATGCTGGTTTACTATATAAGACAATACTATAACTTTCTCCGTTTGATTTCACTCTTTCCTCGATTTTTCCAAGTACTCCGCAAAAATCTTTTGACAATAATTTGTGTGGTTTATCATCTATACGTGTTATCTCTAAAATTCCTTTTTCAACAAGAATGTCATTCAACTCATATGCTTTCACATTTAAACCATACACCCCATTAAGCCACGTTGTAAAATCAGAAATTTTAAAATCACCATTGAATGGATTATCGGTTCTAGTTAAAAGAGATATGTCATCTATTCCAACTATATCTTTTGTTAAAATTTCATTTTGAACTATACAGAAATTTAATACAGCTCTTGAAAATAAGGTGTACCTAAACTTATCCACCTGAGGTGCGTCATGAATTTTGTCATAATCGAATAAAATAATATTATCAAATTCAAGCCCTTTTATATCCTCTGCTCTCAAGACATTGAACCTACTGAAAAATGGATTAGCTTCAATCAACACTTTTGTTGATTCATTAATATAGATACAACAACTGTTTTCTGAATCAAATTTGCTTGCAAAGGTAAAAATCTCCTTACTTCTAACTTTTGGAATATTGTATTGAGATAAAACTCTACCATCAAATTCATCGAAAACACTGCTTGCCTTACCATAATTATCAATGGTCATGAATGAGTTCATTAGTTCTACTATAGATCTTGTTGATCTATAGCAAGAATTCATCGTCATGAAGTCCGCCTCGAACAAGTTTACAATACTATCCCATGAGTCTTGAGATTTCAACTTTCCGTTAGACTGGTTAACATCACCACATATGGTAAATGTGGCATTCTTATAAATCCTTTTTAAGACTGCATATTCCATCAATGTTAAATCTTGTCCCTCATCAATAAACACATGAGATATATGATTAAATCTACTAGTCTCATCTTTAAGTGTCGCTTCCTTAGCTGAGATACTTCTTCTTACATTAAACTGTAAATAGTCGATAGTTTTATTTAATGTTTTACAAACAGCATCAGTATCTACTAAAAACTCTATCTCCTCAGTAGTCTCAAGAGAGTCATTAAGTTTATTCAAAAGAATTACTGCAGTTGAAAATGAGTACTCATCTATTTTTAAACTTTCTTCTCTACCCGCTACTCTATACTTTCTAAATCGTTCCAGCAGATCTACAACTTTTTGAAGTTTCTTCTTTGTGAAACCAAACTCATCGATGTTTTCTCTTGTAATTGTAGAGATGCCAAAATTATCAAAAAACAATCCTGATATTTCTCTTAATAAAGAAGCATTCTTTCTATAGTTTATGTTTAGCCTTTTTATGTCACTTGCATTCGCGTTTGAGACTTCATCTTGACTCATAAACATGTAAACTAACTCACGAAGGTATTTCTTCTCACTCTCACCCAAAATGATGATATGCTGTAAATTATTGATTATCTCATCCAAATCACTTCTTAAAGTTGAGATATCACTGAACCCTTTTTTCTCTGATAAGTTTAATATTTCGTCAATAAAGTTTTCATCGTTTAGTAAATCCACGAATTTATCTGTTTTATAATATAAAAACTTCTGTTTTTTATCTCTACCTACTCCAGCAAATAACCCGTCAAATACTGAGAAATAGTCTCTATATCCTACTTTTGTATCCCCTAGTACATCAAAATAGGGTCTGAAGTAGTTTAGAACGCCTTCTGAAGGTGCAACATAAATGATATTTTGTCCTCCAGCGTCCAAACTATCGTATGCTATTTTTGATAACCTATATGCGCCTATAATCGTTTTTCCCGATCCAGGAACTCCATTTATTACAATATTAATGTCCTTTGAACTATCGATAACCTTATTTTGTGCTTCACTAAGTGTTGTTAGTATCCTACTTCTACGTCTATTAGCAATAACTTGTCTATCCACAGCAGTTTTACTTACTTCCTCCACTTTTTCTCCAGTGACACTCACTCTATTATCAAACACTTCATAATGTCTAACATACTTATCTCCATCAAGTTCTATCACTCGATTTAATAAAACATCATATGGTCTACGTTTACTTACTTTTTCTCTAAACAACTTCCCAACCGGAGACTTCCAATCTTGAATTAAAATATTGTCTACACCATGATAACTACCGTCAGAATTATATTGCCTGTATCCTACAAAAAAGTCCGTCTCAACTACATCGTTTTCCCTCACCCGTATTCTTCCTTCATATGGATCAGAGAGAATTTTCATAATATAGTCATAATCTCCCTTTCTTGTATCCTTTAAGACTTGCAAATGCTTTTGCACATCCCATGGTAATTCAGTGTTAAAGTAATTGTCCTTAGCGTATAAATACCTTTCTAAGAACTCTTTCTCATTCTCATTTACTAATTCCAAAGTATTTCTAAGATTCTTATCCTCATCTTCTGTAAAAATAAAATTGCTCATAGATGCCTCCACTTTAAGTATTTATCTGTTTCAATTATAGCAAAAAAAACGCTGTCGAAAAGTTACAAATCGTTCACTTTTCAGAGCATATACCCAAAGAAAAAGGCTCAGTTATTGAGCCTCTGTGTTAAATATCATATTTGCAAACTCTGGATAATCAATAAATGGGTTTCTATTTCCTTGATATCCAAATATTACTTCATTTCTTTGTCTTTCAAAATCATCTACTGGATCTAACATATTCCATTCTAACAATAATGATAAGATTCCATGGAATGGATCTGTACTATCTTTATCTAATAGTTCTTCATTAAGTTCTAAATCCAAATATTCATCATACCCTTCATAACGAACTGCCATGTAGAATAACATTCTTGCTACATCACCTTTTACTTCATCTCTAGGTTCGAATGCCCAATAATCACATTTATCATTACCATATCCTACTTCTATATTACATACATCAAACAATCTATTGTTTCTTGTAGAGTTCATTACCTTATCAGCAGCTCTTAAATGATGTAAGTCTGTACCTGGTCCATCTACAATACCAAAGTCTCCTCTAGACTTACTCCATACATGTTCTCTATTCCATACATCATCACATGTACTATAAGCACCTTGATCTTGACATTCTTTTGGATAACTTAATCCTGTATAAAGAAGTAATACATTATCAGAGTTATTTGGATCTTGATCTGCTTCTTTTAAAATATCCCATACTTCATCATATGAATATACTGTGTGTTCATCTATTAATTGATTTAATGCATATTTTAAATCATCTCCAGTTAAACCATCAACTGACACATAATAAGGTGTTAATAACAACTCAGTATTGTCAGGGTCTAATACTCTTATAGTAATAGTCTTTGTAGCTTCATTACCAGCTTCATCTGTAACTGTTAATGTAATCTCATATAAACCTTGGCTAGATAAATCAA
>PPCM01000976.1_pt1 | contig 15847 bp, 16 predicted proteins | sample 1555541 | NCBI WGS metagenome assembly PPCM01 (sample SAMN05284479, study PRJNA326546) | Marine sediment metagenome, whole genome shotgun sequencing project. | isolation source: marine sediment | place: Germany: Wadden Sea | collected 2012-09-05 | reverse complement strand
AGACAGGCAAGAGAATTTGGTTTACTAGGAGAAAACTTATTTGGTACTGATTTTAGTTTTGATGTTGAGATTCGCCTAGGAGCTGGAGCCTTTGTGTGTGGTGAGGAAACTGCCTTAATTCACTCGATGGAAGGTGAGCGTGGTGAACCTACTAAGAAGCCACCATTCCCTAGTGAGGAAGGATATTTGGGTAAACCAACTTCAGTAAACAATGTTGAAACATTTGCAAATGTTCCACCAATAATTCTTAAAGGTGCCCAGTGGTTCAGTTCAATTGGGACTGAGACTTCTAAGGGGACTAAAGTTTTCGCATTAGCAGGTAAAGTAAATAACGTTGGTTTAGTGGAAGTTCCAATGGGAACTACCCTACGTGAAATTGTATTTGAGATTGGTGGCGGAATCCCAGATGGAAAAAGATTTAAAGCTGTGCAAACAGGTGGTCCATCAGGTGGAGTTATTACTGAACTTGATTTAGATACATCTATTGACTATGAATCCCTAAAAGCTATAGGTTCTATGATGGGTTCAGGGGGAATGATCATTATGGATGAAGATGATGATATGGTTGAGGTTGCAAAGTTTTATTTAGATTTCACTCAAGAGGAATCATGCGGAAAGTGTACACCTTGTCGTGTTGGAACTAAGCGTATGTATGAAATGTTAGAACGCCTAGTGAATATGGAGGGAACTCCAGAAACACTAGTGAAGTTAGATCAATTAGGTAGAACAATTAAAGATACTGCCTTGTGTGGTCTAGGACAAACAGCACCAAATCCAGTTTTATCGACAATGCACTATTTTAGAGAAGAATATGAAGCCTATGCAAATCGTACTAAGAAAACTGCATACTCAATCGATGAAACTAATTGTATAGGATGTACTGCATGTAAGAGGGTTTGTCCTGTAGACTGCATTACTGGTAAGGTAAAAGAAGTTCACATCATTGATGAAGACGCATGTATTTCATGTGGTGCTTGCTATGATGCTTGTAAGTTTGACGCAATAATAAGACCGTAAGGAGGTATTCAAATGAAGAAATTAAATGTAAAAGTTAATGATATTAATGTTAGTGTACCTGCTGGAAGTACGGTTTTAGAAGCAGCTAAACTAGCGGGTGTAAGAATTCCAACATTATGTCATTTAGAGTTAAAAGATTTTGGAGTTGTAAATAAAGTAGCATCGTGTCGTGTTTGTGTGGTTGAGGTTGAAGGTCGTCCTGCACTAGTTCCTTCATGTGCAGAAAAAGTTACTGAGGGGATGGTAGTAAAAACTGATTCGTTAAGAGCGATTCAAGGAAGAAGAACCAGTGTAGAATTACTATTATCAAATCACCCGAAAGATTGCCTATCTTGTGCAAAAAATCTTGATTGTGAACTGCAAAGTTTATCAAAAGAGTTAGGAATCCGAGAAATTCATTATACTGGAGAGGAAATGAATTACAGTCTTGATATTTCCTCTGAGTCACTTATAAAAGACCCGAACAAGTGTATTATGTGTCGTCGTTGTGAGACGATGTGTAATGATGTTCAAACTGTTGGGGTATTATCAGGGTTGAAACGTGGTTTTGATGCCGTGGTAGCACCGGCATTTAACATGGATATAGTAGATACTAGTTGTACATATTGTGGACAATGTGTTGCGGTTTGCCCAACTGCTGCATTGACAGAAGTAAATGCAATCACCAAAACATGGCATGCATTAAACAATCCTAGAAAGCATGTTGTTGTTCAGGTTGCACCAGCTGTAAGGGTAGCAATTGGAGAAGAGTTTGGTATGGAACCAGGTACTATATCGACAGGTCAACTAGTTACTTCTTTGAGAAGGATGGGATTTGACGGTGTCTTTGATACTGACTTTGCGGCCGACTTAACAATCATGGAAGAGGCAAGCGAATTAGTACACCGTATTCAGCATAATGGTACTTTACCAATGCTAACTTCATGCTGTCCTGCATGGGTTAAATTCTTTGAACATCAGTTCCCTGATTTATTAGATATACCGTCTACTTGTAAATCACCACAAGTAATGCTTGGTGCAATGGCGAAAAGCTACTATGCTGAGCAAATAGATTGTAGTCCTGAAGAAATTACTGTAGTTTCAATAATGCCTTGTCTTGCTAAGAAAGCAGAAGCGGCAAGAAGGGAACTTAGTAAAGAAGACGAGCAAAATGTTGATTTAGTTCTAACAACTCGTGAATATGCAAATATGTTAAAAGAAGCTGGTGTCGATTTTAAGAACTTACCGGAAAGTGAGTTTGATTCGATTCTTGGTGAATCTTCTGGTGCCGGGGTTATCTTTGGTACAACCGGTGGAGTTATCGAAGCAGCTACCCGTACAGCATATGAGTGGATTACTGGTGAAGAACTAAAAGAAGTTAAGTTTGAGGCTTTAAGAGGGATGGATGGAATTAGAAGTGCCACTGTTCAAGTCGGAGATATGGAGTTGAAAATTGGTATTGCTCATGAATTAGGTAATGCTCGTAAATTACTTGAAAGTATCCAAAGAGGTGAAAATGAGTTCCACGCTATTGAAATCATGGCTTGTCCTGGTGGATGTATTGGTGGTGGAGGTCAACCATATCACCATGGTGATATCGAAGTTATCAAGAAACGTCAACAGGCAATTTATCAAATTGATGACAAGAAAGTAATACGTAAATCTCATGAAAACCCAATGATTAAAAAGATTTATGAAGAATTCTTGGGAGAGCCTTATGGTGAGAAAGCTCATGAGTTACTACATACTACTTATGAAGCAAAGAAGCGAATTTAATTTTACTTAAGCAACCATTCTATGGTTGCTTTTACTTTTTTGTTGTATCTTAATCTAACTTGTTGTATAATTTGATTAACTTGTAGAGAAAGATTAGTAAATTATTGATGTTTTCAAGAGAGTCAGTGGTGCTGTGAACTGACATTCTAGATAATTGAAGCTACTTTTGAGAGATGGAAAACCATCCGGGTCAGACCGTTATATCTATTGAGTGCTATGCTATGCATAGAATTAAGGTGGTACCGCGTTTTAACGTCCTTAGATTAATTTCTAAGGGCTTTTTTTATTAAAGGAGGAATAGTTTATGGTAATTGGAAATATTGTGATTGTACCCTTGTTAGGCGCCTTTATATACTTTATGAGTAAAGTGGCAAAAAGAGAGAAGTACCTTAGCAGTAAAGGTAAGTTTAAAACAGGAATAAATATTCCTGATTTAAAAATAGCCGATGGTTATAAAATAAATAGAGAGCAGTTATCTCAATTTATGGTTATACAGACATTGTATTTTTCTTGTGCAATTTGGCTATCAATGAATATAATGTGGTATGTAATAGATAATCAAGTATTAAGTGACTTGATGGCTACTTGGTTGTTTATCAGCTTTAGTTTAGTAGTTGCAATTATTTATGCATATAAAATGATGACTATAAACAATAATATTGATAAGTATATAGAAAAAGGTGAGTAAAATGAAAAAATTAACAACAAATGAAATTAGAAATATCTGGCTTTCATACTTTGAAAGCAAGGAACATCAAGTATTAGAAAGTGCTTCGTTACTTCCCAAAAACGATCCTACTTTACTATGGATTGGTGCAGGGGTATCCGTTATGAAAAAATTCTTTGATGGAAGTGAGGTTCCTACAAGTCGAAGAATGGTTAATAGCCAAAAATGCCTTCGTACTACTGATATTGACAATGTAGGTAGAACTGCACGTCATCATACTTTCTTTGAAATGCTAGGAAACTTTAGTATCGGTGACTATTTTAGAAAAGAAGCATTAGAGTGGGGATTTGAACTTCTTACAAGTGATGAGTACTTCGGTTTTGATTTAGATAAACTTTATTTTACAGTTTATCCAACTGATGAAGAAACATATAGTATTTGGAAAAACTTAGGTGTAAGTGAAAGTCATATTATCAAAACAGAGTACAATTTCTGGGAAATTGGTGAAGGACCATGTGGACCTTGTACCGAGATTTTCTATGACCGTGGTGAAAAGTATGGTGATTTCTCTACTGATGTAATTCGTGACGACATTGAAAACGATCGATATATCGAGATTTGGAATATTGTATTGAGTCAATATAACTCAAAACCAGGATTGCAACGTAGTGAATATCCAGAACTCCCTTCAAAAAATATTGATACAGGTATGGGTTTAGAAAGAATGGCTTGTGTATTACAAGGAGTAGAGACTAACTATGAAACAGATGGTTTTATGCCAATTATTGAAGAAGTTAGTAGAATAACTGGTGTAGAGTATCAAGGTCAAATGGCATTCAAAGTTATCGCAGATCATTTACGTACCGTAACATTTGCATTAGCTGATGGAGCTATGCTTGGAAATGAAGGGCGTGGTTATGTATTACGACGCATTCTAAGAAGAGCAGTTAGATATGGAAAAATACTAGGTAAAAATGAACCATTCATGTTCAATCTTGTTGATAAGGTAATTGAAGTAATGGGTTCATATTACAGTTATTTAGAAGAGAAAAAAGATCTTATTAAAAAGGTTATTGAAAAAGAAGAGATTCGTTTCCATCAAACGATTGAAGATGGAGAAAAGCGTTTAAACTCTTTAATGGAAGAAGCTTCAAACAAAGTTATCGCTGGTAAAGATGCTTTTACTCTTTACGACACTTACGGATTTCCGTTTGAGTTAACTTTAGAGTATGCATTAGAGTCAGGATATGATGTTGATAGAGCCGGATTTGAAAAAGAAATGGAAGATCAAAAAGAACGTGCTCGTGCTTCTAGAGGAAAAGCTAAATCAATGTCTTCTCAAAATGAGGAGATGATTAACTTTACTGATGAAAGTAAGTTTGTGGGTTACGATAATTTAAGTACTGATGGATTTGTTACTGCAGTTTTTAAAGATGGAGTACAAGTTCAAAAAGCAAGTGGATTAGTTGAAATTGTCTTTGACAACACTCCGTTTTATGCTGAGAGTGGAGGTCAAACATTTGATAAAGGTAGTTTGGAATTAAATGGTGAAGTCTTTGAAGTTACTGACGTTCAGAAAATGCCTAATGGCCAGCATTTACATAGTGTAGAATTATCAGAAGTATCAGTAGGTGATAAGATGGTTCTTAAGGTTGATGAAAGTACACGCTTGGAAACTGTCTATAATCATAGTGCTACGCACTTATTACATCAAGCATTAAAAGATGTTTTAGGATCTCATGTAAACCAGCAAGGTTCACAAGTAACAGAAGAAGCATTAAGATTTGACTTTAATCACATCGAGAATGTTACTGATCAAGACTTACTTAAAATTGAAGAAATTGTCAATGCAGAAATCTCAAAAGCAGTTCCAGTTGAGATAGTTGAAACTTCAATTGAGCAAGCTAAGGAAATGGGTGCTCAAGCATTATTTGGTGAAAAATATGGTGATGTAGTTCGTGTAATTAACATGGATTATAGTATTGAACTTTGTGGTGGAACACATGTAAGTAACACAAGTGAAATCTCAAGATTTGCATTTAAGAGCATTGAATCAAAAGGATCAGGGATTTACCGTGTTGAAGGACTTACTAAAGATAATATTGAAAAAGGTCTTATTGAGGCTGTAAGCAACTACAACCACGAAATTGATAATGTCTTATCAAAAGCTAATAAGATTGTTGAAGAAGCAAAAAAGATGGATTTTGATATCATTTTCGATTATACTAGACCAGTTGTTTCAAAATTAAGCTACCAAGATGTAATAAACCATCGCGTAAGCTTAGGTGATTTAAAAACAAAGGTTAAAAACTTACAAAAAGATTTTGATAAGAAAGTGTCTTCAATGCAATTAAGTGACTTGAGTAGTTTTGAAGATAAGTTTGAACTTGTTGAGGGAGTCAATTTCTTGAATATCGAAGTTTCATCAATGGATATGAAAGTATTAAAAGAAATTGTCGATAACTTAGGTGACAAGCACAATCCTTCAATTATCAGTATTGCCAATGTCTTTGAGTCTAAAGTTACGTTTGTTGCTAAGGTTAGTAAGGAATTAATAACAGATGAGATTCAAGCTAGTAAACTTGTAAAGATGGCGGCTCAAATCTGTAGTGGTAATGGGGGAGGTCGTCCTGACTTCGCTCAAGCAGGGGCTAAGGATGTTACTAAAGTAAAAGAAGCATTGCTAGCTGTTGAGAAATTAGTTAAATCTAATAGCTAATACTTTATATTTTCCTTAAATTTTGGTAGAATGTATTTAACAATGAGAAGAGGTGGAGTTATGGTAAACAATATTGATCAAACTCGAATGTTTGACTTAAGTGAATTAAATGAATTAAATGTTGAAACTATATTAACTCAAGTATACAATGCATTGGAAGATAAAGGATATAATCCAGTAAATCAACTTGTTGGTTACTTGTTGAGTGGAGATCCTGCATATATTTCAAATCACAAAGATGCTCGTTCAATTATTAAGAAAATCGATCGAGATGAAATTATTGAAGAACTTGTAAAAAGTTATCTAGAGAACTTAAAATAATGAGAGTTTTAGGCCTAGATCTCGGTACAAAGACTTTAGGTATTGCAATAAGCGACGCTTTGGGAATAACTGCCCAAGGCGTTGATGTTTTTAAGTTTAATGAGAATGATTTTAATAAGGCCCTTAATCATCTTGAAGAAGTGATTAAAGAAAGGCAAGTAGCAAAGATTGTTCTAGGTTATCCTAAAAACATGAACAATACAATTGGTGAACGTGCTAAGATGTGTGAACGCTTCAAAAAGAAGTTAGAGAGTCGGTTTGGACTTGAAGTAATACTTGAAGATGAGAGAATGACTTCAATAGCTGCTACTAAATCAATGATTAGTGGCGACTTGAGTAGAAAAAAAAGAAAAACGAAAGTAGATATGTTGGCTGCACAATTAATATTGCAGGCATATTTAGATAAAAATAGGAGGATTTTATAATGGATCAAAATACATTTGTAGTAATTGATGAGAATGGAAAGGAAATCGAGTGTGAAGTATTATTCACTTTCGATTCAGAAGATTTTGGAAAGTCATATGTTCTTTATTTCGAGAAGAATAACTCTGAAGAGGATTCAGTAGAAATTTTTGCTTCTAGTTATGATTCAACAAAAGAAGATGGTGGTGAATTACTACCTGTTGAAACAGATGAAGAATGGGAAATGATTGAAGAAATGTTAAATACATTTTCTGAGGAAGAAGAATAACATTACGGGCTTTGGCTCGTTTTGTTTATGAGGATTAAATATGAAGATATTAATGAAAATAATAACAGGTTTTGTAGCGATTGCATTACTTAGTTTAGTATTTACATTTTTTTACTATAGCAACAGTATCAAAGCAGTTGACAAAAATGATACAACGGAGATTGAGTTTGTAATAACTGAAGGTACTTACTTAAATACTATTTTAGATAATTTGGAAGAGCAGAAGTTAATTAAGAGCTCATTTATTGCTAAAATCTATACTAAGTTAAACCCCGTTTCATCATTTAAATTTGGTACGTATAAGTTATCGAAGTCAATGAGTTTAGCTGAAATCTTGAGTGAATTTGAAAAGGGAACGACATTCAATCCTAATCAAATCACTGTAAAATTTATTGAAGGTTTAAACTACCGTCAGTATAAGGAAATAATTGATGCTAACTTCACGATGAGTGGTGATGATTTCATAGAGGAAGTATCAAGTGAGGAGTTTTTAAGACCATTAATTGAGAAGTACTGGTTCTTAACAGATGAAATTCTTAATGAAGGTATCTATTTTCCTTTAGAGGGATATTTAACTCCAAACACTTACGCTTTTACCTCTAAGGATGCTACTAGTCTTGAGATAGTAGAAACAATGCTAGATCAACTCGCTACTATTTTAGATGAGTACAAAGATAATTATAAGAGTGCTGAAATTGATTCAATTCATCAATTATTGACACTTGCAAGTATTGTTGAGTTAGAAGCCGTTACTCTTGAAGACCGTAAAGGTGTTGCTGGAGTCTTTGTTAACCGTCTTGAAGATAACACTTTATTAGGTAGTGATGTAACAACATATTACGGTGCTAAAGTGTTAATGACTGAAAGGGACTTATATCAGTCAGAAATTGATGCAGACAATGGTTATAATACAAGAAGTGCTGTTGTAGGATTACCTGTAGGAGCAGTATCAAACCCTAGTGGTTATTCAATTGAAGCAGTAATAAACTATACTGACTTTGATGCATACTTCTTTGTTTCAGATAAGAATAGAAAAATTCACTTCACGAATACTTATAGTGAACACCGTAAGTTAATTAAAAAACTAAAAGATGAAGGCCTTTGGTATGAGTGGTAGAGAACTGTATTTTAAGGAACTAAGAACGTATGCCAAAGAAAATGATGTCCCTATAATTTTTGAGGACGGCATAGAGTTAATTGAAAAATTTATAAAAGAAAACAACATCAAGACTATCTTAGAAATAGGAACTGCAATTGGTTACAGTTCTTCTAGAATGGCTAGTCTAGATCAAGAAATTAGGATAACAACAGTTGAGATTAGAGCAGATCATGCCAAACTAGCAGTTGAGAACATCAAGAAAGCAGGCTTAAATAGGCAAATTACTGTTTATAATGATGATGGATTAGAGTTTGAAACGATTGATAAGTTTGATATGATTTTTATCGATGCTGCTAAGAGTCAGTACATTCGCTTTTTTGAGAAGTTCAAGGTAAATTTGAATGAAGGTGGAGTGATTGTTACTGATAATTTAGATTTTCATGGTTATGTGAAGCAAAAAGAAAGAATTGAGTCTAAGAACTTACGCCAGTTAGTTGGTAAGATTAGAAGATATATTAGCTTTTTAGAAGATAATGAAGAATTTAGTACTGATTTTTTTGATATCGGTGATGGAATTGCTATTAGTAAGAGGGTGAAATAATGAAGTTAATCGTTACTCCAAAAGATTATGATAACTTAATATCTTTGGCACAATTAGGCGTTAAGGATTTTATTGTTTATCCTGATACTCTGGCAATTAAGAATGCTTCAGCATTTAATTGTGTTGATTTAAAGAAAGCATCAAGTTACTGTCAAGAACATGACTATAACCTATATCTGGCAATTAACAAGATTTTACATAATGATGATCTTGAATCACTAACCAACTTAATGAGGAGTTTAACAGAGTTGAATGTGACTGGAATAATCTATGCTGATTATGCAGTTTATATTACTGCAATAGAGTTAGGATTAAAAATTCCACTACATTACGACGGTGATATGTTAGCAACTAACTCTTTTACAACTACTTATATTAATGATGAACTGGTCTTTTTAAGCAAGGAATTACATTTTGAAGAAATTGAAGAGATATCAAGTAAGGTAAAAGGTGATGTTTGCATTCAAGTTCAAGGATTGATCGGAATGTTTCATTCGCTTAGACCACTTATCAAAAATTATAAAGATTATTTAAAAGCAGACTTCGACGAGAAAGCATTTAGTAATCAATTATATGATGAGGAAAGAGATTTATATTACCCAATTTTAGAGACAAAAGATGGTTCATTTATTATGGGTGGTAAAGAAGTTTGCCTCATCGATCAATTAGATTTGTTAGATGAAATTAAAGTTACTTATTTAAAGATTGATGGGTTTATGCAATCTAGTGAGTATCTAAATAAGGTATCAACAGCTTATTTAAAAGCTATTGAACTATACCAAAACGATAAAAGTGGGTACAAGGAAGGTAAAAAAGAATTTATTAAAGAGGTTGAAGATATTTCTTCAAGACCCTTAGATAAAGGTTTCTTCTTTAAACCAACCCTTTATAAGGTGAAAAAATAATGGAAAAAGTAGAATTATTAGCACCGGCAGGTAGCTTAGAAAAATTATACGTAGCAATTGATTATGGTGCAGATGCTGTTTATATTGGTGGTCAGGAGTTTGGGCTTCGCGCTAATGCCGACAACTTCAGTATCGAGGAAATCAAAATTGCTTGTGATTATGCTCATAAACACAATGCAAAAGTATACATTACTGTAAATATTATTTTTCACGATGAAAATTTTGAAGGATTAAATAGTTATTTAATCGCCTTAGAGCAAGCTGGTGTTGATGCCTTGATTGTTGCAGATTTATTTGCCATCAAGAAATGCCAGGAAGTAGTTCCTGAGATGGAGATTCATTTATCTACTCAGCAATCGGTGATTAATTATAAAGCAACAAACTTCTTCTTTGATCAAGGAGTTAGTAGAGTAGTTCTTGCAAGAGAAGCGAATGCTAAAGAAATTAAAGAACTAGTTGAAAAGTCGAAGGCCGAGATTGAAGTATTCATTCATGGTGGAGTATGTATTTCTTATAGTGGTAGATGTACTTTGTCAAATCATATGACTGCAAGAGATTCAAATCGAGGTGGATGTTCACAAAACTGCCGTTGGGAGTTTGAACTATTTACTGATGAGAAAAACATTTCTAAAGACAATGTGATGTTCTCGATGAATCCTAAGGATTTAATGCAAGTTTATCATGTTGTAGATATGATTAAGAATGGAGTTGTTTCATTAAAGGTAGAAGGTAGAATGCGCTCTGTTCATTACATTGCAACCGTTATAAGTACCTACCGTAAGTTAATTGATGACTACTATAAATATGGTAGTGATTTTAACTATAGTGAGTACTATGAAAATGAATTGCAAAAAAGTGCTAATAGAGTATTGGCGAGTCAGTATTATGAAGGAATACCAACAAATAATGAACTTCAATATGACAGTAGACAAGAGCATCCTACACAAGAGTTTATAGGAATTATTAAAGAAGTTAACGGAAGCAAGGTTGTATTAGAACAAAGAAACTACTTTAAACCAGGTGATTTAGTTGAGGTCTTTGGACCTGAAATTAATACCACACAGTTTGTAGTAGGACCAATATTTGATGAGGATGGACATAGCTTAGATGCAGCAAGGCATCCAAAGCAAATCATTCATACAGATATTGATGTAGAGTTATATCCGAAAAACATGTTAAGAAAGGTTAGGAAGTAAGATGGATCGACCATTATTTATTGGAATCGCTGGAGGAAGCGCCAGTGGTAAAACAACGATTGCTCAAAAGATCGTTAGTTCATATGAAAGTCATGTAACAGTTATTCGTCAAGATGATTATTACAATGATCAAACATCAATGACAATGGAGGAGCGAGTACAAACAAATTACGACCACCCAAATGCTTTTGATTTTGATTTGATGATTAGTAACTTGTCAGAGTTACTTGAAGGGAATTCAGTTGAAAAACCGATTTATGATTTTATCATTCATAATCGTTCTGATGAAATCGAAATAGTAGAACCATCAGCAATTATAATTTTAGAGGGATTATTTGCGCTAGAGAATGAGTTCTTAAGAGACATGATGGATATAAAAATTTATGTGCACACCGATGATGACATTCGTTTCATTCGTCGTTTGCAAAGAGATGTGAATGAAAGAGGAAGAACTCTAGACAGTGTAATTAAGCAATATACAGATACAGTTCGACCAATGCATTTACAGTTTATCAATCCTACCAAAAGGTATGCTGATGTCATTATTCCGGAGGGCGGAAATAATGCTGTAGCGATAGACTTAATTACGACAAAAATTAACTCTATACTTTTTGGGAAAACTAATATATAATATCGAATTGTGAGGGAGTGTATCAATGGAAAATACTATTTATTTAACGAAAAAAGGTTTAATTGAATTAAGTGATGAACTAGACTATCTAAGAACTACAAAGCGTGATGAAGTAATTAGAGATCTTCAAGAAGCTCGTGCAATGGGTGACTTAAGTGAAAATGCTGATTATGATGCAGCAAGAGATGAACAAGCAAAAGTAGAGGGAAGAATTAAAGAAATCGAAAGAATGCTTGAAAACTATGAAATTATTTCTGAACATTCAGACACTAATATAGTTTCAATTGGAAATGTAGTAAAGATTGAAGATGTTGAATTCGGAGATATTATGGAGTACCGTATTGTTGGTATTCAAGAAGCAGATCCAAACAATGGAAAAATATCTAATGAGTCGCCGATTGCAGTGGCAATTCTAGGGAAGCAAGTTGATGAAGTTTGTAACGTAGAAGCACCAGTTGGTGACTATAAAGTTAAAGTTATTGAAATTAGCTAAAATAAAACCTACTTACAGTTGTAAGTAGGTTTTATTTTGCTTTTTTTCAGTTAGATGTTTTAACAAATTTGTTAGTAGGTATGTTATAATTAAAGACAAATTGAGGTGAGTAATATGAGTGATTTTATTCACTTACTATACAGTGAGAAATTGAATGAGTATCAAGAGATGATTTTAAGTAATCAAATAAAAGATTATGCTTCTAAAGGGGAAGCCATCGCTATGGGCGATGACTTTATTAGGGTTGTACCAAATCCAATTGATGGAAGTTATATGATTATTGTTATGGATAAATATGGAAGAGTAATAGACGAAGTTTATTACAATGAGGATGAATTATGATATTAGTAATAGGGGCCATGGAAGAAGAGATCAAAGTATTTCAATCGATGATTGAAAACTGTGAACAAATAGATATCAGCGGTGTTAAACACTTTAAAGGTAGTTATAGTGGTAAAGACGTAATATTAATGCTTAGCGGTGTTGGAAAGATTAATGCTGCTATTAATACTACAGTTATGTTTGAAAACTATGATATTAAGTATGTTTTAAATATTGGAACTGCTGGTGGAATTAACAAGGAGTTGAACTTTGGTGATATCGTTGTTAGTGACAGAGTTGTATCACACGATGTTGACATTACTGGTTTTGGTAGAGCTATGGGAGAACTACCAGACCAAGAAATATATTTTGAATCAGATAAGAAGTTAGTAGATTATGTGTTGGCAATCAAAGATAAGCTTAGTACAAAAGTTCATTTGGGTTTAATTGCTACAGGAGACTTATTTGTTCATCAAAAAGAGCAAATGGATAAAATAATTAAATATTTTCCAGAAAGTTTAGCCTGCGAAATGGAAGCGTATGCGGTAGCAAGAGTTGCAAGTAAGTATCAAACGCCATTTATAGTTGTAAGAAGTATTAGTGACTTAGTATTTTTAGAACAAGGATATGATTTTAGAACATACCTTGATATTGCTTCTAAGAATTCAACAACAATTTTAACTGAATTAATAAAAGAGATAGAGGTGTAATAATGAAAATACATAGTGCAGATTATGTAATAAGTGCTGTTTCAAAAGCGCAGTATCCAGAAGAGATTTTACCAGAGTTTATGTTCATGGGAAGAAGTAATGTTGGTAAGTCGTCATTTATCAACATGATTTTAAATAGAAAGAACCTAGCAAGAACTTCTTCAAAACCCGGTAAGACCCAAGCGATTAACTTTTACTTAATAAATGAAAAGTTCTTTTTCGTAGATGTTCCTGGTTATGGATATGCAAAAGTTAGTAAAAAGCAAAGAGAACAGTTTGGTAAAATGATTGAGGAGTATCTAACTACTAGAGATAATCTTAAGTTTGTTTGCCTACTAATCGATTTTAGACATGGACCAACTGAAGATGATATTCTGATGTATAACTTCTTAAAATACTACAATATAAAAACAGTATTAGTAGCAACAAAAGCTGATAAAGTTAGACAAAAAGAACGTCATAAAGCTAGAAAAACAATCGAGAAAAAACTGGAGTTTGAACAAAGTGATGAGTTTATTGAAGTATCTAGTGTGACTGGTCAAAACAAGGAAAGATTCCAAACATTAATAATGAAATATATGAATGAATAGGTGACAATATGAGAAGACTTAAACCAAAATACACAAATTTAGTAGTATTATTAGTGATTATCGCTTTGGTGGCTTTTTCGCTTTATTCTTGCTTAAGGGCAGAGCCAGTAGAAACGAGTGAAGTATATGCTGCTTCTATTGAAGAGATGGTTACTTTATATAACGATAAGGAACTAACAGAGACAACGACAATGGTACCTAGAGGTACATTAATAGAACTATTAAAAACTTATAGCATTGATGAAGTTGAGTATGCAAAAGTTAAATTTAATAATACTGAGTTTTATTTAAACAAAGACTATATTGTAGAAGAAGAAAGTCAAGTGCTTAAAACAAATGTAGTTTACATCAAGAGTTTTACAAACTTATATCAAAACAATTTTGAGATTGTAAAATTCCTTGAAAAAGGTACCGCTTTAAGTATTGTTGATTTTGAGTTATCAGAGAGCGGAGAAGTAGTAAAGTACTTCGTTGAAATTGAAGAAATCAGTGGATACGTGGTTCCATTTTATACAACTTTGAAAGAAGATGAAATTGAAAAACAGTTAGTTTTGGAGCAAGTTGATGAAAAGTATCGTGATTTCAATCCAACTCCAAGAGTAAAACCTAATTTTGCGTCTAATCCATATCGCGATGATATTAGAGCAGTTTATTTAAGTTATCATACATTAACAAAGGGATCTTTTGATATTGAAAAAGAAGTCGAAAGATATGTTAAGAATGGACCGATTAATGCGATAGTTTTTGATATTAAGCATGATATTGGGAATGTGTCATTCATAAGTGATACTGTAGCTGAGTTTGGAACTGGTGCTGACAAAAACGGTTTAACAAAAGAAGAAATGACTGAGTTAATTAACTACTGTAAGGAAAATGATGTTTACTTAATTGCTAGAATTGTAACATTTAGAGATGATTTCTTTGCTGATAAGTATCCGGAAACGGCCTATCGCATGAAGGATACGGGGGAAGTTTACAAGTATGCGGATTCTGCTTTTATAAGTGCGTTTGATCGAACAATTTGGGAATACAATTTAGGAATAGCAGAAGAAGTTGCTGATCTGGGATTTAATGAAATTCAATTTGATTATGTTCGTTTTTCTGAGCATTTATCTTCATCAAAACATACATTGAGTCAACCTATTGCTAATGAGTCTAAAACTCAAGCTATTCAAAGATACCTTGAATATGCAAAAGATAGGTTAACAAGAAAAGAAGTTTATGTTGCTGCTGATTTATATGGACTTGTTTCATATCATGATGTAGATGCAAGTAGATTAGGACAATTCTTTGAAGCGATGTCAACAACTGTGGACATCATTTGCCCAATGGCATATCCTAGTCATTACAGTTCATATTTCTCTAAGAGTGAACCATCATTTAGAATGCATTCGCGTGCGAGAACTTATGATGAGTATTATGGTTTAATAAAGTACTACACACAAGACTTAAATCTAAGAAATAAATTGCTAGAGCACCCAGCAAAATTAAGAATGTGGATTGAAGGATACTCAGAATCTTATATTCCAATTATGACTGCTGATAAAATGCCTGCCCAAGTAAGTGCATTAAAAGAGAATGGTGTATATTCATACCTGTATTGGGGTAATGGACGTGAGTATAATGATGAAGCGATGGCAGATGCCCATTCACGATAAAATGAACTTGCGAGTTCGATAGCATAAAGGTATCTGGGGTTTAAACAGTTATAATGAGAGGTTAGATTGAAAAATCTAATCTCTTTTTTATTTTAATTAAGTTGAAGCAGATTAATACTCGTCTCTTAAATCTGAAGTAACTTCTATATCCAAATGATACTCTTTAATTACTTTGATTTTATTGCTCATTCCCTCAATTACACCATTAGTATAATCAGTTTCTAGTGTATTGGTAATCTAATCCTCATAAAGTTCAAGTGATAATATGATGTTTGCATGTAGTTGTAATTCTATATAATTTTTACTTTTTCATTTACATTGTATAGCTCAATGAGCAATTGAACATTATAAACTTATACTTCTTATTTTTTGATTATCAATAAAAACTACTATCAATTTCTTACAGGATCATTTTATACACATCTTAAAAATGTTTCATAACTTTAGCAACTTGTGATATACTTGTTATGGTT
>PPCM01000975.1_pt1 | contig 15868 bp, 11 predicted proteins | sample 1555541 | NCBI WGS metagenome assembly PPCM01 (sample SAMN05284479, study PRJNA326546) | Marine sediment metagenome, whole genome shotgun sequencing project. | isolation source: marine sediment | place: Germany: Wadden Sea | collected 2012-09-05 | reverse complement strand
CTCACCCCCGTCGCCCTGCCCGACGACGTCAAGGGTAGGGTCGACCGGGTGGTGTGTGATGGGAATTCAACCTTCTTCATCTCAGGTCGCCGCTGTTTTGGATGTGGTAACAATTATTGTGGCCAACTGGGCATTGGGTCAGACGAGATTCGCATCCCCACCCCCATCGAGCTGCCCGTGCCCGTGGACGACATCATCTCGGGGGTCGGTGGAATCGCCGTCATCCGATCGGGCAACACCCTGCTTGCGTGTGGTGACAATGAGTGTAGACAGATCGCTTCAAACGACACCCCCAAGTTCGCCACCCCGGCCCCGCTCGACCTGCCCGGGCCCGTCGTGAAGGTCGTTATGAACTGGCACCCCGTTTTTGTCCAGCTGGAAGACGGGTCGTGGGTCGGGCGGGGCATTTATGACAAGGAATACTTCATCCCCGTCCCCGAGGCCGACCTCATCGACGGGCCTGTTTTCCCTCTTCTCCCCGGATGGACCCCGGTCATTGACGAGGTCGCCCCGATGTTGAATGCCGAGGCTGCCAATCGGGTGATCATCCTTCCTGAGCCCATCACCGATAACCAGGAATTTTACGATGTGATACATTGGCCTGCCCCTTGGTCGGCCACGTTACGGTGCATCGCAATCTGAGACGCTGCCTGTCCCCAATGTCCACATCATCGATTATTGTGTAAAGTGAAAAGTTTATCTGGACGACATCACTGGAAACGCGACCGTCGCTTGGTCAACACATCTGACATGGTTTCGCGAGGACGCCGCGGCTGATGAGGTCGCGATATCCAGGGCGGGCATCATGAGGGGATCGTAGCCCCCGGGGACATGTTGTGTGGTCGGGCGGTGTCTAGGGGGGCCCTACCTGGCTCATATCTCCATCACCACATCCCCGTCGCCCGGCTCGGGCTCGGGCTCATCGATTTCCGTCACCTCTACAGGTTTGCTGCGGTACTCAAACTGGGCGATGGTGTCCAGCCGGGCCTCCCGGGTTGGGGCGTCGATCACCGTCGCCCGCCGCTTGAAGCTCGCTGTCCCCGTGATCTCATCGACAAATATCTGGCACCGAGTCACCGTGGACCAATAGACGTCGACCCCCGGCTGGGAGGGTCGGGGCGGCGCCATCGATGTCCCCCGCCCCGTCAGCAGCTCGACGGTCTGGACGGCCCGCGACACCCGGTCGGGGGCGGGGACCGCACTCCGGGCCCAACCCGAGCCGCCAGTGGTCTGTGTCTGCCCGGTGGACACGACGGGGGTGGCGTCGACAGCCTTATCGTTGCCGTTGTCGACGTCTGCAGTATCTGGAGGCTGGTATCCATTGATAGCGGCGGCCACTGCGGCCTGTCTATCAACGATTCGTCTGTCCCCTATCACATCCCTCACAGCTTCCCGACAGGTAGGGCATAAATCCCCGTCGGCCACCCGGGCCAGCGCCCCGTCAAGCGCCGCCCGCTCCTGGACCCTCGCCCGGTCGAGCCCTGCCCGATGTAGTGCCCGACGTGCGAGCCGGGCGAAGGCGGCGTGTCTCTCGGGTGTCAACTCGCCCACGCCCACCGCCATGTCGCGTGTCGATGGGGGCCGGCCCTGGGGCGACGCGGGGGATCCCGGGGCGGGTGTGGTGGGGTCTCTCCGGGCCCTCGGTGTGGCGCGTCCCTGCCGCACGGCTCGTCTGACCTCGATTGCGATGTCATGGACGGTCCGACGTGATCCGACAGGACAAGAGTCCACCTCAGTGTTGTGCTGCTCTCGATACGCCGCGAAGAACGCACGTATGAAGGTCCGTCGCTCGGCCTCCTTCCCGCTGAGGCCCAGCCATTCGCCATGAATCCCGTGTCGCTCAAGACGGCCAAGCCATACAGCGGAGGTATCGTCCGGCCGCCCCGCCGCACCGATTCTCGTCATAGGCACGCGGCCCCGCCTCACAGGTACAGGTACAGGTACAGGGGCGGGGGTGCTGGCGACGACCTCATCAAGATCGAACACGATGGGTGATTGAGTCCGGGAGGCCGGGGATGGTGGGGCCGGGACAGGTGGGGGACGGGAGAGATCCTGCTGCAGCCGGGCGACAAATGCCCCGATGGCCACGGGACGGCCTTCGATCGGAGCCCGGCACGTCGGACAACGACCAACCGCAGCGCTGTTCTGGGCACGGTTGTCGGCTCTTTTCAGACACAGCGCGCAGAAAACGTGGCCACAATGCAGTGCGACTGGGTTGTTCAGTTCATCTTGGCATATGGGACAAGTTAGCGAGTCAAGCATTCATTGCGAAGACAAATGAAATGAGCAAAAGTCGCTCAGTTCCAAGTGAGCAGGTCGACATACACGCGGTGGCTGTCGCCCTACTGCTAATCGAAGCATTTATAAAGTGTCTAAAAAAGAAAACACCCCTGGCTCGGTGGAAAAGCCATGATCACAGACGACGGGAAGTACCACTATTCATTCAAGATCGTGCTACTTGGACCGAATGGTGTAGGGAAGTCAGATGTTCTTCAGCATCATTTAGAGAGTGAAAAGGATAATAGTTCGTCGCTCCACGCGCGTTGAATGCTAACACAGAGAAGACAGAGGTCAACACCACCGAATGCGGCATCTCGTTCCACGTCAAGGCCCAGTCTGCCCTTGGGCGGCTCTATCGGATCCAGTTCTGGGATGTTCTCCTCCCCGAGCAGTTCCACCACCAGGTCCAGACGCTGTGCAAGGGCGCGGCGGGGTACATCTTCGTGTTCGACATCACGAACCGGGCGTCCTTCGAGGAGACCCAGCGTTTGATGGGCCTCTTCGCCAACACTTCGGCGGTGGTGAAGAAGATCCTCGTTGGCAACAAGGCGGACCTCAAGGACCAGCGACGGGTGTCCGAGGAGGAGGCCCAGGCCCTGGTCGAGGCTAACCGGGCCAACGGCGTGGAGCACTACTTCGAGACCTCCGCCGTCTCGGGGGAGAACGTTTACGAGGCCTTCACCCAGCTCAGCACGGCGATATTCACCTCCATCCCCAAGCACCCGGACCCTGACCTCCTGCTGCACCGTGGGATCCGGCTCGGGCGACGGTGGTACGGGCAGCAGACCGAGGAGTTCGCGCGGCACGGGTTTGGGGTTGGGGATGTGGCGTCGACGGTGGACTGGCTGTGATATCCGTTTATAAGAGAAATACGCACCGTAGACGGCGGAAATGGTAAACTTATGTTAACAACACGCAATAGCCCAGCATTGACGGGCTTGATGATCTGTCCACACCATCAAGCCACGGTTAATAGACCAACGTGTCCACAGCCGGCGGGTCCTCCTTAAAGAACCCGTGCTCCAGGAGCTCTGCTGCCGTCAGTCTATCACCTGGCGTGTATCTCAACATCCCCCGCAGCAACCCCTCCACCCCAGCGACAGGGGAGACCTCGCCCTCCTCCTCCATGGCAGACGCCAGCAACTCACGGAGCGGCGGGTGGACGCGTGGCCCTGGACGCCAACCTCTTTTATACGGCGGCGACTCCATCATCCCCGGGCACCCCTCGATGGGACCGATTGTGTCGTGCAGGAACTGATAGGTCCCCTCAACCGACCGGATCTGATCCACGATGGCAGGCACCACCATCACGAGCAGCGACATGCCTAGCGACCACAAGTCTGCCGGCAGGCCGTACGAGATGGTTCCACCGTCCTCCTCGGTGACCAGCACCTCGGGCGCGCGTGTGGTGAGCGTGCACACGTTCGGCGACATATTGTTCGCGTCGTGCGGCGTCACAAAGCGTGCTAGCCCGTAGTCGCACAACTTGCACCGCCCGTCAGTCCCAATGAGCATGTTTGCAGGCTTCACGTCCCGGTGGACGATCCCGAGTCCGTGCAGGTGGGCCAGACCAGACAGACAATCCAGCGCCACACGCTTGAGCTCGTTGACATCGACGCCGCCCCCCGCGAACGTCGCGGCGTCCATCGAGGCGCGCTCCATGACGAATCCGAAATCCTCTGCTGACCTGGGAGGGTCGTTGATGATCACCACCTCCTCCAGACGGACCAGACAGGGATGCCGGGCCTGGTGGAGCACGAGGAGCTCCCGGATGAAGGGAATCGGCAGCTGGTACGGCCGCGAGTCGCCGTCTTTCTTGGGATTGATCTGTTTCATCGCCAATAGCTCAGTTACCGGCTTCCCAATGGGTTGAACAAGACGTATCTGGCCGTATGCGCCATTCCCAACCACCGTAACGGCCCGGTAGTGGTCATGGAACAGCCTCATCCGATTCATCTCGCTCTAGAACATGTTTTTATTGTATCATCACATCGTGCCCGACAAGGCCTTCAACACGTCGCCAGCGGTGGGGCGGACCTGCTCGCTCCCCGCCCCGGCAGTGTGCTCGTGTGCCTCAACCCCTGTGGATCGTGGGTCAGGCAACATCTCGGTTTGGTTGATGCACAGCAGTAAGCCGCGAATGAGCGGTGTCCCGTGCAATGCGTTGATAGCGCGCGTCTGGTCGTCCCTCATGAGGCTCAGTTTGCCGTTCATCAGCATGAAGGCCCTGTCAGCGCTCATCACGGAGTCAGCGGCCACACCTTCAGCCCGGAGCAGAGATGCCAGGAACTCGGGACGCGTGCCGAAGCCCAGCATCCGATCCAGCCCGTACGCGTGTTCCAGGGCGGCGGACCGCACGATGGTGGGGGCCCGTTGCCCGTCGAACACGAACACGTGATACCGAAGACGGGAGGCAGCATGGGGCTTGAACACGTCCGTCACGATGTCGAAGTGCTCCCGATCCGCACCATTGAACGCCTGCTGGGTGGAAGTGGGGTCCAGCTTGGGCAGCTCATGGAGCATGATGTCGAGAAGATCAAGTCGGCCGTTGAGATCGGAGGGCTCCTCACACGGGACAATAACGTCCTCACGCTCATAGCGGCGACGCTCAATGAAGGTATGCAGTATGATGTAGGATGACTCGGGGTCCAGAGACGTCAAGCCGCCCGAGTTAAAGGTCTTCAAGGGAAGAGAGGTCTCCTGCGCCTGTGATACGGTCCAGAACGCTAGCATGCTGCGAATTCCAGACTGAGTCGACGCGCTCACACGCCCCAAGCTGTTTTCCTGGCTCAGGAAGCTCACTCCTTGGCCCATATCTGTTTTTTGGTTTTTGGTTTCTGAATGGGTTTGAATATGACACCGGTCTGTTCGTGTCTGTGATCACCATTGAAGCGTTTCAGATCATGTTTGGCCAATCTCGGTTTGCGTTTTTATAACCTGTCTTCAGGAGGTGATGTCTTCCTTGACCGATGCAGAGCGTGGCGCGGCCAATATGGTGGGGAACCTAATGGTCCTGCCGTATATGATCCGTCCTCTGAAGAGCTGCTTTGCAGAGTTCCTCAAGGAGCGTGCATTCACCAATATTGCTGATGCTGATTCCCTGTTTTACAAGAACCCTCTGGAGCTGTTTGCTGATGACTTCAAGGAAGTTTACGTCCGGTCGATTGCGCCTGGGACGCCTATCGGCATCAAGGACATCGAGGACAGCGTTGTCCAGTACAGATATCTGGTGCTGCACGAGTTCGTCCGGGATTGTGAAATGCTGGTCACGAACGCCAAGACGTTCAACGCCAATACCCCCGCGACGATCGCGTTGGCGGAGGAGCTGCGTGTTAAGTGCTATCAGGTCGTTCTTAAGGTCCTGAGGCTCGTGGCAGCCGACGGCCGGCTTGACAAGCTCATTGTGATCGATAACTACACCCTGAAGGCCCACATGGTCATTGGGCGCGGGGATTTCATCAAGAAGCCCCCCCGCCAGCTGTGCGGGATCCGCGTGTACGAAGCCTTCTACCACAGTCTATTCGGTACGTTCCCCTCTTGCACCAAACAACTCACACAGAATGGGCCGCCCTCAACAAACGGGAAGAGATCTTCGCCTTCTATGTCATCGATCTGCTCGGCATGACTGAACCCCAAGTTAGCAACAGGGTCACGGCTAACAACGAGCTCTTCCTCCGTCCCTACGACGATCTTGACCACGACCAATTCATCAAATTCTGGCACATGGTGGCCGATACATCCCACACGGCCATGCACAACCAGTTCGTCGAGGAGCGGGCGATCCGGAGCGGGCCACACGTCAACGGGTTCGTGCACTTCGTGGAGGTGGCTGTTAATAACTTCATGCCGCAGGAGAAGCCGCAGTTTACACACCTGCCGCCCGATGCATCGGACCGCGGGAAGCGACCCGCCAAGAAGCCCGCCAGTCAGAAGCGGCCTGTGAAGCGGCCCGTCGTCAAGAGGTTCATGTGAGCCCGACAGATAATAATCCCGCAGCGATAGACCAAATGGCATGATAAACCCACTAATGCGATGGTTGCTGGACTATACACGGGCACTCCAGCCCGATTGATTGGGTGTTTGATTGACCTTGCGAGGGGCCATATGATACGATCCGGTCGAATTACAGACTGTGTTGACAAAACATGCGTAACCGGGTGGTGCGTTCATTTCTGTCAGGCTACTTTGCGGGCGTGACGACCCCTGCCATAGTGCGTCATTTTGGGAGGATGGATCCCACCACCAAGTCTTTCGGAGACGAGTCGCTGCTTGAATCTGCGTTTGCCGGGTCCCTGGGCATGGGTTTGGACACCCTTCTGCACAGTTACATCCCTGAGCCCGAGGACAGGGCCGCGCAGCTTCTTCTGTACTCTCCTCTCGTTGGAGCGCTCGGTTCCAGCCTGCAGCACATCATGACGGCCCCGCATGGCGTCTCTGCAACAGGTCTGAGGTGCAGCGCCGTGGAGGGGGCCCTCGACGCGCTCGTGTTCGACGGTGTGCTGGCTCTGGCCCGGTCCGAGGCCCCATTGGACTGCGTGTGGGCGGGTCTGGTGTCGTCGGCGGCAGTGAGCACCATCGGCAAGGATCGGTCAATGGTGAAGGCGGGCCGGGCGGCTGTGGGTGGCGGGGTGTTCTGGGCGATGTACATGGCCGCCCAGAAGGCCCTGGGGAAGCGTTGAGTTAGTGGGCTGTCTTGTCTTGATCAATCACTGGAAGACGGTTGCAGACCACAAACTAAGGGACACTGTAAACCACCAAGTTTGACATACAACGTGTATCCAGCATTGGGCGAACAGGAACGACAACACAATCACCATCAATCCCCCCTTCCGATTCCTCGTCTCATCAATCCCCTTCCCATCGCAATCCATCATTTACGTTACGCCTTCATGGCGGCCATCTTCTTGCGGTGGGCGGCGACCTCGGCCTCCACCTCAGCGCCGAGGTTGACCACAGGAGCCTTGCACGTCTCGGGGTCGTAGCGCCACTTGGGGTTGTGGATGTTAAAGTCGACGGGGTTCTTCCGACACCCCCGAAGAGCAGTCATGACGGCAGAGTTACACATGAAGCCAGAGCCGAACGCGAGCTGCCACACAGTGTTGCCGGGCTTCATCTGGCCATGGGACTCCATGTAGGCGAGCTCGTACCACACCGAGGAGCTGGACGTGTTGCCGTACTGGTAGAGGGTGGCGCGGGACGCCTCGACGTCCGTCTGGGAGAGTGAGAGGTTCTTCTCGACCGTGTCGATCACACCACGTCCGCCGGTGTGGATGCAGAAGTTATCGACGCCAGCCCTGAAGTTGGGTGTGTACTTGGGGTGCTTGCGGTTGATCATCTTGCGGACAATCATGTTGTGCCACACGAACTTCAACTTCTCCCGGAGCGGCAGAATCTGCTCCCCGATGCGCGTCATGTTCTCCTCGATGGCACGGCCGGCGACAGACGGGATCTCCTTGGTGAGACGCACGCCACGGTGGCCCTCGGCGTCCTCACGTAGGAGGATGCAGTTGTAGGCGTCGTCCTTGGCGCCGTGATGGGTCCTGACGGTGTCGTGGACGGCATAACGCGTGGTCGAGTTCTTCTTACCAGTGAAGAGGATGGCAGCGCCGCCGGTACGGAAGAGGGCAGTCTGGAGGGCATACGAGTTATCGTGGCCCTGGTACCAGCTAGAGGTGAGGATCTCAGTGCTAACGAGCACGGCCTTCTTGCCGGGGTTAGCGGCGATGAGGTCGCGGATCATGTCGACGCCGACCATGGAGGCGCTGCAGCCCATGCCGCCGATCTGGAACGTGCGGACCTTGGAGGGCATCTTGTAGTGGTTGACGATCCAGGCCGTCATGCTGGGCGTCGGGCAGTGGCACGAGCAGTTAACAACGAGGAAGTCAATGTCCTCGGGCTTGAGGCCGGACCGGGCAAAGAGCCCGTCCATGCACCCTTCGAGGTAGATGGCCATCTCCCGGCTGCTGGCCTCGTGGGAGAAGTCCCTCTCGAGGAAGTTGATGGGCGCGGCAGTGTCGTCACCGAGGCCAGAGCGTTGAAGCATCTTCCCGAGGAAGGCACGGTTGCTGGTGTTGAAGCCGGACTCGGGGTGGTTGATGACGTCGTCGTAGACCTGCTGCATCGGGTAGCGGTCCTTCTGGTGGGGTTGGAATACAAAGAAGCTGGGTAAGGCGGGGTGGAACTGATCGGAGGACGGGCATCAAAGGATGCCGGCAACAGACCAAGAATGACAAACTCCTGAACGTAGACAGGCGTGGACTTGGGGTAGAGGGCGTTAAGGATGAACTTGACACCAAGAACAACAGCGAGGACAGAGGCGATCGCGATCGAGAAATAGAGATTCGTCATCAAGTAGGAGCTGCCAGTTTCCCACACGTTTTGCAAGTACGTCACAATCACACCGTTCGGGTCAAAAGCCATTTGAACGAGTTTAGCCTTGTGAAGTGATTGCTCTAACTCTAAAACTGAGTTCAAGTCGTTAAATTAAAGTGAGATCGAGATTGCACCTCTAGTTATGATTGATTGCATCATGCGGTACCACGGTATTCACTGCACCACTGCAAGTGCATTTTGTCGGGCGGACAGAAATAGTTGGTCGATAAATCGGACGATAATATGACAAATCATTTCTGAAATAGGTCTCGCATGAACCGGCGAGACCAATGAACGTGTTCCATTGCCACAGATCATTGCCTGGTATGGTTTCTAGGCCAAACTATAAATGCAAAACCCAACCGAATCCACCCTACAGCCTGCACGATGTTCAAGAAGCTTCAGGATGGGTGGCGTAAGACTATTGATGTAGTGGCAGATGTTGTTGCCCCATCGCAAGTCCGCCTGACTCGTTTTTCGCAGGCCTGGGCGACCCTTTATGACAATCTGGACGTTACGACCGATACGGAGGACCTCTCACGGGCCGAACTGAAGGCATTAATCAGGACGAAGGCCCAGCTCTGCTGTCACGCGATCAACGAGATCCTAGAGCTCCTAGAGGCGGAGGACACCGAGATGAAGTCCACGTCGTCTCCCGAAGGGGAGCTGGCGTACGGGCCGTGCATTGAGCGTGTTCTCGCCGAGAAGAAGCTGGACAAGCTGTATCTGGCTGCGGCCCGGGACGTCCCGACGGGCCTTATGGGTCTGGTCCTTGAGTTTACCGTGTACCTCATGGACTATGGGCAAGCCAGCCTGTTCACACTGACAGGCTTCATTGTGCCGCTCATGGACTTCATTGAGGCGACCGTCCGTCGTATGGCGGACCCTCTATCGGTCGACTGTCCCCTCTCATCGCGTAACCGAGGCCTCTTCGTCAACCTTATCGACCGGCTCACCGCTGAGATCGCCGCCCAGCCCGCCATCGCCCCGAGCTTCCTCCGTGATGGAGTTCCCCTCCCCCTGCGTCTGGCGGCCGACATCCTCGACCGCGACGAGGCCTCGCTCCATGAGGCAGCTCTACTGAGGAAGGTGATCACCCTCCACGCGAGGCACGGGGGATGGAGCCAGGCCGAGTGGGACAGGACAAACGCCGCCACCGTGCTCACTAGGGGGCTGTGGCGCGCGTTACTGACGCTGCCATACGACATGCCCAACGCCTTCGAGCTGACCCACACCTGGGGCCGTGTCGGGCTGCCTGACGTCAAGTCTACCCTACAGTTGAAGGAGCTCGTCAAGAAGGTCCGCACGATGAACCACGTCCTCGCCGAGCCCGCCCCCCTCGCCGGGGAGGTCCTCGCGGAACTCGACGTCATGCTACGCGCCCAACTCGTGCCCCACATCGTGGAGGATGACGGACCTGCAGAAGCCGCGCGTCTCACCCGGAACCTCCGCCTCCTGATCGAGGAGATGGTCGCCCCTACGGCGCTAGTGGCCATCGTCACCGCGTTACTTGGCATGGCGCGGGGGCGGGACGGAGAGACGGCCGCCCTGACGGACCTACAGGCGGGCGACGAGGCCCAGGGCGGGCGGGAGTGGCCCCCCGCCGCGGCCGTGCTGTTCGGCCGTCTGGTGGACTCGACATCCCCCACCCTTCAGGTCGAGACCATCGAGCTGTTCAACACTTTACTGAGTCTAACCATCGATGACGCTGTCAACACGCTCACCCCTGCCCCTCGCCGTGCCGTCCCTGCCCCGTGGTCAGCACTCATAATCGCTAGGGAAGTCGACTGGGCCGTGCTCCAGACCGTCCTCGCCACCGATGCCGAAGTCACCCTAGAGCAGCGAGTTAGCACCTTGGGCACCGAGGCAGTCGTCGAGGCCCTACGAGACGCCGCCCCGCCTGCCCCCGAGGCCGGTGCTGAGGGCCGCTTCCTGCTGCAGGTTTGTCGGATAGCCGCGGCGTGGCCCGCAAACTCGGCCAGGGTCAACCTCGCACTGTCTGCCCTCCTGGCTAACATGATGTTGCGGCCTGGGTTGACCTTCACCGTCGATTCCCCTGCCGCAGGGGACCGTGCCTCCGTGTACGGCGCGCTGGGGCTTGGTAAGGTCGCGTGCCAGGCGGCCCTTCCCACTGATTGGGGAGAGCAACAGGCGGTGCTGGCGGACGCCTTGGACCGGGTCAAGGCGGGTAACTTTGACCGGGACGCAGCCGACCCCGTGGTGAATTCGGTCCTTCTCGATCTGTGCGTCGTGGAACTGGACACGCTGTCAAAGCTGGTGGCTGAGAAGCTGGCCGTGTGAGTGGTATGCGCGCGTCGGCCAATTCCATAAACTAAGTGCAGCATCCGGTGTCCTGCCTGGTCTAGATGGATTTTTTATAGGGGTCCACAACCAGAAATGGAGCCTGAGTTGTTCGACGACGATCAGTACAACTCACTCGAGACAGACAACATCATCGAGGGGCTGGTTAGCGTTCGGGGGAGCAAAAAGGGCAAGAAGCGCACCGGTCTCGTGATTTGTTGCTGTTGCTGCTGCTGTTGCTGCCTGTCCATGCTTCTGATCATCGCAGCCATCTATTTTGCTCTGTGCAAGGAGTGGATTGGCACTAAGTTCATCGACGATAACTATGCTCACCCGTTCCTTTACTCGTTTAATCAAACGGGTGTAACAGCCACCACGCCGCTCGTAATCCACCACAAGTGCCGCTACGGCACGTTCGCCATTCGCACTGGCGGGGAATTCGAGACGGACCTTGTTGTGAGGTACCAAACGCGTGCGTCGATCGGCTTCAACGAGTTCCTCCGCATCCCCGACACAAAGGTCGAGGTCAACGCGGACGGGCACGTTGAGGTGTGGGTGGACACCACGGACAAGTTCGACTTCATCCTCACGTGTCTCCGGCAGAACGTCGAGATCATCGTCCCGCGCGGCCATCCGATCGCGAGGCTCGACCTCAACAACGAGAGCGGTCTCTACCACGTGGATCTGAGTTCTGAGAACCCCGTCACCAACGCCACGCTGCGGGCCTTCACCAACCACATCCAAATTCACAACCTCAAGGCCGATTACATTGATGCGCAAACGACCAAGGGCCACATTATCATGGCCCGCGCTGACGGAGTGAACTACCCGGTCAATGACGGTGTCATCGCTAATCGAATCAGGGCCTTCACGGACGGCGGGAATGTGTACGCGTACAACGTGCACTGCGACGAGGTGACCGGCTGCACCGACATGACTGATCAGCCCACCAAGTTTGCCTACACGGCCGTCTCCCAGCTCGGCGTGCTGCACTGGATCTACGACGACGACTTCCGCGACGGCACGCTCCTCCCCTCGATCTATAACGTCGTTAACTCGACGTCTCTCAACTGGTTCGAGGATCACATCATATCGGTGTTCGGTGTGGAGTCCGCCTTCAAGGACTTCTCGTTCTACCTTGAGGTGGACCGTCCCGACGTCCTGGGCCTCATCCACATCGGGGGCCCTGAGATCAACGTGCCCGAGTCCATGCCGGTGAGCTACTACGCGGACACGGTAGGCAAGAAGGACGGGTGTTATAGGGCGGACAAGTCGGAGTGTCCCGCCGTGGACAAGCTGTTCTACGGCTCGATCGCCCTCCGGCGGGTGGGGATGAACCTTAGGCCTGTGCCTGGAGACTGAGGAGTGGGGGGTAAATGACCACAGCCTGGACGATGAATGTGATGTGATCAGACACGATTGAATGGGAGTTGGTTGCCTCTTTATATTCCCCAAGGTCTGTCGCTGGTCCTTTATTCGCTTCCCCACGCCCTTCATAGCGGGATATCGACGCTGATCTGTGTATCACCTAACCCATTAACGATCGACTCCACATCATCCCCACTCATCTGATACGGCTTCCTAATACGAAGAGGGGGCGGCAGATCGACCGACGGTGGCTCCCCACTGACCAGGGCTGACTCCACAGCGCCACACACGGCCGACGCGACGTCCTCCTTCACCCCGCACCCTGCCCCCCACTCAACCAACTTGGCGGGGAGGCCCGGCAGGGCCGGGGCGTCGGCAGCGATGGTTAGGACGGCATCCAGGGTACGGTCGATGTCGCCGCTGTCTCCGATCAGATCACTGATTCCATCGGTCATCAAGGCGCATAGGGTGGCCTGGACGAGATTGATGACGAATTCCCGCACCACGGATGACCCAACCTCCAAGAGAACGACCATTAACGGGAGCCGGCGACCTGGAGGGGACCGTTCTAACAGAGCCTTGATGCCCCCCGCCCCACGCCGCCCAGCCGCTACCAGGGTTGGGTGGTCACTGTCTAGAAGGGCTAGCAGGGTAGGGGCAGCGACCCACCCCACCCCACCCGATAAGGTCGACCCTGCCGCCGTCATGCGAAAGAAGGCGTCCAGACCATCATCGGTCAGCTGGGGGACGACGGCCTCGAAGGCGGAGAGCAGCGCCTCGACGAGGGCACGTTGGGCGGACGACAGGGAGGCGCCACGTCCAACGGCTAGCTCGACCATGGTGGCTGCTGTGGTGGCCATTGTGTTGAGGCTTGCCGCCATGGGTGCTAATAGGGAGGCTGGGGCGGGGGTCACGTTGGTGGCTCGGGCAGCGAGGGCGGCGAACGCGGACACGATGAAGGGAGAGACGACGGGGTCAGCCGATTGCTGGAGGGTGACCAACGCGTGTAAGATTGCTGGGATCTGGGTGCCGGAGAGGGTCTCGGCTGCTGCAGGGACCTCATGCCGGAGGAAGAAAATCTGCCTGGCGGTGTGGAGGCACGCGACATCCGTCACCCCGAGATACTGCACAAGGCTGGCGGATGAGACCGGGAGAACGTCACCGGGCAGGTCTTGGGGCCTAGGGCGAAGGGAGGGATCGAACGAGACCATGCCGAAAAGAACGCCGCCGAAGTCCGCGTGGCGGGGGTCGGGGTAGGCATCCTGGAACCCGCGGGGGTCGAGCGCGTGCATGGCAAGGCGGTGGGCTCCAATGGCGGCCTTCTCGGCGCCCTGTGCAGTCCAGTCAATGTCCGGGGGCGGGGCGAGACCGAGGAGCCGGAGGAGGAGATGGCCCACCATGAAGGTGTCGGTGGTGGTCGTGACGGTGCCGCACATCATTTCTGGGGCGACCTGCATGGGTGACGGACGGAGCGCGGGGACGGAGGACCAGTACCTCGGTGGGAGAGGGAATTGGTCGAAATCACGGTCTGTATTGACACGTTTCGAGAAGTAGAATCCGCCGAGGACCCAGCTGCCGTCGTTGGCGATGAAGATGGCCTCCGGCGAGATGTTGAGGTGTGCGATCGACTGCCCCGCCACATAGGCCGCAGCGGATATGACACCAGCGAGTCCGCGGGTCACCATGTTGCGTGTCAATAGCTGTCCGATGTCCCCGTCGACCGCCGAGTGGGGTTCGTGTGCGGGGGCCTCGAGGTCAAGTAGGGCCATATCGCCGAGCCCGGACAGCACGGCGGACAGAGGGAGGTGGACTGGGTCGACCGCCACGGCCAGGAACCCGTCGCCCGTGATGGCGGGACCTATGGGGTGTAGGAGCCCGGGGTGGCTCAGACTCCCGAGGACGTTGATGTCATGCTGAACAAGATGGAGGAGCGCTGAACGTGTGCCAGGGGGCATTGTGCCGCCTGTCAACGTTGGGAACACGAGCAGGGATACCTCGGTGCCTGTCGCACCGTCCGTCGCCGAGTAGAGGTGATGCATTCCGTGGAGCCCGCAGAGAGCAACGTGTTTGCAGTCCGTGTACTGGCCGAGCGATGAGTGCTCTGCAATTGGAAGGTGCTCATTCTGAACTGTGCTCATCAACAGCTAAACTGCCAATCAACTAGATCCATAGATGACAGTTCGCATTGCACAGCATTTCCGGAATTCTTACACCCGCGAGAAATTCGGCGAACAAGACCTGTATAGAGCATATTCACAGGAGACAACGCCTTACCGACGATGTTTTTTATAAATAAATTCTGAAAATTGCTCAAAGCAAAACCCAGTTTCTCACCCGATGTTTGGTTGGTTAACATCGAGGGGTAGAACTCCGCGCACAGTGCCCGAAGAGATTGAGCACACCAGCCCTAGATCCACCGGTAACAAGCGGGGCAGGCGCATGCACCGGCAGTACCCGAAAACTCCTGATTTGTCCACAGTATACGCCAACGGACACGTTGTGAAGCACGAGTATGCGACTCGGCTCCGTACCGGTGACATTAAGGGCTACACGTCCAACACCCGCCGTCGCCGCCAGTCATTGATGAAGCTCCAGCCCCCCGACGCGATCCTGTCTCCCAACAGGACGGTAAGACTCCCCGAGAGGCCCGTACCGGGCGACACGCCCCCCGTGTACGGTGCAAACCTTGTGATGGACGACGGCCGTGAGGCCCCGCCACCCGATGATGCGTTCGGTGAACCGGACGGTGAGGAGTTCGGTGATGGGGACTACGGGGCCTACGATGAAGGCATGGTTGATGACTACAGCACCGAGGACGAGGCGCCCGAGAGCCCCGGGGCTGGTGAGAGCGAACTGGAGGAGTTCGAGGCCGTCGAGGCGGCCCTCGGAGAGGAGGAAGAGGAGGTGACCCCCGAGTCCCCGGTGCCCAGCCCTACCCTGAGATCCCCGTCCAGGACACCCGAGGTGGAGCCGGACACCTTCGACTATGGCCCCGACGCTGAATACACGCCCCAGAAGGAGGAGGAGATCATCGCCGAGGGCTCCAGTGAGGAGGCCCCCGCCAAGGACCCGTACGAGTCGGAGGAGGAGGACGGGGACTTCTGCCCCTCCCGCCTGGACATGACCCGAGCCGCCATCATGGACACGCTGCTCACCATGTCCATCGCTATAGGGCCCGCCATGAAGGCCCAGATTGCCCGGGGCCGCGCCGTACTCGCCGCCCGTGCCCCCATCGTGCCCGTTATCCGGCCCCGCCTCGCCTCCGCCCCCCGGTTCTTCATTATTGGGGGGGTCGTGGCCTTCATGGCGGTGTGCTTTATGGTGTCGTTCACCATCACGCGCCCCGCACGGCCTGTAACTGATGTCGTAGGTGTGGATCCCGCGGCCCTTCAGAAGGCTGTACATGGTGCCGTTGAGGCTTATCTCGGGGATGTGGTGAAGCGTGTAGAGGCGCTCGAGAAGACCAAGGTTAAGCCTGCTACCGACAACCGCGTTGACGACGTCATCAAGCGCGTCGATACGCTCGAGAAGACCAAGGTCAAGCCCG
>PPCM01000974.1_pt1 | contig 15875 bp, 8 predicted proteins | sample 1555541 | NCBI WGS metagenome assembly PPCM01 (sample SAMN05284479, study PRJNA326546) | Marine sediment metagenome, whole genome shotgun sequencing project. | isolation source: marine sediment | place: Germany: Wadden Sea | collected 2012-09-05 | reverse complement strand
CTGCCGCCCAAGTTTAGGTGTTGAAATCGGTTCTGTTTATAAATGCTTCTCAGCCTTTCTACGGTTTAATACCACAAAGAATTCTTTCAGGTAAGTTACCATGGATTCTGATGCATCAACCCTTAAGGACAAAGAGTCCAGCTCCGTTTCATCAGGTGACGACCGGATCGCTTCCCTTGAAGCAACCGTGTCTCGCATGTCCTCGATTCTGGAGCTTCTTTCCTCTAAGCTGGTCGAAGACACCGGTCCCGAACGTACTGTCAAGGATGAACCGGTCTCTTCTCCCGCAGTCGATCCCTTCGGCGACTTCGCTCTCGACCTTCAGCAACCTCTTTTCATCTCATCTACCACGTTGCCTCGCTTCTCGTCTGGCCCTTCCTCAACACAGGAATGGGAACTCTTCCGCTCCGTGTGCTCCTACTCTCGTGAGCGCCGCTCGAAGCCCACAATGGAGTCGTTCCTCTCTTCTTTGGGCCGGATCAGCGTGCAACTGGCCTACAACCCGCGTCTCGCTCCTCTAAAGGATCTTTACGAACGCTGGGCACGCCGGATTCCTTCGACTCCGACGACTGAGGCCCAGCTCTCCGCCCACATCGCGCGAGCTTCAGACGACCTCAAAGCCTTCATGTCTGCCGCTTCGGACGCCTTCAACACGAGCCGCTCACTTCGGACGAAGCTTGACCTCCTGTCTGGCAAGCTGGCCGATGCCTGGGCCCGTGCCCAGGGCACCCCACCTGAACGCATCTCATGCATCGCCGAGTCCTCCCTCCAGCTTGTTGCCTGGCTGGGACTCTCGGAGGTCCCTGAGAAGACGATTGTCACCTACCTTCATGACGCCATGGTGGCAGCGCAAGTGTCTCGCGACTTCAAGGACCTCATCAAGTCTATCAAGAAGATCCACCGCCCGACCTCTGTCGCAGCATTCACCGCCGCTCTCCACGCCGCTCTTGTTGAGCTGGAGGACGCCGCTCAAACCTTGGGCACTGACCCGTGGTCCGCTTTCACCTCTCGTGGCCAGACCGCCCCTCGTGCTGACACGGCCCAGTCCGCCCCCGTGGGTGAGGTTGAACTTGACATCCCTGCGACCAGTAGGCGCCGCTCTCGTGGCCGCCGCGGCGGTGCCTCTTCGTCAACAGTGACAGAGTCCACAACAGTGACCTCAACGACTGAGACCCCCGCTGACAAGCCATCAACTGAGCAAACGCCCACATCAGGCGAACAGCCTGTGTCGTCCGCCAAGCCGCTGGACAAGTGGAGGAACCCTGATGGCGAGCCCCCTCTTCCGGGTCTCAACTTCTGCCCTCATCATAAGAAGTGGGTCTCCCACAAACCCGACCAGTGCTTCCTCGCCGACGGCTCCTCGCCGGAGGAAGGCAGGACACGGTCTGGCAAGGACTTCAAGCCGACTAAAACTCTTGCTGTCGAGCCGTCCGGGCTCCAGCTCGTCCCTGTCTCGCTTACTGAACCCTCCTCGGGCTCCACCCTCGACACGCGCGCCCTTCCTGACTCCGGTTCCGAAGAGTCCTGGATCCGCCGCGCCATCCTGCCTCAGACGTTTATCGACGCCATGCGGCCCACCTCCGCGGTCATGCGCGCTGCTAACGGCACCTCATCCGCCGCTGTCGGCGACATCTCACTCGTCGTGCTCCAGCGTCATATCAACAGCATGCCTGCCGCCATTCGCGAGACCATCGTCTTCCACATTATGGAGGACCTCGCCACGGACGTTATCCTCTCGGCTGACGTCTCCACCCGCTTCGCCCGTCCCTCAGTGTGTCTGTTCGACCCCGAGGACGACGCCGCCCCTGCGCCCTTGCGCACCGATGAGCTGCTTGACGATCGCTTCCCCTCCTTTGAGCAGACGATCCCCGAGCTGCGCGAGCCGGTAAAGGAACTCTGCTACAAGCACAAGGCTCTGTTCGCCCCTCTTGACGAGACCCCGGCCGATCTGGCGCCGATGGTTGTCACTGTCGAGGACGACGCCACCCCCGTCGCTGCCAAACCATACTGGATGTCGGCAGCGCTCCGTGAGGAAGTGGAGGATCGCGTGGCGACCCTGCTCGACGTCGGCATCATCGAGCCGTCTCTGTCCAAGTGGGCGTCACCCGTCTTTTTTGTTCGACAAGGCTCCAAGGACCGTATGGTCATAGACTACAAGAAGGTCAACGCTGTGACCGAGGCCGAGCCTGTGCCCCTCTCCTCGTGCGAGGACTTGCTCTCGCGAGTGCAGGGGATGAAGGTCTTCGCCGGGCTTGACTTACTGTCCGGGTACCACCAGGCTCCCGTCGACCCCGCATCTCGCCCCTTGACGGCTTTCATTTGCCACCTAGGTGTCTACCAGTTCACAAGGGTGCCCTTTGGCCTCAAGAACGCTCCGTCACATTTCCAAGGTCGGATGATGGATACACTGCGTGGCCTGCTCTTCACGGATTGCCTCTTATACGTGGATGACATACTCGTGATGGGTAAGGACAATGACGACTTCCTTCGTGCTCTCGCCAACGTCCTGGACCGTCTCGAGCGTGCCAAGCTCAAGCTAGGCGCTCACAAGTGTCTGTTGGGCGTCCGTTCCGTCAAGTTTCTCGGTTATATCGTGTCCGAGGAAGGCATAAGCGTCGACCCCGATCGTCTCGCCCCTCTGGCCGAGATGGAGTCTCCTTCAACGATCGGTGAGGTCCGCTCCGCCCTCGGCCTGTTCAACTTTTACCGCAAGTTCCTTGATGACTATGCGACGACAGCCGAGCCCCTGATCGCTTTGACTCGCAAGGGAACTGACTTCTCATGGTCCGACGACGCCGAGCGCGCCTTCCGCGCAATCCTCGGCAGCCTCATTGCCGCGCCGCTGCTCTCTCACATCGACTACGCCAACGAGCTAGTGGTCAAGTCGGACGCATCTGGTGTCGCTATCGGTGGTGCTCTGTTCATGGACACCACCCCGCCCCAGACGATCGCGTTCTTCTCGAAGACGCTGTCGGCCGCTGAGCGCCAGTGGAGCATCAACGAGAAGGAGGCATTCGCACTCCTCTCCTCCGTCGAGAAGTTCGATACCTATCTCCGGGGGCATGCTTTCACTTGTCTGGTCGATCACAAGAACCTCACGTTTGACACTCACGCCAGCGCGAGCGCCAAGATCGAACGCTGGCGCCACCGCCTGTCCGAGTACCTCATCACCGTAGAGTACGTGCCTGGCCCCGATAACGAGGTCGCTGACGCTCTGTCCCGCGTGGGTCAGTCGCGCCGCCTCGCCTCTAAGTGTGCCGCCGTGCTGCAGCCTCTCAACGACGACGAGCCCTCTAACGCCCGTATCCGTTCTTATGAGCGTGAGATGGCCGTCGAGAAGGCCCACGGATCCGCTTTGACCGGTCACTTCGGCCGCGACGAGACCCTCCGCGTCCTACGCGAGACCGGTGCTAACTGGTCCCATATCGCTGAGCAGGTCACTCGCTTTGTCAGCGAGTGTCCCGTGTGCCAAAAGGCTCGCCTCACGGCCGCCATGGCGTACCACACCGGTCATCTCTCTACTCCAACCCCCTTTGACACTGTCTTCATGGACACGATTGGTCCCCTGACCACTGACGACGACTGTTCGTACGTGTTGGTTATGGTCGACGGCTTCTCCCGCTGGACGGAGCTCGTTGCCACGCATTCGACCGACGCCAAGACGACAGCTCAGGCAATTATCGACCGCTTGGTCGCCAACCACGGCCTGCCTCGTCGTATCCACTCGGACAACGGCAGTCAGTTCGCCAACGCCTGCATCAAGTCACTCTGTGCCCGCTTAGGCATGGAGCAGACGTTCACCGCCCCGTATACGCCACAGCACAACGGCATCGTCGAGCGCATGAACGCTGAGGTCACCCGCCACATCCGTACCGTGATGGCGACCCTCGGTGAGAAGGAGGAGTGGACTCGTACGCTGCCGATAGTCCAGTTCCTCATCAACAACTCTCGCCACAAGGCTCTCGGCACGACGCCCCGTGCTCTCCTCTTCGGAGACTTCATTGCCCCCGAGCGCGCGATCCCTCGCCAGCTCGAGACGCTCCGCCCGCTTGACCTTTCTCGCGAGGAGTTCGTTGCCACCCTTCGCCAGCACATTTCTGATGTTCGTGCCGCCGCTCGCTCTTGCCAGCAGGCCGACATCGACTGGCACGACCAGCGCTACACGCCCAAGAAGGACTCTTTCGAGCCCGGCGACCTGGTCCTCATCCGGCGCCCAAAGGGTCGCCCCACCAAGCTTGCTCCTCTGCACCTTGGTCCCGTTCGCGTCGCTGCGCGCGACAGCCACTTCTACGCCGTGGACAGCTTGATTGACGACACGTCACAGCGCGTCCATGAGGCCCGTCTGATCCGCTTCAAGTGCGACAACATCGACGAGGCCAAGCGCCTCGCTGCCCTCGACGATGATGAGTACCTTGTGGACTCTGTCACTGACCACCGCATCGTTGACGACGAGCTGTTCCTCCGGATCCACTGGGCCGGGTACCCCGACGAGGCTGACACCTGGCAGCCGATCGACGAAGACGTCGAGGGTACCGCTCAAGTCGACGCTTACATCCGTGAGCACGACCTTTAGTGGAAGGAGTGTGGCGGTGCCACCTGCCGCCCAAGTTTAGGTGTTGAAATCGGTTCTGTTTATAAATGCTTCTCAGCCTTTCTACGGTTTAATACCACACTTGCCTTGAGGTGCGGACGCGAACGCACGCCACGGCACGACCACGTTCTCATCAGCATCGACGGGAAGGGCACGTAGTGGAACGAAGACGGACTGTCCCGGCGTAAATTCGGGGAACACAGACCGGGCGTCCTGCGAATATTTCACGAGAGCGATGTTTCGGACGGCCTGGTAACGCTGTCGGGCCGACAGGCGTTGGTAACCCGGCGCGTCGACATCTGGGTCAATCGCATCGACCCTATCCTCGAGCTGGCGTAGCTGGAGGAGATAGTCAGCCCGCGTCGTGTAGGTGAGGGGCGGGCCTGCGGTGAGGTCACGGAGGCGCGTCCCCAGGTAGGCGCTCGCCAGAAGGGAGTACACGAGGAACGGGAGATGCATCTCTGCCTCCTGAACGAGTTGGTCGTAGATGTCTACCGCCCCCGCCTCTGATACATCGGACTTGGAGTCGGAGTCGGAGTCGTAGACAGGGTCCTCCTCCTCGGCGACCAGAGGCTCTGGCATGCTCACATTGAGGCCGAGGGGTGCGGGGTCTAGACGAGGCGTATTGGACGCCAGAGCGTCCTGGAAAAGCTCGGTGAGCGCGGTCAGCAATAAAGGTTTCATATCTTCATCCTCAAAGGCGGAGATACTGCGGGCGAGGTGGATACGGTCGGCGATAAGCTGCACCCGGGAGGGCGCCGATGACCGGGCCGACAGGATTGACGACTCGGGGACCTGTAGCCCCGAGATTGCTTTCAACAGTGCAGCGGAGCTGGTGTCTGCCGCTTGTGCGGCCGCGGCGTCGGTGATGGCCTCATTCAAGAGGTCCTGGTACGTAGGGTACTTGGTGGAAGGCCGCCACGCGGCTTCCAGCTTGTCGGAGACGTTCTTTGGTAACTATCTCACGAAAGCTCGGGGACGGACTTGGTTTCGGACTGATTTCTCATAGTCCCTGAAGAGAGTAACTACCTTGCGGTTCATGAAGGGAAGTGATCACTGTTCCGAAGGAACCGGAAGAGGAAAGGCACGGAGATTTACTCAAGTCCTATAAAGCCAATGGCTTTATAAGCGATGCTGGGTCAGGCCCGCGAGGATCGCGTGACATGCCGGCTTCGACGTCGGCGGCACGTTGGTCGTGCGCGTCTTATTTCTTCTTGGCGAATTTGACGTCCTCTTGTGTTTGATTGAGCATCTTATGTGGCGTCCTCATCTTCTGCTCCAACTGAGGGGGTGGCGGAGGTGTCACCAGCCCTGTTGGTGCTTCGCTCCAGTCGCGCTCTGACCGCCAAGCTCGTCCATTGGACGCAGTAAATGTGGTACCAAATAAGCTGAACTGTCGGCCCCAGCCTTGATACTACTGAGCTACAAAAGGCCTATCCCACTACAAAGTACGTTTTCTTTAAAGCGGACCATGGGACCAAACATAATGACGATCTCCAAACAATAATCGAGATAACACGGTTTATCAGCCACAAAACGTCATCTCAGACTTGCTCACAATCAGCCGGACCTGATCACACGACACGTTGCACCGGCGAGTTATACTCTCAAACTCACTACGCGGCGCACACTGCAGTCGGGCGACAATGTCGCCGTCTACGGCGCTGCATGGTTCGGCGGGCTGAGCGGGCGTTGTGATGGAGTATGCAGTGGCCATCCCTTTGTTGAGCAAGGCGTGTCCGGCCCCCTGGAGCTGGCCCATCATTCGGTATCGGGCGGGGGGCAGCAAGGTGACACCCGCCACAGATCCCGACGGGCCCAGCACATACCATACGGGGCCGTCTCCATTCGAGGGGCCACACGTGAGGACGGAAGCCAGGTGTCTCGATCGGAGACCGCTGACTGATCGGAGACGGGTCGCGGTGGGTCGATCTCCCGCCGTGTCGAGCTCACCGTCTGTGTCCGAGTCCTCGGGATGCATGCCACCCTGACGCCGTCGAGGCCGTCTGGGAAGGCCCCCACTGCCGAGCTGTTCATCCCGGGCCACGATACACAGCTCGCCTGCGTCGGTCCCGACTAGGGCCCCGTCGGGGAGGGGGGCGGCCAGCATGGCACACGAGTCACGGGGGATCCACACCGACCGCGCCATGAGCTGGCCGTCCGTCCGTCGGAGGACCGACAGAGTGCCGGACACCTCAATCACGGTGACGTCGCCGGTGCTCGGGTCGATGGTCAGACCCGTGACGGTCGACCCGAGATAAGACTCAACCCCGCCCTGTGACACCGCGACAACACCACCAGCGATAGCGTTCGAACCGCCGATTGACCGAGTTTTGACCCCAAGCTCCGAATCGGTGTCGATAAACACGAGTTTGCAGTCAATGACGTCCCTGTTGACTGCGATGACCACACGATCTCCCGCAGCAGCGATCGCGGTAGAGACATCATCCACCGGGATGAACCCGACCAGGGTAGCCCCGCCAAAGGGACGGCCCCACTCAAGAACGTCAACCCGGGGCAGGGTAGAGTCGTCCGCGACGCCGGTCTCAACGATGTCGACCGCGGCGACGAGCAAGAATGTGCGGCCGTCGATGACCGTGGGGCTGACCGCGGTGACCTCTACCTGCGGGGCGAACGAGTGGGTGCCGATGACCTCCAGCCCATCGCCCACACCGTGCCCCCGAACCTGGTAGCACTTCCCAACGTGCACGAGAGTAAATATGGTGTCGCTGAAGGCGTCATATTGCACGTCGACGATCTCCGGGCTCTTGACTGCACGCCACGCGACACCGAGCATCAGGCGGGGCTGGACGACCATGACGGCCCCATTTTTGGCGACCTCCACCATAGGGGGCAGCACGGGGTACGTGGGCCGGCCGCCATCCTTCATCAGCCGGGCCTCGGGCCTGAAAGCCATCAGCTCGGCCATCTTACGCCTGTTAGTGACGGCTGTTGACGTTCTGATGTCTGCACCTATATGAGTCAGCGCCGCTGCCCCATCCAGCCCGGATAACGGCACCACACTAACTGAGTCGCCGATAGTCACCACAGAGGACCGGTCACTGCACGCTAGGTACCGCCCCTGGTGCTGCGGGGCGCTGTGAATCGCCACGTCGGACCGGCCGACCGCATGGAAGACGGGCTCTGAGAGGCGGGCGTTGTGGATCGCGATCGAGACCAACTGGCCGTTGGACAGCCCCGCCAGCAAATATGATGACCTCTGGCCGACCGAGTAATGCATCACGGACCGGGGCGGGGCACCGAGCCGCACCGTCGACCAGACCTTGATGTGACTCCGGTCAAACGATATTAAATCAACCGAATCTGAGATCCAATAACCAACGAGGAGCCCGACGGACGCGACGGTGAGCGCTGAGACCTCGTGGCGGGTGTCGATGCGCCAGACAAGGCTCATGACGAACTGCTGGTGGAGGACGACGGCGTACAGCTCGATGGTCCGTCCGGTAGTGAGGGCGACGAAAGTCTGACCTTGCGACACGCCCGTCGCCGCTATGGTGAATCGGATGCCATCGGGAGGCCCGACGGACCCCCTGCATGTGGGTTCATCGTCCACCCCAGGCCCCAGGACGACGCGGGCCTCACCCGGGGTCACCTGAAGGAGGAGGTCCCCCGAGACATCGACGGCGATCTGAGCGACTAGGAGGGATCGCTGGGGCAGGAGTTGGGTGCCGAGGATGGATGAGGGGGTGAGGTCCAGGGTGCCGGAATCCCCGTCGAGATCTAGGGTGAAGAGGGACGACCGGTCATGGATCGCATAGGATAGGACAACGTACTGTGACTTGGACTGACTGAGACTGAACAGATATATGTCGGGTCGACCGTCGACTCTGAGTCCGTCAGCCAGTACGTCTGTCCGGAACCCGACCGTGCCGATCGCGAGTTTGGAGTCACGACCACACCCCGCAGCGGCGACGATAGTGTCTCGACCCGCACCGACCATGTCGATCGTGACCGCCGCGTGCACCGGGCCGATAAACGGGCAGAACTCGGGCTGGGTGACGGCCATTGCGGGTGTCGGGTCGAGTGTGAGCCGGAGGAGGGACGAGGGGCCCATGCAGGAGCCCGATAGGACCCAGATATGGCGGGCGCGACGGAGTTGGGGCGGGTGGGGGAGAGGCCGGGGGTCCGGAGGTAAGTGATGGTGATGGAGTCAGATAGATTCGACCGGCCGTATCTATGACCGTCGATGTGATTCAACGGGAGGCCGATGTGGGCGAATGTGCCGTCCTCGCAGCCCAGCACGGCATACGTGCCGTCGTCATTCACTGCGGCTGACACGACAGGGGCGGAGACGTTCAGCTCCACTCGGTGCCGGGACCCGTCGTACGCGAGGAGGTTACAATCGGCACCCACCACGAGTAGCCCGAATACGATACGTTGTACGGGGATGAGTGTCGAGCACTGACCGTCCAGCCCCACGAATGAGTAGGGGCCCGGGGCGGTGGAGTCGGGGCCGATCTCCACAGTTACCAGGGTGCACAGGGCGCCGTCGGTGGCGAGGATGGCCAGTATGGGCGGCCCTAGGAATGGGCTGGGGGGCGGGGGGAGGAAGATCGCGGTGACGAGTACCATTGATATCGGTAGTGTCGACGGGGAGGGGAAGAGGGGCAGACCTCGGGGAAGGGGGAGGGGACGGACGGCAGAGGCGAGGGACAGGCGGGGGGCGTCCGGCCTGGAGGTCTGTGTGAGGGTGATAGCAGTGAGGTGAAGATTATGGTCGACGATGGACACCACACGAGTCAGATCATCAATGGCGGACGACAGGGCGACGTGACGGACGTCGTGGAGGAAGGTAGCCTCACTGGACAGCACCGTGTGTACCGCGATAGCCCCGTCGGCCTCCACGAACTCCACTACCGACCAGCACCCGTCGTCGGTGACAAGGAAAATAACGTCCGCGCCGTCCGGGAAGGCAGAGATGCGGCATGCCCCAATGAACGACGAATAGCTCGGATAACCGCCATAGAGCACAAGATCGGTCCCGCCAGCCTTAGTTTCAGTCTCCTTCCAGAGTTCTACCTGATTGTGCTTGATAATGACAAGAGCACATTCCTTCAAAAGAAATCTCCCCGACATACTTGCTATTATACCATTTGATTCTTCGATTGTCCTATAGTAGAGCTGTTTAGTGGCCATTTGGCCAAGTTATTGGATTTCGAAAAAAACGACCCTAAACTGCATTTAGCCGCCTATTCACTCGAGGATAGCACACAGACCGACGCCCACTCAGCGGACGGCCTCCTTCATGACCGAGTTGGTCACCATTGCCGCGCAGCACTCGATGGCGGCCTTCACGTCGCCCTGCCCGCTCGGTGGGGCGAGCCCCAGCACCGCCCCGCAGCACCTCCGCCACACCTCGGCCTTCAACGCCTTCAGCGCGTCCATGTCGTCCGTGTCGATCATGGGCGATCCGGCGACGACCGCCTGAGCTATGGCCGGGTGGACCGTGTGGACCACAGCTCGTAGTGATGGAGATAGCGCCGCCAGGAGCCCCCCGAGGACGTCATCCGCATCCCGCTGCGTCTCGGGTCTCTGCCTCACCCTCTTCCCCTTCCTGGGAGCGTGTACACTATGTGGGGTGGGTGGGACCGCGGATCCGGTCGACCCAATCAACGGCCCTAACTGAAGATGAAGCTGGGGCCAACAACAACGGATAAACCGCGTCCCGGCCAGGTCGGGTGTGAAGTCAGGGCCGGTGCACTCGAGCCATGCACTGAATCCGTCACGACACACGGCCTCCATGTCGGATCGATGCTCACCCGCCACACGCTGGGGAATGCGGGCCAGTAAATGGTCCAGGAAAAGAAGGAGTAGCGTGGGGGTGGGGTAATTGGCGATGAATTGTGGAATGACGGCCTTGAGCCATGCCAGGATAGCTATTGCATCTATGAAGGTCTGTGGGAGAAGATCTTCGAGGTTTCCGGCAAACACAGACAAGAAGTGTGACACAAGGGGGGAAACAACGGCCACAGCGAGGAACAGTGATCGACGATGGAGGGCCGCGAGGAGCCACCCCGCCGGATCAATGTGGGAGGTGAGGGATGCGATCATCCAGGAGGGGGCGGGGGTGTCGCCGAGGCCAGTGAGGGCGGGGAGGAGGGCGTCCTTGATGATGCTGACAAACGCGGTGCCGACGACCACCGACTCTGTGGGGGGAGTCGTGGGGGTGTAGGATAGAGTCGCCTCGAGGCGACTGGTGGCCAGGTCGGCCAGTAGACGGCGGGTAGCGGCGGGGTAGAGGTCAAGATGGTTGGCTAGAGCGGCCCTTTGTGTTAGTCGGGCGGCCTCGGCCTGGTGAGGAGACCCCAGCACGCAGATCGAGAGGGTGGACCGACGGGATAGCTCGGTCGGGATGGAAAGGGTCAACCCGACCTTCATCAACGCCTCGACGGTCGCTAACATGAGAGGCGGGGCAGGGGCGGGGTTGGGAGGGTCAATATCACCGCCCTGGGAGTCCAGCGCTGCCAGCACGGTGTCGCGGCATCGGGACGTCAGCAAGGCGTTGGTTGCCGACTCGTCAACATTGATAAACTGCTGCACGTCATCGTGGATCGGGGTCGGGTCGCGTTTCCCTAACTCGGCCTTGACCCCGGCCAGGGGAAGGGGGCAGCCATCCGCCAGGGCCTTTAGAGCGGGGGTGGGGAACAACACGAGAAAGCGGCCCATGGTGTCGATGGTCGCGGCGGCCAACAGCTTGCCATCAGCCAGGGTTCCACACAGGGCTGGGTGACGGGCCTCCGGGGGGGAGATAAAGGCCGCGTCCAACAGACGGTGCAGCATGGCCATGCGGGGGACGGCAGGTACCGCACCGCATGCGATGAGGGTTCCGTGGGCCCGGCCGAGACGCGTGAGACGTTCGGGCGGGGTGGAGGTGCCTGGGGTCGCCGAGGAGAGCGGAGGGAAGCGAGAGTCGATGATGAAGCGGGTCGCCTCGATGTCCATTGAAGATATAAAGAGGCCCACCGCCTCACGATGGTCCATAACACCCAGGATGTTGGGTAACTCTTCATTGACATTGGAAACCGCGTGTATGAACTGTTCTGGGCCATCATCAGTGGCGCTAATAAAGTCTAACAGTCGTGTAAGCTGCTCTACATGGGATGACTGGGCTTCATCGGCAGCATTCATGTTTTTTTGTCAGAGGCGGTTTTTGGATTGCGGCGATTTCGCCCCGCGCATGAGGCCACATGCCCGGTCCAACACCATCGAGCAGAATCCCCCCTGGCTTCATTTTTTGTTCGATTTATTATTATTTTACGCGCGGGCTTGTTCCAAGGGTTCCAACGTCTTTTTGTGTATGTACACGATTTAATGATCAATACCAGCCGATACGTCCCCCTAACCGCAACATCCGCCGCTCTTCCCGCCCTGACCAAGGTTGAGTGTGTCCTGGGCCTCCGCGTCCTGAGTGTCGATGGTCATGATGTGGTCCACAAGGAACTGTCCGCTCTCCTCCACGTTCATACCATCCTTCGCAGACGTCAGGAAGTACTTGACAAACTTGTGCTCGTCGCAGAAGGCCTGGATCTTCTGCTTGCTGACGTCCGCGGCAAGGTCGGCCTTGTTGACGAGCAGCACGGTGGGGATGGGTTCCGTCGTCCCAGGGATGTACACCTTGCGGTCGATGTCACGCTTCCACTTGAGGACGTCCTCGAAGGACTGCTCGAGCTCGCGGGACGCGTCCATCACGACCAAGGCGGCATACGCCTCCTTGTAGTAGACACGCGTCATGTGGCCGAACCGCTCCTGGCCAGCGATATCATAGAGCTGCAGGCGGACGATAGTATCGTCACCAACGTGGAAAACCTTGAGCGAGAAGTCCACACCGATGGTCGCCTTATAGTTCATCGTGAATGCACCGTGCACAAGCTTCTTAATGAAGCTAGTCTTGCCGACACCGTTGTCACCGACAACAATGACCTTGTAGTAGAGCTCGTTCTGTGGCGGGGCGGCTTCTGCCATCTCTTCACAGTTTTTCCTATAAATCCGCCTCTGTAATTCGGCGAGATCGCCTGAAGTCAAGGCAAGGCGAGCAGCACAGGCAACACAGGCGGCAACTGGGCTTCTATTAATCAGTCAGTTAGGGTCCGGTCAAAGATAGTTTTCCTGCTGCACATCCACTTTGTTTCGCCCCTCATGCCATAGCGCCAAATCTTCAACAGAGAATCCCTAGTTTACCCATAATCCAGCGCTCACTGGCCCTGATCGACCGCCACGCCCAGTCCGTCGCTAACCAGCCCTCTCCGGAGGCTCTCCGTGGTCGCCTGGTGCTCGGAAAGACTCTCGACAGCCCAGTCCAACCGAGACAACCGGACCTTGGAGGCGACTGCCGGGGCCGCCAGGCACGACACCCCCACAGCCAGCCCGAGGAGACCCGTGACCCCCGCAGCAGTGTATATCTGGATGGACCGACTGAGGCCGAGGACCCGCCCCACCCCACCTGCCGCCCACCCGGGAAGGGCGCCGATGGGCAGAGTCTTGAGGTGGACTGCAGCGAGGAAGACACCGAGTGCGACGACCAGCACGCCTACGAGGAGGACTACCCCGCGGACCCGGGCCCACGCGGCCCTCCGCCGCTCCCCGACCGCATGTACCCCGAGCTCGGCGTCCGCGGCGTCTGTGAGGCGGTCGATGTCTGCCTCGAGCTGACTGAGGCACCGTTGGGAGTGTTCCCGCACGGTTCGGTCGATGACGCGCTCCACGACAGAGATGGCGTTGTGTGTCCGGTGGTTCGTGGCCAGCTGCGGCACGAACGTCGTGTACACGTTGAATCTGTGGTCCAACACGGACGCGAGGTTCTGTGTCGTCTGGACCACTAGCGAGATGTGGTCAAAGTCGTCATGAACCTGGTCCGTCCGGTTCAGAAGGAAGTGCGTCTTCCGCTGCCCGGCGGAAGATCGGCACAGGTTGGAGATGAGGTCGATCGTGTGCGAGTTGGTGTCGAATGACAGGAAACACAGGATCAGGTCGGACCACTCCTCGGCCAGGTACTTCAGCGTCCGGTGCACGTCAAACGGCTGCTCCGCGTTGCTGAGGAGGAGCCCGGGCGTGTCAGCGAACACGATATTGGGGAAGGAGCGCTCGGTGCTCACCACGAGCTCCGTGGATATGTAGCGCTCTAAACGGGGGTCATCCACCGCATTCACCATCGTGTGGAGCCCTGGACAGTGCTGGAGGCTGCTGGCGGCATTTAGCGTCTCCCTACATGGCGCGGACTCGATGAACGTCAAGGTTTGGGTCGTGGAGCGAACGCCTGTCTCGAGAATATGGTCCATGTCCTTGGGGTTCGCACTGTCGTACGGCTTGCTGCAATAGTAGTTGACGAATGACGATTTTCCTGAGCTAGAGTCGCCCAGAAGCAGCACATGGATCTTCTCTGTTGGCCTAGGGCGAGTTCGTTTGCCTATTATCTTTGCGATCTGTGCTACGCCATTGTTTCCATTATCATAACAGTCTTGTACGCTTTTTAGTAGGTTCTGGGTGTTTTGCAGCGAGAAAGAGTCAAGCTCTGGCCTCATTCTGTTGCAGAAAACTGAAGTTCAACCGGATATAAAAATGGGCATTTTAAGGCCTACAGTGCAAAACCTCGTAGGACAGCGACATGCAAAGGTTTATATTGAACAATTGCCTAAATCGCCGCTCACATCATGCCCATCACGCTCTGGGCCCGGCCCCTCGCCCCCCCGATGCTCGTACCGTCCAGTCTGATCCCAACCCCCGCACTCACCGGCCGGACACGCCTCTTGGCGGTCCCGGGCCGGACCCGAGCAGGGGCGGGTCCCGTCTCAGGCACGGGTTCGGGCTGTGTGGCGGGCTGACCCCTGACTGCCTTGGGGAGCGCTGCCCCGATCACCGTGTGGGGCCGGATCGTCTGACCCCTTTGGGACGTGGGCTGGCCGTGGGTGCTGCTGCGGGGCCTGCCGATGTTTTCCCGGAACAAGTTCTGGTGCTGCTCGATGTAGACGTGTAGCTGCCGGACCTCGCGCTCCAAGGTCTGGACCCGCTCGACAGAGTTGCCCTCAGCCTTCTTGAGGGTCGCGTTCTGCTGCTGGAGACGCTCAATGGTCTTCTGCCGCTCATCGAGCATTCCAGCGAGCCTACCCAGCACCTGCTTGGGCCTCATTCTGTACTGCGTCTCATCGCTGAGGAACTTCATCCACAGCGAGTTAGCCTGGGACGCTAACTCCCGCAACATGATTCCCGCGCGTGGGGGATCGTGGGCCGCGGAGACCGTCTGTAGCGCGGCGAGTACCTGGAAGGGATCGTTGAGGTCGGGCTGGTCAATCTTGTTCGAGGGGTCCACGAGGAGGGATCCCTTCTCCCATTGCTTCCAGAGGTCAACAACACCGAACGTCAGGGCCAGGTGCTCCTGCCGCACCTCCTCACCGAGCTCCAACATCGAGTCCTGCTGGGCCCGCTCCCGGAGGAGGTCGTTGACGCGCTGCTCGGCCTTGGCGAGGCTCTGCTGCAGTTCCAGGAGCTGCGTCTGCTGCTTGTGCTCCTTGCTTTGCTTGGCGGCCTTTGCCTCGCGCTCCAGCACCGCGCGCGCTTCTTCCTTCTCGACAATCTCGTTATGGAGTTGTACCTGCTCGGCCTCGAGAGCCTCTAACCGAGTGATCACCTCCTCGGGTGAGTCAAAGTTAAACCGCTCGCTAAGCGCGTCGAAGATGGGGTCGAACTTGTTGAACACGGCGAGGCGGCGCTGGCTCTCGACCTCCCGCTCCTGCATCCGCTGCATCTTCTGCCGCATCAGGTCCACCGTGTCCTGGAGCGATCTCTCCACCAGCTTGGCCTCGGCCAGCTCTGCCTGGTGCGCGCCGAGCTGCTTCCGCGATATGGCGAGCTCCTCGGCTGTCCGGGACAGTTGCTCCTTGAACGACTGATGGGACTCGTCAATGCGCTTCTGAGCGTCTATCTGGATGCTCTCAACGTGCTTTTGGCTCAGATACTTCTTGTAGTTATCACGGCCCAAGTCGGAGATACCTTGAACAACTTCGGACGGTTTGTCGACTTTCTTTTGTCGATAACCCGCGCTAGCAGCTCTGATCTCCTTCAAGTTCTGCTCCGCACGCTTTCCGCGCCGTTCTATCGTTCGGAGCAGCTTACTGGAGGTCATTTCGGGGAGCCCTTCCATCATTATTTTGTGTTGCTGTTTTCGTCAAAAAAAAGAAATATTTGCGAAGGTACCTGAAAGTAGGGGTTGAACATGAACTAATTGGGTTGAGTAGTCCATATAGATGGTTTTTTTTTTTTTTTTTTTTTG